>JAEEGI010024795.1_pt1 | contig 11674 bp, 1 predicted proteins | sample 8958751 | NCBI WGS metagenome assembly JAEEGI01 (sample SAMN16246545, study PRJNA631951) | gut metagenome | biome: gut microbiome; feature: rumen; material: KS-attached | host: Bos | place: Iran: Karaj | collected 2018-10 | reverse complement strand
ATAAAGGAAGTATTTATTTAAATAATAACTTAAATTATCAAGTATCTTTTGCAGCAAAAGAATTATCATATTTCTTATTTTGTCACAGAGATAAAGAAAAAACAGAATGTCAAAATTTATATTGGACATCAGGATTTTATGATAAAATAAGAATATACAAAGTTGATGATAATGATTTAATAAATGATAATACAGTTTATAATTCCCATATATATGATGATGTTTTTGATTATTTAAATTATGTAAATCAAATAGACCCTTTTTTCCCATTAATGTTAGATACAATAGATATTCCATTATCATTAGATTCATTAAATGATAATAAAATAAAAATAAAGGACAATAAAAATAATGATGGAGTAACAAATCAGCCAACTGATTTAATCCCAGAAAGTGAAAGTTACACAAATTATCCAACAACATCATCAAATACAAAAAATCCAGATAATCTTCAAGTTTATGATTATGGTGATAAACAAGATATTCCATATAGATATCCTGTTCCATCTCCTGATACTAATAAATATACTCATTTTACAAATCCAGATTTAGAAGATGAAAAATGTGTCAAAGGAGTTTCTTGTTATGGTGAAGGAACACCAAATGATCCAGTTAATGAAGATACTGATGAAAAACCTGATATATTATTTTCTGATGAATGCAGAGTTTGTAGTGCTTCCAATTATTTTAGATTTTCAAATTGTGAAGATTTTCCTGAAAATCCAACTTCTAGCACTAATCCTCCTTATACTGGATATTATGTTTTACCTTTTCCTTTTCATACTAATAGTGGAATACTTAGTTCAAATTCAGATTCCAGAACAGTTACAATTAGTGGAGTGAAATTTGATAGATTTTCTCTTTCATTTTGGTTAAAATTAATAAGTTTTCCTGATATAACAAATAATAATGATGTAAGGAAAATTATGTCTTTTCAATATTTTTATATAGGATATTTAATTCAAACTAAGAAATTGATTTTTTCCCTTAATTCTTCTCCTTATATTTTTGCTTCAGTAGATTATTCAAATGAATATTTTGGAAAATATATTCATATATCTTTTAGTTATTTTAAATATTTATATCAAATTTCACCAGGTTCAGGTTCAACTTCAACTCTAGATGAATATGACTCTTTCGTATCAATACAAGTTAATAATAAAGATATTCCAATAATATTAAATAATGATATGTATTTGATAGAAACGTTGTCTTCACCTATAAGTTTGAGGATTACTTTTGATCCTAGCCAATTTTATGGGACAATAGCTAAATTTGAAGTTTATAACCATAATATGATTGGTACTTATGCTTTTACAACTAATCCTTATTATAAAGATAAATATACTGATACTAATTATAATACAAATCCATTTGGGGTTGTCGTCGATGGAAGATATTTAAATTGTTTAACTGATAACTCTGATATTAACTGTATAATTGATTATGATATTGCATTTAATTCTGATTTTTATCCAAAAAGTGCTTATCCTGATGATGAAAAATATTATCATACTGAAAATGATGCTTATTCATATGAAGATTGTAATGATAAATGTGGATCATTTTGTTATGCTAAAGAAGATGAAGAATCTTGTGCTTGTGTTAATCATGATCTATATAATTATTTAGTTTTTAAAAAAGATTCTGACAATAATAAAATGGTTAAATGTAGGCAATTAGATTCTTATGATATGCAAAGATTTAGTGAAATTAAATTTTCTAATTTGCCTACTGCTAATTATGATGTAGGAGGATTTGATTATTGGGCATTTTTTTATTTCACTGAATTATTTTCAAGAAAATACCCTGAAGATGAAAAATTCAAAATAAGTTATTTATATTCAACCGTCTTTTCTTTCAGTCCTCAAGGAATGAAGGTTTCTTATTCAAGTAGTTCTCCTTTTACAATGGATTATGACAAAAATCAATGGATTCATATAATATATGATAGTACTAATATCAAAATTAAAGGAGAAAACCAATATTCACATCCTTATAGTCATTCTCTTCCAAATCAAATGACAATAACATCAAATGTTGATTATTCTATAGGTTTAATATTAATAAGACAATTTAAAATTTGGACCCAGGTCTCAATGATGAATACCTATAATTTAGATAATATTGAAATCATTAATTCATATATAAGAGAAGGTTTAGGAGCAGTAATTGATACTAAAATAAATAAAGATGGCAATTTCCAAATTTATTCTTCAAGTTCCATAACTCAAACTTATACTAAAAAAAATATTGGACAAAATCAATTTGGTTATTATCCTATGGAAGACAATATATATAAACCCCTTGAATTATGTTCTGAATCAGAAGAATGTCAAAATATTTTAAAATTAAATGGTATAGATGATTTAACTTTTGAAGATATTCCTCCAAGTGGAACAAATAGTTATACAATAGAGATGTGGATAAAAGTTCAAAATCCAGAAGAATTCTTAAATGGAATAAATGTAATTTGGAATAAACATATATCATTAAGTGTAGTATCAAATGGAGATGATGATAAATTAATGTATTATTGTTTTCCTCAAGATTACCTTTATTCACCACATAATTTAAAAGGAAGAGAAGTAATAAATTTAGCAAATAAACCTCCATTAAACATCGATTATTTCAGTATTCCAACATCAAATATAGATAATACTTGGATTTTTATAAGAGGAGCATATGATTGGGATGGAGAAAGATTTTACTTAGAAGGAGAAAGAGGTGATAATGAAGAAACTATATATCAATCAAATGGAGGTACACATGATGATAATGATATTGAAAAAAAAGTTAATCATGAATTTACTTATGCTCCAAATAAATATGTTGATTATCCTTATAAATATTTCTTATATCATAGTTCAGAATTATATATTGAAAATGCTAAATATAATGAAAACTCTCCAGTTGCAATTAGAACATTACATTTATATAAAGAATATCTTCCTTATTGGTATAAAACACATAGAGTTAAATTTAAAAGTACAAATAACTACCACATTTCACCTATGCTTTTTGGAGTCGATTTTAAAGAAACTAACGTTGAAATTAATCCACCACTTACCATTAAATATTTTATTGAGAATACTGATAAAACAAAAAATCCTACAGTATTATCAGAATATAAAACTAAAGGAAGAGTAATAATATGCGATGTAAATTTAAGGGAAAAATATGATAAAGATTATCATGTATGTAGATCAACAACTTCTATTTCTAGTTCTGCTCCTGCTAATTCTATAGTTTCTATAGGAGATGAAATTTTAGAATGTAATTCTGATTATTATTTAGATTCAACTACAAGAATATGTGTCCAAAAAGTTTGTAGTAATAAATTAATAACTGCTCCAGGAACATCAACATTTTGTAATAATTACTATGAAACTCCAAATACTTTCACAGGAAATGACTTATCTTCCGATACTGCTTTCACTGAAGAATATACTTGTTTAAATAGTATTAGAGTAGGATATAAATGTTTGAATACATATGATCAAGAAAAAGCAGCTTTTTATTTTAATAGATGTTATAATTTCCTTCCAGTATATAAGAAATTTTCCAATGCCCAATTAGCAGAAACTAAAAATTCATATGCAATTGAATTTTGGTTTAAGTTAGATAAAGTAAATGAATTTTGTACAAATGATATGGATAGATATGTATTTTGGGTATATCCACATGCATTAACTCAAAAAGGAGGAAGTGATGAAGTATATTATACAGATTTATATGGAGATCCAAATAATATTTCTCCAACTTTAATACAAAGAATACATAAATATGAATGGAATTTTATAGTTATTGAATTCCAAAGACATATAATTTCAGGAAGGGAAATAGGAACAGTAAATGTATATGTTAATTTAAAAATAGCTGAAAGTGATTATAGTTATAATATTACTAATTCTGCTTTATTAGATAATTATAATGCACAAGCTATTGCTTTTTGTAATGGAGATTATACTTGTACTCCTTTAGGTTCTCAATTAAATCTTATTTGGACTGCTGCATATTATGCTAAATTTAGAATTTATTCTTTAACCGGATCATCAATTAATGTTGTTTTAGAAAATATTCAAAGTAAAATAGAATCACCTCCATCAAATATCAAAGCTTATTTTTTATTTAATACAATTAACAATGATTTAAATATAGTTCATGATGAAATATCAAATTCAAATCCAGAATTAGATTTTAACGAAGTCAATAGAGATACAATATATAAAAATAAAGATAAAATATTATTATATTCATCAACAACGAATTTTGATTGGGGAGAAGAATATCCTAATAAATATGTGATAGAACAAACACCAATAACAGGTGAAGTTCCAAATCAAGGATTGTGTGCTATTCATTGTAAAAGATGTTATTCTTCTGAAAGTAATGATTGTTATCAATGTGATAATGGTTATTCATTATATAATAATGAATGTAGAAGTACTACTAATTATTATCCTCAAATACCTGATCAGATTACTGAAAATATTTTTGCAAATGTTAAACATGACGGAAGTAAAATTCAATTAAATCCTCTTACTTTTACTGTATGGATGAAATTTTATGGAGTTAAAAAAGAAGTTATTGGAGATATAAAACCAAATTGTGTTTTAATTGTTAAAATCAGTGTTGAAAATAATGTATTTTTATGTTATGATACAAATGTAAATGATATAAAAGTTTATAAAGGAGAGATAATTTTATACGAAGATACAAAATTTACAAATTTAAATGGAAAATGGGTTTTAGTTTCATTTACAAATTATCATAGTAATCAAAATGAATATACAACTCAATATTATCCAATGATGTTTTCATTTGCTTATAATGGATTAACAGTTCCAAAAGCAAGTACTTATGATATTGAAGAACCAGGAATAACAATTGATTATATAATATTTGGTTATCAAATATCAGCAACAATAACTGATGTTAGAGTTTATCATTCATTTATTTTAAATCCTTATGGAGCTGTAACTAATAGTGAATCATATTCAAAATATTTAAAATATAATTTACCTCTTGTTGGAAGTAGTAGAACTGGATGTGTTCATTCTAAAGATTTAATTGGAAGTAGTAATAATGATTTAAGTTCTTATTTCCCTTGTTATCCTGATTATAATATTTATCAAGATTTAAATTATTATAATTGTGATAATAATCCTGATAAAATGGTGGATTTCTTGAGTGATGATAAAGAATGTCATGATTGTATTGATGAATGTACTTATTGCGGTGGTGATGATCAATTTAATTGTGCTTGTTATTATAATGATTTATATTGGTTTAGATATGATAAAAAAAATTATAAACAATTATATTGTCAAAGAGTCCCTTATCATGATTTTAATAAATATTCAGAAGTTCAATTTAATGATGTTCAATATGCAACTACAAATGAATATGCAATTGAATTTTGGTATTTTATTTATTCATATAATAAAAATAATATTTTATTCAAACAACAATCAGTTCAATGGACAAATCATGTTAAAATAGAAATATCTAAAAAAGATAATAGAAATGTATATGTAGATTGTTATCCATTAAGTAATCAAAGAGATTCAATAAAAGAAAGAGATGAAAGTCAAGGTTATTTCAAATGGTATCATATAGTATGTGGAACAACAATAAAAAAGAAATTATATTATTTAAATGAAAGATCATATGTTAAATTATCAGATTCAGATGTAAGTGGAATAGATTATTCCTCATATGGAAATACAAAAACAACTTTACTTTTAAAAAATGATTTAATAACCCCAACAAGTCATGGAGCAATATTAATAAAAGAATTAAGATTATGGGAATTATATTCAATGAGAGAATTCCCAACTGAATGTACATATAATGCAGAATACATGAAAACAGGAAGAATTCCTTTCTTATTACATTATTATCCATTTAGAGTTCCAAAAAGTGGAATAATGACGGATTCAAAAGAAAATCAACCAAATATATTAGTTAAAAAAGCAAATATTATTGGATATAATATAGTTGCATTTACAGATGTTTATCCTGAAATTGATAATGAATTTGATGAATGTTTAATTACATTTACAATTCCATCAATTGGATATTTCAATTTAACATATTTCCTAATAGAAAATAAAAAATTAAAAGAACCAGAAACAGAACCAACATATTCTTTTACATATTATATATCAGAAGATGCAAAATTAACATATGATGATATAACAACAAAGCCTCTTCCAATTGCAGATGATCAAGATGGAAATCCAGTTCCAAATGAAGCTTTATTAGAAAAATTAACAGATGATGAATTTAAAGACGCTGATATTAATGTATATGTTACTGAAACAGATCCAAATGATCCAAGTAATCCAAAAGTAGGTTTTGGTAGAATTGCAGTAATTGAATATGCAAAAGGAAGGGATATTGATTTAGAAAAATATACTATTGGTATTGATGATTATCTTGATGTTGATCCTGATAATTTAAATGATAAAGTAAAATTAACACCAACTCAATTATGGAATAGATTACAAGTTATTGTTTCTTTAGGAGAAATTAATAATGCTGCTAGAGCTAATATAAATATGACTGATACTGAAATTGATTATAATGAACATGATAATCAAGTTGATCCTTATAATCTCACTACTGAAAATCCACTTTGTACAGAAGCTTCTTGTTCTTATCAAGGAAATTGTTATATTGTTGTTAGAGCTACTTCTTGTTCTTGTTTTAATGGTTATACTGGAATGAATTGCCATTTAACTGTTGATAATAAAGAATTTTTAGATCAGTTATTTATTAAGTATTACGATTATTTTACTAATAATCATGTTTATACTACTTTAGATAATAATTATGATATTACAAATACTTTCGTTGAACAAATTATGTTTTTAGTTAAAGGTGCAACTGTTTTTAGTGTTTCTTCAGATATTATATTTAGTTACTTTTATAATTTCATTGATTATTTAGAAAGTACTAAAATAAGTGCTTTAAGTGAAAATTATATTTCTGTATTAAGAGCTTTTGATTATCTTTCCATTACTTTATATGAAAATATAAATGCAAATAGAAGAGAAAATTACATAGCATCAGAAGCAGCAACAACATATGATGATATTGAAAGAGAAGATAATATTATTAAAGGAATAAATGGAGAAAGAAGAAATTTACCATCAATGGATACTGAAGGAGGAGAAGAAGAAAGTGAAGATAATAAAGAACAAATAGCAACTAATTATACTCAAACTTGGATTAATGCAACAAGTTTAACAGATGAACAATTAACTTCATTTTATCAATATTCAAGTAAATTAATTGAATATATTGAAAAAATTGTTTTATTAGGAATCAAAGCGAAAAAACCTGATTTATATATGCATTTACAAGCTATTGATGTCACAATAAAACCAACAACAGTCACATTTAATTATACTTCATATTTCAATGAAAAAATAGCAGAAGATAGAGAAAAGAGATTTTTTTATAGAAGTTTTGTAGATTCTTCAAATTGTAGTTCTTTAATATTTAATGCAAATAATCAATTATTTTTAGTAGTAATTCAATTCCGTTATAGTCCTTTATCATTCCATTCAATATATTCAACATCAGCATCATTTTTAAATGATATATTCTATGCAACATCAGATGGAGAAAAGGTAGATATAAGTGAATGTCCAAATGAAATGTCCATTTATTTCCCATTCAATATATATAATAAAACAAAAACTCAATTTATGGCCTCTCATGCAGCTTTCTTATCTCAACATATAAATATTGGTCCTAAACATCCTTATGTATCATGGCCTCATTATGTTTATAAAAATGGAACTGTAAGTCATAAAGATCGTCAAACAAGAATTAATGAAGTAAAACCTTTAATGGATATTAATTGTACTTCATATACGAATGATTTAAGAATATTAGAAAGAAGATTAGATATTACAATTGAAGAAAATTTCTATGTTAGTTGTCCTACAAATCATTATAGTCTTTTTAGTCTTGAAGCTGAACATGTTGATAGAACCTATAAATTAACACATATATTCTTTTATTTAGAAGCTCCTCAAGTTTTTAAGTGTAGTGAAAATTGGAGTAATTCATGTTTCATTGTTTTCATAATATTAATAGCATTTGTCTTACTGGGAATATTATTAACATTAATATATGATTACTTTAAAGTTCTTCGAACGAAAAATTTATTAGATAATGTAAAAGTCGAAATATTAAGAGAAAATAAAATGTATTATGATGGAAGAACATTAGAAGAAGATTTAAATTTCGTAAATAGAATATACAATCAAGACCAAATGGAAAAAGATTTACAATTAAATGATGGTCAAAAGGGTGGAACTCCAAACAGCAATAATTCAGAAACTCCAAGTATAGAAATAAATAGTATAAAAAATTCAGAATTATCTCAGTCAGAATCACGTTATAATTCAGAATCACAATATATTTCAGAATCAAATAATGATGAAAATGATTCAAATGAAAACTCTAACTCAAATAGTGCGAATCCTCCCAAGAGACACGACTCTGATACGTCTGATGATGGAAACACTAGTGCAAATTATGGTCATCATGATCCATCAAGCACAAAGAAATTAGCTATGAAAGATAAAAAGAAAAGTATAAATGATGATGAAACTGATAATCCTCAAACTGATTTTTTTTCTCGATTCGCTAATACTAAGAATTCTAAATATGATGATAAATTAGCTGGGAAAGTAACTATCGTTAAAGAATTAGATACTAGAATTAATGTTCCTGATATTTTTGAAGACATTGAAAAGAATAATTTAAGTTTTTTTAGATTTTTCATTTGGTGTGAAATTAGAAGAAATGTATATATATCACCATTTACTTTAAAATCTGCAATTAATCCTAAATGGAAAAGAATATTTTGCATTTATGTTTATTTATTATTACAATATTTTTGGAATGTTATATTTTTAACTTTTGTAGAAAGAACTGGAATGTCAATGATTTTTAAAATGTTTACTATGCATATTCCTCAAATTTTCCTTGCTAGTGTTTGTTTTTATCCTATTATTTGGTTCTTTAGAGTTGATACTCCTACAAAAATTATATTATTAAGAACTTTGAGAAGTTCAGAACAAATGAAATTAATTTATGAATGGAAACAAATGAAAAAAAGACAAAGAAGAAAATTAATTTTTGGTCTTATTGTTTCTGGAATTGTTTGGTTTATTTCTTTCTATTTTTCATTTAATTATTGCTCTGTTATGTATTTAAGCAGGAAAACTTATATATTGACATTCTTCACTGGTATATTTATGGACCTAATTGTTTATGAAGGTCTTACTAATTTATTTTTATCTATTCTTTATTCTACTAAAGGCACTCATGTTACTAATCTTTTTAAAAAATGTTTTAATATAAGGAGTTATAGAAATTGTATGTAAATTGAATTAAAATGGAATGAATTTGAAAAAGAAATAAATGTTAAATATTATTTTTATTATTCAAACAAATTAAAGGTTTAAATAAAATAAAAAATATAAAATAAATATTATAATTTGTTGATTTTTAATAAAAAATATAAATTAAAATCTTTCATATAAAAAACATGAATGATTATAATATATTTCATATATATAAATATACAAAAAAATTAAAGATAAACATTAACAAACAAATAAAATAAATATTTTAAACAAAAATGAAAATCTTCAAAATTTTTTTAATAATCTATTTAATAATTTATTCAGAAGGTTCAAATCTTTCCTATGAAAAAATGAAAATATTAGAAAGTTTAAAAGCCTTATCATCTCCAGATCCAAAAACCTCATCAGAAACATCACTTAGAAAGTCTATAGATCCAATAACAGCAGCAGCATTAATAGTAGCAGCAGTATGTGCTTTATACAAAGTAGGAGTATTTCTTTTTGGATATCACAAATCAGAAGTTTACTATGACATTCCAATGGAAAGAGGATTTTCATATTTTGAATCAAAAGCAACAGTTGCTTACTTTCATGATGTAGAAGAAAAAAATATTTTATTATTTAAAAAAAGATTTCTTCAATTTTTAGATATAACTACAGCTGATAAAGAAAATTATTCATTAATGGATGATTTATTTTCATATATTAAATTCCAAGAAATGGGAGGATGGGGTAAACAAGATATACTTTATCAAACAAAAGAAAAAAAACATGAAGTTCGTTATGCTTCTGTTGTTGCTTCTAAAGATAAAAATGAAAAAGGAAAAACTGTTTATCATTTTCTTATTATGACTACTTCTGCTACTTTTAAATTAGCTAAAACTTTAAGAATGAAAGTTACTCATTCTGGATTTGGTGTTGTTGCTAATAAATTAAGAAGTAAAATTATTGAAAAACCTACTGCTATTACTCAAAGTGATTTAGATTCTATTGTACAATTTTATAATTTTGTTTGCTTGAAATCTATGGCTAAGTATTTTGGAGTTAAGTATGATCTTCCTAAATTAAAAAAAAAATAAGAGCTAATTATAGGTTTTTAAAAAGGTTTATTTTTTATTTTTGATATTTATGAAAAATTAATGAATAATTTTTTTTTTTTTTGAATAATTAAATATAATTTAAAGAACATGAAGAAAGGAAATTGGTGTTAACACCTTTTTCCTTTTTTTTTGAAAAGAATATTATTTACTATTTTGTGTTTAATTTTTAATTTAAATCATTTTTAAAAACTTTATTTGATTTTTTAATTTATTATAAGTATTTTCAAGAATAATAAATTATTTAATAAAAATTTATTAAACTATATATATATAAAAATACTATAAATTTCAAAATTAATTTTTCTTTTGAACAAAAGACCAAATATTAATAATATTATCATAAGAAAAAGATGCTAATAATCCACTTTTTAACTCTACAAAACCATAAATATATTTATAATGTGCATCTTTAATTATTTTCAAACATTCATAATTATCATTTCTAAACATTAAAATATGATTACAAGTTCCTCCAACTAAAAATATTTTTTTATCTTCAAAATTTTTAATTCCATAACATTTAAATGATAATTGAATTTCTTTTATAACTTTTTCTTCACTCACAGAAATAATTTTCAATATTTTTTTTTCATTTCCTCCAACAATAATTTTATTACCATTGATTTCATCTAAAGCATTAGAATAACAACAATATACATTATCAAAGTATTTAATCATTTTACAATTTCTAATTTCATTCATATTAAAATTCCACACTTTTGTTCCATCTAAACCAGAAGAAATTAAAATATTTTTATTTTCCAATAATAATATTGACCAAATAGAATTTGAATGATATAATATTTTAATTAAAACATATTTATTATTATTTTCTTTCCAAATTTTAATTGTTTTATCTAAAGAACAAGAAATTAAAATACCATTAGAACAATAAATTAATTTATTTATATAATCAGAATGTGCATTATTAATAATTTGATTAATTTTAAATATATTATTTTTTTTTAACCAAGTTCTTATACTTCCATCAGTAGAACAAGTTACAAAATTATTTTCATTAATAACTTTTATATCAAGAATATAATGTTTATCATCATTATATTGATCTTTAATATTTTGAATAATATTATAATTGTTTTTATCATAAATTTTAATTCTTTGTTCATATGAAACTGAAATTAAATTTCCTGAAGGAAAAGAATCTACAAAATTAATACG
>JAEEGI010024792.1_pt1 | contig 11675 bp, 10 predicted proteins | sample 8958751 | NCBI WGS metagenome assembly JAEEGI01 (sample SAMN16246545, study PRJNA631951) | gut metagenome | biome: gut microbiome; feature: rumen; material: KS-attached | host: Bos | place: Iran: Karaj | collected 2018-10 | reverse complement strand
GTAGGGACGCACGGCGTGCGTCTGCCCAAAATATCGCATTTCTGGATGCCCGCGCCCATTATATTAATGGTGTAGGCTATTACGAAAACGACAGCCTCGTGCCCGCCTGCGCCGAATACCTGAAAACCTTGGAGGTGATTGAAAACCATTTCGGGGAGAAGGATTTGGTGGGACATAAGGCGAGGTTTATGGCCTTAACATACGGTCGTCTTGGGGAAATGTTTTCTGAACAATTTATGATGGAACCTGCCATTGATAGCTATGAGAACGCCCTCGTTTTCTGTAAAATAGAGCCTACCTCCCCGCAAGGTGTTTCCAATATTCTTTATCGTTTAGGGAAGCAGTATGACAAAATCGGAAAAAAAGCTAAGGCAAGTGACTATTACGAGAGTGCAATACGTGAATTGCCAAATAACAACGGGCTTTTGTTCAGAGATTTGGTCTCAACAAAAGCGCTTTGTGACTATCAGTTAGGAAACGGCGTTGAACAGTCACTGAATACATTAAGACAAGTTCAAGCACAAGTAGATAGCGAAAACGAGTATTTGCTACGTTGTCTGATTATCGGCGGCATCTTTTTCAAGGAAATGATGTATGATTCCGCTTTGCTCTATTTAGCACCTGTGTTTGAAAACAAAGAAAACGTGATTATTCAAATACAAGCAGCTGATTATTTACGGATTATATACGATAGTCTTGATAACAAAGAGAAATCGGATGAATGTGTGCGGTTTTTGGCCAATCATGTAAAAACTGAAAGCCAAAACAAGGCTTTGGTCTCCCAACTTGATAATTTGTTCCAAAGCCATATAAGCCAAAAACAAGAAAAGAAAGCTGCTCAAGAGAAACATGATGCGGTTCTGAGAACTGTCAAAGTTCTTGTCCCAATAGCTTTTTTAATGGCTGTTATTGTTATTATGATAATAAGGAGAAGGAACAAGAGGAAATTGGCTGAGCAAGATGCGGAAGCCCAACAAAAGTTGGAGACGGAGAGCAAACGCCATGAAGAGGCCATGGAAGCGGCACATCGGGCTCACCGCGTGAAACAGGCCGCCATATCTGGTCGACTAAAAAGAAGCAACCAAGAAGTACGAGAACTGAAAGATCAAATCAAACAATTAGATGACTTGGCTGCAAAATCTGTAATGGCTTCATCATTCGATGAAGAACCTATATGCCGTCTCATCATAGAAAGAGTGAACGAAGGGCAGTTCAAATCGAAAATTGATTATATCATCTATAAGGATTCCGCTTTGAACAAGCAACAACTACTAGAATTACGTTTGGCCGTCGACCGTCATTTCAGACAGTTTACGGTTCGTCTCAAGAAGGTCTATCCTGAGCTTACCAACAGCGACTTAGACTATTGCTGCCTCTATTTGCTTGGCCTAACCGATGCTGATATTGCTGCCTTGATGCAGCGTGCCTACAATACCGTCATTGAACGCAATGGCAAGCTGAAAAAGATTTTTGGAGAAGAAAATACACTTTCGGTTACTTTAAGGACCTTAGCAAACGATTCTTTATTTAGATGATTAACAAGATGTTAATCAAAAATCCGAGCCAATCCGAACCATCGTTTTCTTGACGAGGGCATCTAAACCATGATACTTTTGCATCCGATTTCGAAATCAAAAGTTTAATCATGTAAAATTCCAAAAGATGAAAAAAGTAACAAAATTAGTTCTGATGTTCGGCTTATTTCTTTCAGGAGCATTGTGCTATGCCCACGGCGTGGCCAGAACAGAGAAAAAAGGAGACAGCGTTCCTATTCAGTTAATTGAAAGTTCGAGTATGAGTAGCTTTGACAAAAGTGGTAGTATTGTTCCTACTCTTAACGGTCATGTACTCACAGTGGTTTTCACAGAAAACCTTGGCCAAGTGTCCATTGAAATCATCACGGCATCAGGAGCCAGCGTAGAGTACCTTTGGGTTTACACCCCTAATGGTATTCAGACCTACTTACCCCTCAATGGGGATTATATCATTACTTTTACGCTCCCCAGCGGGGATGTGTATTATGGTGAGTTTACGGTAACAGATTAAAACAACTTCAATTCAACAAACAAATTAAAATTCAAATCATTAAAATTTAGACACTATGAAAAAAGTATTATTGACATTAGCTATCATACTGTTCGCAGTGGCGGCACAGGCGCAGATTAAACTATTTGACGACGGACATGTAAGTTTAGGATGTCTGACCCATGCATACGGAGTGCAAGTACAGCCCAACGGATACACCTATTTTCGCACACAGTCGAATGCAGAATGGAGTTGGGGAACATTATCCTATGCAAATGATTCACTCCAAAAACATTGGATTGTAGCCAATCTAGATGATCCTAATCCAGGAACACACACATTCTTTGTTACGGGCAACGGCTACGTATACAAACGAGGCAATTGGAGACACCCTGAGGGTAGTGTTTTAGGAAATGTCAGCGGAGCAGGTATGGTTCTTGACCAGATTACTGGAGTTTGGTATGTTCCCGATGATGGGGGCGGCAAAGGTAGCGTAAAGTCAGAAGAAGGAAGACATCCTGGAGTCAATCCCCAAGAAGTAAAAGAAGTATTGCCCGAAGCGGTGACTGCTGATGAAACAGGCCTGCTGTATGTGGATTATGATGCATTGACGGTGTTTCTTATAGAGGCCGTAAAGGAACAGCGGTCGGAAATGGAGTTGCTTCGCAAAACCTTGGAGGAAAACGGACTGCTGGAGCCAGAAAAACCATAAAAATCCATGTAGCCATGAAAAGGTTTTTATACTTTTGCGGCATGATGTTGATAAGTTTGAACATGATGGCGCAAATTGATTTAGACGACGATAACTGGGAATGTTTTATTAATGAAAACTTTTCTGGTGTTCGGTATTGGGACGGTCATTGGGAAGACCAAAAAGACACTATAGGGTATAAGCCTTTTTGGAAATGCTTTGCTGACGAGATTTGGGGATCCGGTGTGACTGGATCAATAAGGGAACGTCATGCATATCAACGGAACAATGCTGTTTTTGATTCAAACCACACTCTTAGATTAATTGAAGAACTCAAGAGTCAAAGCCCATTGTGGTGTGGAGAAGGGTATGTTCCCGCCCCTTGGAATAAGTACTGTCATTATTGTGATTCACTCCATGAGAATCAACATCCATGTGTTCATTATCATACAGGCATGATAGAATCCATAGATCCGGTTGGATATGGATACTATGAAATAGAATGCAAGATGCCTTTACATGAGGGAGCATACTCGGCTTTTTGGTTTTGGAGTGGACTAGGACAAACATACAATGAAATCGATGTGTTTGAACATACCAAGGCGCTATGTCCCTCGAATTTGAATACTGAAACGCTGAGTGGGATATGGTTCAATCCGTATGGATCGAATCTTCATGCTATTTTAGATGAATGGGGTAACACGGTTGTTCCTGCTGCAGTAAGGTATTCGAATCATTTGTATGCAATTCCAGAAAATGGTCCATCACTTGACGAATACCATACTTTTGGATGTTTGTGGTTGCCCAATCAGGTTGCATTTTATGTTGACGGAAGGATTGTTAACGAGTTTGATAACCCAGAACTAATCCCACCACATCCGATGTGGCTTAAGATAACACATACAGAAGATATTGATGCGAAGGTTGGGTTTGATGAAAACTTAGACACAATTTGGGGTAATTGGAATGATGAGATGACGATTAACTATATCAAAGGCTATAGATTGAAGGCAGACTGCTCTGCTGATGTTGTAATAAGAAACCTCTCCGATTTCAATGGCTTTCAATACAAAACGAAACATACGATTACAATGGGTGGGCAAAACAGCACTTTAACAATTCCAGTTGGCAGAAATTTCACTATGAGGGCTGTTGAATCCATTGTTATTGATGGACCGTTTGAGTTGCCATTGGGAACTCAAATGACACTTATGACACACGATTGTCCAGAATGTTCAATGGAAGGAGTAGTGTTGCCACAACATAATTGTCCAGAATGATGAAAGAAAATTGAATGATTAAACTCTATAGACATGAAAAAAGTATTATTATTAGTTTTCGTCGCTCTGTTGATAAGCGGTAGGGCTTTGCCTCAGAAAGGCGAAATCATCTATGCAGAATTCAAACCAGATTCAACGGTACATTATTTCAATGCCGAGAATATAATTATGCCTAAGTTACTGCTTGATATGGATTATGACGGTACGGAGGATTTCAAATTTACATGTGAGGAATCGTATCATTTGATGCTTACTACAGTATTGAGAGGCAATCCTACATGGAGATTCAGACTTCCCTATCAAATATTTCATCAAGACGATGCCGTGCCTATTATAGGTGATACCATACGGGAAGGGGATACTATCTCTAATATTACGGGAGGATGGACTCCAGCATATAGATTTCAGTTCAATCGATACAACGCTCAGTATCCATACCAGCAAGTATGTCCTGATCCTGACAGCCATTATTACATTTCCGTGCGGCATGAAGTGGAAGGAGGCTTTTGCTATGGGTGGATAGACTCTCACATCTCTATTTCGGAAGACCCTGTCGTTAATGGTTCATTCAATGGCCAAGAGATATATGTTACCATTTTCCGCATGGCCTATTGTACCATTCCTAACTATCCACTATGCATAGGCCAGACTAGCTTTGACTGGGGCGTGGAAGAAAATGGAACCATGGTGTTCGCTACTATTCACCCCAATCCTACTACAGGCAAAGTCACTATCACGGGTAAAGATCTAAAAGCCGCCGAGGCTATCGACATCCTCGGGCAGCGCATGGCGATGGCACAAGGTAAAGGCGAAACGCTGCAAATCGACCTCGCCAACCTGCCCGCTGGTGTCTATTTCGTAAACATCACCGACAGTGAAGGCCGCAAATGTGTGAGAAAGGTGGTGAAGGAATGAGTTCAAAATCAAATGCTATTATTCTCGCAGCAGCAGTGACGGCTTTGTCCGTCCTGCTGCTGGCGGGATGCCATCACGGGAGAAACGGCGAAAACAAAAAGCCGCCTGTTGAGCAGAAGGAAGTCATCATAGACTCCAACGAAGAAGACACCATGGAGGCTTTCTACGAGCGGATGCGGCGCTGGGAGGTGCTGCACATTGGTGCCGCACATCGGGAAAGCGACAAATGAAAGTGTCTGTGTTTCATGAGGATAGGCTTTTCGTCAAATGACAGAGCCTATCCTTTTTGTATCATCTTCTCCAATCGATTGTACCAACCCTCCCCAAACTTCCGAATCATCGGGGCTTTGAGGAACTTCCACAAGGGAATGCCTTCGCGTTCGCCTTTGCGTTTGGCGGGCACACAGACGCTCCATTCGTGGTAAAGGATGTGGGTGAAGCCGTCTTTTTCGACCAAACGGATAGGGTAGAGGTGGCATGAAATCGGTTTCCAGAAGTCGCATTTGCCCTCCAAATAGGCTTTTTCGATGGCACAGAGGGCCGTGCCGTTCTCGTGGAAATAGACGAAAGCGCATTCCTCGCCGTTCACCAAGGGCGTGACGAGTTCGCCCATCTCGTCGTAATCGTAGACATCGTTTTCTTCCACTACCTTGATGCCTTCTGGGCGCATATAGGGCTTAATGGCTTCAAGATTGTCTTCAATCTGTTCTATTTCAGCGGCTTCCAAAGGTGCACCGGCATCGCCAGCCACACAGCACCAGCCTTTGCAGCGCGGCAGGCAGCAACAGAACTGGGCGTTCAGAAATTCGTCTGTGACGACTACATTATCAAGTATTATCATGCTGCAAAATTAATTTTTTTCCCAAAAATGCTTGCCATATAAAGTAAAAGTTGTAACTTTGCAGCGCAAAGTACTTTAAAGACCATGGAAAACAAAGAAGCTCTCAATACACTGAACGACATCAAGGAAATGATGGAACGTTCGTCCAAGTTCAAGGCTATCAGTGGATTGTCTATTATTATCATTGGCATTTTGGCCTCGTTGGTGTCGGCCTACATCTATTTCTTTTTGGGTGATTACCACATCAACACACCAGCCAAATGGCGGACGACCATCATTGTGGCATTTTGTCTGTTGGTCGTGGCGTTCTTGACAGTATTTTTCATGGCCTTCCTGAAAGCCAAGCGTCATAACCTCCGATTCACTTTCGATACAACCATGCGCCGACTCTTACTCAATTTCTTCACTCCTATGGTCGCCGGTGGCTTGCTTTGCACCGCTTTACTTATGCAGCAGCATTTCGGCCTTGTTTCTTCCATTACGCTGATTTTCTATGGTTTGGCACTCATCAATAGTAGTTATTTCAGTTATCACGAGTTGCGCTATTTGGGTTATGCTGAGTTGGCTCTAGGTCTTATCGACTGTTTTCTGGTTGATTATGCTGTACTGACTTGGTTCCTGGGCTTTGGTGTGCTTCACATCGTTTTTGGAATCATCTTCATGCTGAAATACGAAAGGAGAAAGTGAGCCATGATTGCCAATTTGGACGGTTTGAACAAGGCTTTCGAGAGCAAGATTAGGCTCGGCATCATGTCGGTGCTGATGGCTAGCGAGTCGGTCGACTTCACCACGATGAAGTCACTGCTCGAACTCACTGACGGCAACTTGGCCAGTCATGCCCGCAGCCTTGAGGAACTGGGTTATATCCACTGCGAAAAGAAGTTCATCGGCCGCAAACCTAATACAAGTTATTCCATTACTGACGAAGGTCGTGCTGCCTTTTCTGCTCATATTCAAGCTCTTGAAAATTTCCTAAAAAACCAAGTTTGACCTATTTCTTTTTTTTGCCCTATCCACTTTGAAATTCAAAGTTCTTTTAAAATCATAAACAATTAAAACTAAACATCATGGAAACAACAAAAGAAAACAACAAGAACAACGAAAAGAAAGCCCGCCCGGGGTTGAAGCTCTTGCTCATTGCAGGAATGTGCGTTGCTTTTCTCATTCCTCAAGCCTTGATTCAGAACTTGGTTTCAGAAAGGCAAGGCACCGAGAGAAGTGCTGAAAATGAAGTGTTCGAAAAATGGGGCGGTAGCCAAACATTGACTGGACCTTTCATCGAGGTAACCTATTCTTGGAATGCCTCCACGGAACGTCATGCGATGATTTTGCTGCCCGAGCAATTGAACGTGAAAGGCAAAGTAAGCACCAAAGCATTGAAGCGGGGCATTTATGATTTCACAACCTATGAAACCGAACTTGACCTCACGGGACAATTCAAGTTGCCCAAGGATTTCGACAAGAACCAGCACAACAAAATCTGGCATTTCGAAGAAGCTCGCATCATTATTGACATCACGAATTTAAGAGGATTGCGCGATAATGTGACGTTCAACTTGGACGGAGTAAAATACGATATGGAAGCCTGTGGGGAGTATTGGAACGGCCTCTCTTGTCCCATTGATTTATCTTGTCTCTTGGAAGGCAAAACTCTCGACTTTGCTGTAACCGTTCCTTTCAAAGGCTCTGGCAATCTGATGTTTGCACCATTAGGGCAAACCACCGTTGTCAACTTGAGCTCCGACTGCACTACACCAAGTTTCAATGGCTATTACTTACCCGATGAACGAGAAGTGAACGACAACGGCTTTCAAGCCTCATGGAAAGTGTTGGCCATCAACCGCGACTACCCGCAGTTTTTTTCACGCAACAGCGATAACCATCGACAACTTTCATCTTCCACATTTGGTGTCAATTTGAAAGTCCCAGTAGAGCAATATCAGCAAACCGACCGCGCCATCAAGTATGCTTTCCTCATCATCCTGCTCACCTTTGCGGCGGTGTTTTTTGTGGAAATGCGCAAGTCCACGCCCATCCATCCTGTGCAGTATCTCCTCATAGGTATCGCGCTCATCATTTTCTACACCCTTTTGCTGTCGTTTTCCGAGCATATCAATTTCGGGCTTTCCTATCTCATCGCCAGCGTGATGACCATCGGGATGATTGTCGTGTTTATGGCTTCGATTGCAAAAGATAAAAAAACAGCCTTGGGCATCGGTCTCCTACTAACAGTGCTCTATGCTTTTGTCTATGTTTTGTTGCAGTTGGAGAGTTACGCCCTGCTTGTGGGAAGTGTCGGTCTCTTTATAATTCTAGGAATTGCCATGTTTGCGACACAAAAGATTGATTGGTACAAGAAAAAAGACTAATTTTGCCGCGTTTTTGTGACTATGGCCTATAGCCAATGGCTCATGGCAGCTTTAACAAGAATAAAACTTCAAATTTTCGTAAAAGCTGTCATAAGCCATAAGCCATCAGCCATAGTCAACAGAATCTTGAATCTTTAAATCTTCAAATATTAAATTTTAAATCCAAGAAAAATGGCATTTAACCTCAGAAACAGAAACTTCCTGAAGTTGTTGGACTTCACTCCGGAAGAAATCAGATTTTTCCTGAAGCTGGCCGCCGACCTGAAGGCTGCCAAGTATGCAGGCACCGAACAACCTCGTTTGACGGGCAAGAACATCGCCCTGATCTTCGAAAAGACCTCGACCCGCACTCGCTGCGCTTTTGAAGTCGCCGCTAAGGACCAAGGTGCTCACGTCACCTATCTCGGCCCCACTGGCTCACAGATCGGCATCAAGGAATCGATGAAGGACACCGCCCGCGTTTTGGGTCGTATGTTCGACGGCATCGAGTACCGTGGCTTCGGTCAGGACATCGTTGAAGAACTGGCCAAATACGCTGGTGTGCCGGTGTGGAACGGCCTCACCAACGAGTTCCACCCCACCCAAATCCTCGCCGACTTCCTCACCATGATGGAACACACCGACAAGCCTCTCAACCAAGTGACCTTCGCCTATTGCGGTGACGCCCGCTTCAACATGGGCAACTCGCTGATGGTGGGTGGTGCCAAGATGGGCATGGATGTCCGCATCGTGGCTCCTAAGGAACTGCAACCTAACAAGGAACTCATCGACACCTGCAAGGCTATTGCTAAGGAAACCGGTGCCAAGGTGACCGTGACCGATGACGTGAAGAAGGGCGTCAAGGGCTGCGACTTCCTCTACACCGACGTTTGGGTATCCATGGGCGAACCCGCCGAGGTCTGGAAGCAGCGTATCGACCTGCTCATGCCTTACCAAGTCAACAAGGAGATGATGGAAATGACCGGCAACCCGAACTGCAAGTTCATGCACTGCCTGCCGGCTTACCACAACCTCGAGACCCAAGTGGGTCGCGACGTCAACAAGCAATTTGGCTTGAACGGCATCGAAGTCACCGAGGATGTGTTCGAGAGCACGAACAGCATCGTCTTCGACGAGGCCGAGAACCGTATGCACACCATCAAGGCCGTCATGGTGGCCACGCTGGGCGACTGATTACAAGTCCAATAGCATCAAAAAAGAAAGGAACCTCGAATCGTCGGGGTTCCTTTCGTGTTGTTAGGAAACAACTTCAACTTGCATCAATGTCTGACGACCACACGTTGGTTGGTAGTGGTACCGTCGTTTTGGCGGATGTTGAAGAAGTAAACGCCGTTGCTATATTGGCTCAGGTTCACGTTGACAATCATGCTGTTGGCGGGAATGGTCTCCACCAAAACACCCATCATGTTGTAAACCATCACGCTTTCGATGCTGTTGGCCGACTCGATGCGCACTTGGTCGTTGGCGGGGTTGGGATAGACTTTGGCCGTCGATGAAAGCTCGGTGACTTTCAGCAGTTCACCGTCAACGGTAACATTAAATACCACCTCTCCGCCATTGGATTCCACCTTAACAAGGGTTTCTGCCACACTTCTGCCAACGGGCAAGTTGGGGTATATAATAAAATGGAATTCTTCTCCTTCAACTAACGTATAAGGAAGCAAGACTATGGGGTCGATAAGCACATACATATCGCCCGAAGCATTGGTTTCAGTGATGGCAGTAATCTCGATAGGCGTATGTGAGGCGTAATTACCATTGGTCACATAGACATCGGCTTCGGGTTCAGCGACCGTCAAATAAACGTATGGTGAGCCGGGGATAAACAATCCCATATCCTGCAAACTGCTTGACGCACTGGCCAGCACCTTCACCGAACTCATGCCACCTTCATAATTGGCGACCACACCCACCACATAGAACACATCAGGCTGGCTTTCAAAACTATAATTGGGTTCTGTGATGTTCTCGGCCACCAATACATTGTTGACATAAACATCATATCCGATAGGATTGCCATTGGCAGGAGCATCCCACACGGCATACATCGTACCCTTTAATGGGGCTTCATCTATCACGGTGAGGTTTTCAACAGGATAAGGATGCACCTCAGTGTATTCGTAAGCGAAATGGCTGTTGAACAGCTCCTTGGTGTTGTAGTTCTGCACCCAGATGGAGACTTCAAGGTCGCTCATTTCTTCGACGTTGGTTCCCGACATGTCTTGGGTGAATTCCAGATGTTGGTTTTCGCAAGAAGTGAAATTGATAGAAGTGCCTTGGGCATCGGGCAACATCTTCATGAAGACATGGTGGAACGAGGTCTCGCCATTGCTGCCCACATTGCCGTGGGTTTCCTTTTCGTTCACGGAAATGAACACACGAGCATCGGCATCGATGTAAGGCATGATGTCAGCCTTGACGGAGATGGTGTTGCCGCTCACCGAGAAGGAACCACGGACATCCATGAAGGCTGTTCTCTCAGCGTGTTCGTCAAAGACAGTTTGTGTGATAGCGGCATAGCCTTGGTCTTCACCGTCCAAGAAGCATTGCGGGACAGCGTTGACGCCATAATAATTGCGGCGCACGCCACCTTCTTCAGTATAGTAGGGGTCACCGCTGCCGGGCCAGTTCATCTGGTACTTGGTGTAGGTGAAACGGCCAGGATTGTTGTTGCAGAAGTTCAGCATGGCGGTGTTGACACTCACGCAGGGGCCGCAGGTCGAAGACGAGAAGTGCTCAATCATCGGGATCTTCTCGGCGGCACCGATGGCCACGGAGACGGATTTCTCCAAGGTGTTGTTGTCGGCCACGTCGTCTTGTTGTCCGTTGACCAAATTGAGGGTGTAAACAACGTTGTAGCTACCAGGGACCATGATGGTTGTGGTGTTGAAGTTCAAGGTCGCATTACCTAAAGAGGGAATGTTGACCGAGAAGGTCTCAGTGACGGCGTCCATGCCTTCCACTTCGTATGTAGCTTCGATGGAGGTCACAGTGGTGGCACCGAAGTTGAACACATTGATGCCAAACGAGGCCTCGCCGCTGCCGACGAAATCGGGAAGTGTGACCGAAGTGACGGCAAGGTCAAGGTTTTCGAGTGTGAAGACCATGATGTCGTCGAAGAACCAGTCGTTGATGTTGTAGCTGCTGCCGTTGAAGAAGATGCAGAACTGCACATTGGCCTGACCCAGGTCGGGCGTGCTGATCTCTTGGCTCACCGTCCACACGCCACTGGTGCTGTAGCTTTGAGTCCAAGCCTGATTCCAAGTGGAGCCGCCATCGGATGTGGTGGCGATGCCAATGGTGTTGGCACCTGAGTAGTTGTCTAAGGCGTGCTTAAAGGAGAATACAGCACTGGTAATGCCTGTCCTGTCGACAGCGGGGCTAACCAGACGCGTCATGCCGTTGAATTGGGGGCTCCAAGCGAGATGCATCTCGTTGGCCTCTCCACCGGCATTGTTGGTAGCCGAGACTGACCAGTTGTTAGGTTGTGCGTCGATGGACCAGCCAGCGGGCATCGAAGCACCGTCAAAGGATTCTTGCAGCAAAACCGCACG
>JAEEGI010024778.1_pt1 | contig 11682 bp, 9 predicted proteins | sample 8958751 | NCBI WGS metagenome assembly JAEEGI01 (sample SAMN16246545, study PRJNA631951) | gut metagenome | biome: gut microbiome; feature: rumen; material: KS-attached | host: Bos | place: Iran: Karaj | collected 2018-10 | reverse complement strand
GCTGCTATCTCTTCCAAAATCCACCGAAGTCTCATTCGAAAGAAACCGCACAACTTGCATGTGTTAAGCACGCCGCCAGCGTTCATCCTGAGCCAGGATCAAACTCTCCGAAAATAAAATCGGCTTTCCTTAGCCCGCCTTACTTGCTTGGCTTCTCTTCATCCTTTTCCTTTGTCAAGGTGCCGTGCGTGCTGTTCAGCCGGGCTGTCCGGCGCGCAACATGGGGAATTCTACTCGCCTTACCACTTTCTGTCTACTCTCTCTTTTTGTATACTCTTATCTCAATATATTTCATATTGTTGCCTCTTGCTGACTTTTTTATTTCTCATTTCATCTTCTCACTCCATTATACTGACATTAGACAATTCAGAAAGGGCGAATTCAACCCTTTCTCATTTGTAGAAGAAATTTTCTGTCTCTTTTTCGATTTCACTTCTCTTTCACGCCCTACTTTAAGCGAAGAATGAACGCTTCTGACCTCGCGCCATTGGTCAATAAAAATCAGTTCATCAATTTTGTAGAAATCATCAATGGACGAATTTCATTTTTCGGCTATCATATACGGCGTACTGACGCACATGCGTCTTATTTCAATGGAGGTGATTCGACCATGAATCCCATGCGTTTTAAAAAGTCTCTCATTATTGCCGCTGTCGGCGCGCTGATGTTCAGCGCAGCCTCGATCGCGGCACCGCTTCCGCCCGAGGCACTCACTGCCCGCAGCCCCATCGCCGACCTTGTCGAAAAAGTTGCGCCCTCGATCGTCAATATCGACGTCGAAGGTACGGTCACTCGCTCTATGAATCCCGGTCTCCCGAACGATCCTTTCTTTAAAGAGTTTTTCGGCGACATGTTCCGCGAGTACACGCGCCGCGTCCCCATGAAGGGCGCCGGCAGCGGTTTCATCGTCTCGAAGGATGGACGGATCCTCACGAACAACCACGTGATCGCCGATGCCGATAAGATCACCGTCACCTTCTCCGACGGCAAGACCGCCGAAGCTACAGTCATCGGCAAGGATCCTACCTTCGATATCGCTGTTATCAAAGTTAAAGGTCATGACTATCCCACGCTGGAAATGGGTGACAGCGACAAGATCCGCGTCGGCGAGACCATGATCGCCATCGGCAACACCCTCGGCCTTGGCCTTGAGCCCACCGTCACCGTCGGCGTCCTTTCGGCGCGCAACCGCAGCATCCACATGCAGAATTTCAACTTCGACGGCTTCCTTCAGACCGACGCGTCGATCAACCCCGGCAACAGCGGCGGCCCCCTTCTTGACATGAACGGCCGCGTCATCGGCATCAACACCGCGATCATCAGCTCTGCCCAAGGCATCGGTTTTGCCATTCCCATCAACATGGCCAAGCAGGTCATGAACGACATCGTCACTTTCGGCAAGGTCCGCCGCGGCCAGATGGGCGTGTATCTGCAGCCCATCAACGAGGACATGGCTTCCGCCTTTGACCTGAAAGACACCAAGGGCGCCCTGATCGCCGACGTCGTTCCCGATTCGCCTGCCGAGAAGGCCGGCCTGAAGCGCGGCGACATCATCACCAAGATCGACGGCAAGCCCGTTGAGGACAGCGTCAAACTGAGCGCTACCGTCCGCCAGCACATGGCCGGCGACAAGATCGACCTCGAAGTGCTGCGCAACGGTGTCACCAAGAAATTCTCGCTCACGCTGGCCGAAGTCGATTCGACCGTTGCCGACGCCAACACCGTCGACAAGCTGGGCTTCTCCGTTTCGACCATCACGCCTGACCTGCGCAAGGAGATGAAGCTTTCCGAGAGCGACAGTGGCGTCGTCGTCACGGAAGTTCAGGAGAAATCCCTGGCAGCGCGTTCCGGCCTCAGACGCGGGGACATCATCATGCAGGCCGGCGGCCGCGAAGTGGAGACCACCAAGGACCTGTTCAAGGCCATCAGCTCCGCCAAACGCAACCGCGTGCCTCTGCTGATCAGAAGAAACGGCCGCACCCAGTACCTGCCGTTGTTCGTGAAGTAACATGCTTTGAGCGCTGAATCTTTCAGCGCTCTTTTTTTCTTCCCTCTATAAATCAAAAACATCAGCGCACTAAAAATCGGCCGCTCCGTCAATCCTGCTGACGGAGCGGCCGATTTTGTATTGGTGATTCTTGTTGGTTGCGCGAACTAAGCGCGGAAGTTTTCCTTTTCGGGATCGTACTGCTCGGCGAGAAGCTGCGCAAAGGCGTCGAAGCTCATCGCGCCCAGGTCGCCCTTGGCGCGGTCGCGGACGGCGAGGGTGTTGCCTTCCACTTCCTTGTCGCCGATGACGACCATGTAAGGCACCTTCTCCATCTGGGCGTCACGGATCTTGCGGCCGAGTTTTTCGTCACGAGCGTCGATCTCGACGCGGACGTTGAGATCCTGAAGCTTCATCATGACTTCGCGGGCATAGGCAAGGTGATCTTCGCTGACGGCGAGGAGCTTGACCTGGACGGGCGCAAGCCAGTAAGGGAACACGCCGGCGTAATTCTCGATGAGGATGCCCATGAAACGCTCGATGCTACCGAGGATGGTACGGTGCAGCATGACAGGACGGTGCTCCTTGCCGTCGGCGCCGACATAGGTCATGTCGAACTTCTCGGGCATGGTGAAGTCGAGCTGGATGGTGCCGCACTGCCAGGTACGTCCGATGCAGTCTTCAAGATGGAAGTCGATCTTGGGGCCATAGAACGCGCCGTCGCCGGGGTTGAGCACGTAGGGCGTGCCGGTCTCTTCGAGGGTCTCGCGAAGAGCGTTCTCGGCCGTGGCCCAGAGCTCGTCGCTGCCCATGCTGTTCTCGGGGCGGGTGGACAGTTCGACATGATACTTGAAGCCGAAGACGTGGGTATAAACGTAGTCGTCCAGCTTCATGATCAGCTTGACTTCGTCCTTGATCTGCTCCGGAGTGCAGAAGTGATGGGCGTCGTCCTGGGTGAAGCAGCGGACACGCATGAGGCCGTGCAGCGCGCCGGAAAGCTCGTGACGGTGGACGATGCCCAGCTCGCCCATGCGGATGGGCAGCTCTCGGTAGCTGTGCATGGCGGTCTTGTAGATGATGATGCCGCCGGGGCAGTTCATCGGCTTGATGGCGTGCGGGATCTCGTCGATGGTGGTGAAGTACATGTTCTCGCGGTAGTGGTCCCAGTGACCGGACTGGAGCCAGAGGTCGCGATTGAGGATCTGAGGGGTGCGGGCTTCGGTGTAGCCGTTCAGGAAATGCATGTGGCGCCAGAAGGACATGAGTTTGTTCATGACGACCATGCCCTTGGGATGGAAGAACGGGAAGCCGACGCCTTCGTTGTGGAGGCTGAAAAGATCGAGCTCCTTGCCGATGCGGCGATGGTCGCGGCGACGGGCTTCTTCCATGCGGGTGATGTAGGCGTCAAGCTCTTCGGCGGTGTTGAAAGCCGTGCCGTAGATGCGGGTGAGCATGATGTTGTGCTCGTCGCCGCGCCAGTACGCGCCGGCCAGCGAAAGCAGCTTGAAGTGCTTGAGGTACGAGGTGTTGGGAACGTGAGGGCCGCGGCAGAGGTCGACGTAGTCGTCCTGCCAGTAGACGTTGACGGTGTCGTCGGTGATCTCGTTCAGGATCTCGACTTTATAGGGATCGTTGCGCTCGGTGAAAAGCCTAATCGCCTCTTCGCGGGCAATGCGCTCGCGGCGGAGAGGCACAGAACGCTTGGCGATCTTGTGCATTTCCTTCTCGATGGCAGGAAGGTCAGCCTCGGAAATCGCCTCGGGGAACTGGATGTCGTAATAGAATCCGTCCTTGATGGTGGGGCCGATGGCAACGACGGCGCCGGGATAGAGATGGCACACAGCTTCGGCCAGCAGGTGGGCCGTGGAGTGGCGAACGATGTCGAGTCCCTCTTCCGAGGCGGGAACGACGGGCGCGACGGCCGCGTCATGATCCACGAGCACGTCGAGATCGACGGCCTTGCCGTCAACGGCAGCGGCGATGGCGCCCTTGTTCAGTTTCCACGCGGCGAGCACGTCGCCGGCTTTGAGCGCTTCGCTTTCGAGCATCTGGCCCTCAGGGCCGCTGTACTTGTACATGGTTGATATTTCCTCCTTCGCCTGAACGCATACGGGACGTTCAGCGCGCTGATTGCTTGTTTTTGATTAAACGCCGGTGTGGCCGAAACCGCCTTCGCCGCGCTCGCTCTCTCCGAGCGCATCGACGGGCTGCCAGACGGCGCGTGTAACAGGGGCGACGACCATCTGCGCGATGCGGTCGCCCTTTTTGATGACGAACGGTTCTTTGCCCAGATTGATGAGAATGACACGGATCTCGCCGCGGTAATCGGCGTCGATCGTGCCGGGAGCGTTGGGCACGGAAATGGCGTGTTTGAGCGCCAGGCCGCTGCGGGGGCGAATCTGCGCCTCGAAGCCTTCGGGCAGCTCGATGCGAAGTCCCGTGCCCACCCCGGCCGTTTCGCCGGGGTTGAGCACCAGTCCTTCGTTGGCTCGCAGATCCATGCCCGCCGACTGCGGCGTGGCGTATTCGGGAAGCGGGATTTCCGGGCTGTCCCGAAGGATCTTGACGATGACGTTCATGTTTGTTCGCTTAACGGCGCTCGCGGCGGCCGCCGAAGCGATCTCCCCTATCCCTGTCTCTGTCTCCGTCACGGCGCGGACCAAAGCGGTCGCCGTCGCGGCGCGGGCCGCGGGGGCCGTCACCGGAAGGCGGAAGAGCGGCGATCATGTTGTCGCGCTCCTCTTCCGCGGGCAGATACTGCGTCAGGCCCGCCCTTTCGATCAGGGCAGGATCGGCAAGCAGGCGGCGGCGGGAAAGGTTGATGCGGTTCTGGTCGTCGATCTCCTTGACCTCGACGATGACGTGATCGCCGGGCTTGAAAACGTCTTCGATCTTGCCGATGTGGCGGGTGCTGACTTCGCTGATGTGAAGCAGACCTTCCTTGCCGGGCAGGACCTCGACGAACGCGCCGAAGGCCATGAGGCGGGTGACGGTGCCGTAGAAGGCTTCGCCGGCTTCGACTTCACGGACGATGTCGTAGATCATTTTGCGGGCTTTTTCAACGCTGTCGGGCGACACGGCGGAGATGTAGACGGAGCCGTCGTCCTCGACGTTGATCTTGGCGCCGCTCTCCTGGACGATATTGCGGATGATTTTGCCGCCGGGGCCGATCACGTCGCGGATCTTGTCCGGATCGATGTTCATCGTGAAGATGCGGGGTGCATTGGGCGACAGTTCGGCAGGGGCGGGGATGCAGGCTTCCATCGCGTCGAGGATCTGCATTCTCGCCTGATGGGCCTGGCCAAGCGCCTGGGAAAGCACTTCGCGCGTGATGCCGCCGGCTTTGTTGTCCATTTGCAGGGCGGTGACGCCGTCGCGGGTGCCGGCAACTTTGAAGTCCATGTCGCCGTAGTGGTCCTCAAGACCCTGGATGTCGGTGAGAATGACCATGTCGTCGCCCTCTTTGATGAGGCCCATGGCAATACCGGCCACGTGTTTTTTCATGGGCACGCCGGCGGCCATCATCGAGAGGCTGCCACCGCAGATGGACGCCTGCGAGCTGGAGCCGTTTGACTCCATGATGTCGGAGACGACGCGGATGACATAGGGGAACTCCTCTTCCGAGGGGACGAGCGGCGCCAGAGCGCGCTCAGCGAGAGCGCCGTGGCCGATCTCGCGGCGGCCGGGGCCGCGCATGGGCTTGATCTCGCCCACGGAATAGGGCGGGAAGTTGTAGTGCAGCAGGAAACGCTTGTTGGGTTCGTTGAGCTTAAGGCCGTCCATGAGCTGATCGTCCTCGCCCAGCATCCCCAGCGTGGTGACGACGAGCGCCTGAGTCTCGCCGCGGGTGAACAGGGCCGAGCCGTGCACGCGCGGAAGCACGTTCACCTCGCAGGAAAGGGGACGGATCTCGTCGGTGGCGCGGCCGTCGGCACGCACCTTGTCACGTGCGGTGATCGTGCGCATGGTGTGTTTGACGAGGCTTTCGACGACGCCGGCGATGTAGACTTCCGCGTCGGCGTAGGTTTCGGCAAAGTGCGCCACGGCTTTGGCAACCAGTTCGGAGATCGCCGCGCCGCGCTCTTTCTTGCCGTGGATCATGACGGCTTTCGCGGTCTCTTCGGCCAGGTTCTCGTTCACCCAGGCATCGATGTCGTCAAACTTCTCGGGCGCAGGCAGGACGGCCTTGGGAGCTCCGATCTCTTCGCGCACGGCCAGCTGGAAGGCGACGATCTTCTTGATCTCTTCCTGCGCAACGGTGAGCGCCTCGACGAGCATGTCCTCGGACACTTCTTTCGCGCCGGCTTCGACCATCGTGATGCCGCCGGCGTGTCCGGCAACGGTGAGGTCAAGAGTGCTTTCGGCCATCTGCTCTTCCGTGGGGTTGACGACGAGCGCTCCGTTCAGGCAGCCCATGCGCACGGCGCCGACGGGGCCGTTCCAGGGGATGTTGGAGATGGTCAGCGCCATCGAAGCGGCGTTGATGGCCAGGATGTTGGCCGGATGCAGCTGATCGACGGAGAGCACCGTGGCGACGACATGCACGTCATTGCGCATGGAATCATCAAACAGCGAGCGGATCGAGCGATCGACCACGCGCGCGCTGAGGATCGCCGTCTGTGAGGGACGGCCCTCTCTCTTGATGTAGCCGCCGGGGATCTTGCCGGCAGCGTAGTAGCGTTCCTCAAAATCCACCAGCAGCGGGAAGAAATCCAGTCCCGCGCGGGGCTTGTCGGACATGCAGACGGTGGTCAGCACGGTGGTCTCGCCGTGAGAGGCGACGATCGCTGCGCCCGCCTGCTTGGCGATCTTGCCGGTCTTGAAGACCAGGTCAGTCCCGCCAACGTTCAGTGTGTACGTCTTTTCCATTCAAAGACTCCTCCTTCAATTCCTTCGTTCTCGATGAGCAATAGCGTTAGAATATCACAAAATCGTGAAAAATGAGAGACAAAATTCATGTTTCATCGTATTTTTACCGGGGCGTTCCGCAAAATGCGTAAAAAAAACGGGAGAGCCCCGAACCGGGGACTCTCCCGAAAGTGTGCCAAACTTAGTGGCGCAGGCCGAGGCTCTCGATCAGCGTCTTGTAGCGGCCGAAGTCCTTGGCGCTGAGGTAGCGCAGAAGCTTGCGGCGCTTGCCGACGAGGGTCAGAAGGCCCTTCTTGGAGTGGTAATCATGGATATGTACCTTCAGGTGCTCGGTCAGGTCGCGAATGCGCTTGGTAAGCACAGCGATCTGCACTTCGGGCGAACCGGTGTCGCCCTCGTGAACGCGGTACTGCTCAATGATCTCCGTCTTGACACTCTTTTCCAACATTTCACTTCACCTCATGGGGCAGGATTCCTGAAACAGCGAAGTCCTCGCCCGCTTGGCGCTCCATGGGAATGACCGAGCAGGGCATTTAACGGGAACAACGGAGTAACAGGTCGAGGTGAATTGTACCACCGCCCCCGTCATTTCGCAAGGGGCGAAGGACGCACGTTCATCAGGCCTTGATGCGCCCCTCCTCGTCCATCTCGTCAAGAGCCTTGGAAACCAGCTTGGCAAGTCCGATCAAAGCAATCAGGTTGGGGAACACCATGATGCCGTTGAAGAAGTCGGAAAGCTCCCAGACAAGATCAAGCTTGAGCACCGAGCCGGCGATGACGAACGCCACGACGATCAGGCGATACGGCGTCAGTCCCTTGCGGCCGAACAGGTACTTGATGTTCTGCTCGCCGAAGAAGTACCAGCCGATGATCGTTGAGAACGCGAAGAACAGCATGCAGACGGCCACGAAAGGCATACCGAAGCTGCCCAGCCCGACCGTGAACGCGTTCTGGGTCAGAGCGATGCCGCTGGTCTTGCCGTCGAGAACGCCGGTCACGAAGATGACGAACGCCGTCATATTGAGGACGATGAACGTATCGATGAACACTCCCATGATCGCGGCAAGTCCCTGCTCTGCCGGGTGGTTCACCTTGGCGACCGCGTGCGCGTGCGGCGTGGAGCCCATGCCGGCCTCGTTGGAGAACAGGCCGCGGGCAACACCGTAGCGGATAGCTTCCTTCATCGTCGCACCGATGAGACCGCCGGTTGCAGCCTTAGGATCGAAGGCGCCGTCGATGATCATCCAGAACATGTGAGGAATTTGATCCACAAAACGCACAAGGATCACGAGACCGCCGATCAGGTACAGGCCAGCCATGATAGGAACGATCTTTTCAGTCGCCGAGGCAATGCGCCCCATGCCGCCGAAGAAAACCCACGCGGCGATCAGTCCGACGACGCAGCCGACTACCAGGCGGTTCACGCCAAAGGCATTGTTGAACGCGTCAGCGATCGAGTTCGACTGCACCATATTGCCGATAAAACCGATCGCGATGATCAGCGAGATCGAGAAGAACACCGCAAGCGGCTTGCAATGAAGCCCTTCGGTAATGTAGTACGCGGGGCCGCCGACAACGTGCCCCTGCTCGTCTTTGCCCTTGAACGTCTGGGCCAGAACGGCCTCGGCAAAGATGGTCGCCATGCCGAAGAAGGCCGCCAGCCACATCCAGAAGATGGCTCCGGGGCCGCCGAGGGCAATTGCCGTAGCCGCGCCGGCGAGGTTGCCGGTGCCGACCTGGGCCGCGATCGCCGTCGCCAGCGCCTGGAACGAGCTCATGCCTTCCTTGCCGGCGCGTTCGCCGAAGATCGTCAGGTTGCCGAACACCTGCTTGCAGGCGCGGCCGAACTTGCGGATCTGAACGAATTTCAAACGCAGAGTAAAGTACAAGCCTGTACCGCACAGAAGCGGGATAAGGCAATAAAGTCCCCAGATAAATCCGTTCGCCTTTGAAACAAGCGCAGTCAACTGATCCATCAACAAAAAGCCTCCTTAAGATAACTCTCAAAAACTGTTCTTTACATAAAACAATACGCCGTCACACTGCGATGAATTACAACGCTTCGCACAAACTTTGGGCAGAAAGTTATGAAAAGCTCACAATGGACACGATCATTATGCCACATTTTTTCAATTTTACAAGTCACTTTCACAAGTTTAACTAAGGTTCGGAAGAGACTGAAAATTGCCTTAAAAAAGAAACTCCAAATTTTCATATCGGGCAATTTGCGGTACAATAGGTTCAAGTTTTCTCTTGAGCAAAGGAGCACGCTATGACGTTACGACGATTTTGGCCGGCGTTCGGCCTGACTGTTTTGCTGTCAATATCCCAGGCGTTTGCCGCGACTTCAGGCGATCAAACGGTTTCGCCCGATGCAGCGCCTGCGGCTGAAAAAAGCGTGGAAGCGAAGATCCGCGAAGAAACGGCGCAGGCGCTGAAAACGTGGTTCGAAGGCGACGCGGCCGGCGCGGAAAAGATCTTCGCGCGGCTGACAAAAGACGGCTGCAAAAACCCCGTGCCCTACCAGGCGCTGGCGCTCATTCTCTCCGACCGGCATGAACGCTACGACGAAGTCGCCGCCCTGTACAGCCGGCACAAGGTCCTCTCCGGCGGAGGCGGCGCTGATTACAGAGCCGCGCTCGGCATCATCAAGAAATACGCAGACAAGGGTTCGCCCCAGGCGCTTGTGCTGCTGGCACGCGTGACGGGCTGGGGATTGAACGGTTCGATCAACTTCTATCGATCCATGCTGCTGCTGCGCCGCGCCGCGGACGGCGGGTACGATCAGGCACAGCGAGAGCTCGGTCTTCTCTACGAAGACGGTTCCGGCGTGGAGAAGAATCCCCGCCGCGCCGCCGAGCTGTACCGGCGGGCTGCCAATCAGGGCGACGCGTTCGCGATGAAATATCTCGCCGTTCTCGCGCTCAACGGTTCGCTGAAGGAAATGAACGTGAAGGACGCCATCGTTCTGCTGGAACGGGCCGACGCGGCCGGCCTGCCTGAAGCGCGGCTGATCCTCGCGCAGCTGTATCACAAGGGTGTCGCCGTGAAGAAGAACGCACACCGCGCGCTCGAGTGGTATACAAAAGCAGCCGAAAGCGGCAGTGCCGAGGCCATGAACGCGCTTGCGCATATTTATGAGGACGGCGAGGGCGTGAAAAAGTCGCCGGAGCTTGCTCTGAAATGGTACCGCGAAGCAGCTGCGTGCGGAAGTCACGAAGCGCTGTTCCGCCTTGGCGTGCTGTACTACACGGGAACGCTGGTCAAAGCCGACCACGCGGAAGCGTTCCGCTGTTTTAAGGAAGCCGCAGATTACGGCAACATCGCCGCATGGTACAACGTCGGTTTCCTGCTGAAAACCGGCGACGGCGTGAAGCAGGATCTGAAGGAAGCGAAAACGTGGTTTGAACGTGCGGCCGGCACAGGCAGCTCGCGCGCGCAGCTGAACCTCGGCGTGATGTACGCCAACGGCGAAGGCGTGAAGGAAGATTTTGAAGAGGCGCGCTTCTGGTTCGAGCTGGCAAAACTGTGCGGAAATCCTGACGCCGCACAGGGGATCGAGTACACGACTAAAAAAATGGACGCAGCCGCTATCGACCGCGCCCAACGGCGTGCGGACACGGTTTACAAAAGACTGAAAAAGCGGATGATCCGCGAATAAAAAAACAGCGGCGGGAATCCCGATCGTAGGGATTTCCGCCGCTGTTTATCTTTAAAAAGTACGATTGTAACGCTTACTTGCGCTCGCAGAGCTCAAGCAGCACGCCGCCGGTCGCCTTGGGATGAAGGAAGGCGATCATCGCGCCGCCCGCACCGCGGCGGGGCTTCTCGTCGATGAGCTTGACGCCCTTTTCCTTCAGCTCGGCCAGAGCGGCCTCAAGGTTCTCGACGCGGATGGCGACATGATGCAGGCCGCCGCGGCCGCCGTTCTTCTCGATGAATTTGCCGACGGGGCTGTCGGGGCTGGTAGGCTCAAGCAGCTCGAACTCAGTGTCCTTGATCGGCAGGAAGGCCGTCTTCACCTTCTGATCCTCGACGACTTCAACGCCGTGGCACTTGACGCCGAGCGTGTCCTGCCAGAACTTCAGAGCCTCGTCAATGCTGGGAACGGCAACGCCAAGATGGTCAACAACTTGCAGATTCATGTGAAAAAATCCCCCTTGAATGAAATGATGGAACTTCCAGAAGATATGATAGCAGAAAACGCGAAAACCGGAAAGCGCTTTTTTGCACAAAACGTGAAATGCTCGGGGCCGCTTTTACAGCGAAACGTTCAGCCCCAGCCGGGCGGCGAACGACGGACCGAAAAAGAGCGCCCACATCAGCCCGGCCAGCAGAAACGGCGCCAGAGGAAGCGCATCGCGCCGCTTCACCCTGCGCGCCAAAAGCAGAACGAGCGCGCACGCGCCGCCGATGACGACACCGGCATAGAGCGTCAACAGCGTCATGCGCCAGCCCAGGACCGCGCCAAGGCCGGTCATCATCGTCGCGTCCCCCCACCCCATCGCCCCGCGCGTCAGCACGATCACGGCAGTGACAGGCAGGCCGCCGACTGCCGCGCCGAGCAGTGCGTCCAAAGCGCCGTCAAAGCCGCCGGCGATCGTCCGCAGCACAAGACCGGTCAGAAAAGAGACGATTACGGCCCCGTCGCAGATATATCCGGCGCGGAAGTCGGTGAGCGCGTGAAACTCCATCGCGCCAAGTGCCGCTAAGGCCAGTGCAAAGTGCTCTGCCCCGTCAAAGCGGACACGCAGCAACGGCACGAACACCGCAGTCATGATGGCCCAGCAGGCACACCACAGCGGGAAAAAAACGCCTCGTAAGGA
>JAEEGI010024773.1_pt1 | contig 11683 bp, 11 predicted proteins | sample 8958751 | NCBI WGS metagenome assembly JAEEGI01 (sample SAMN16246545, study PRJNA631951) | gut metagenome | biome: gut microbiome; feature: rumen; material: KS-attached | host: Bos | place: Iran: Karaj | collected 2018-10 | reverse complement strand
GTACACAGCCGGTCAGCATGCCGATGAAACCGGCAGCCCAACCCAGGGCAGCGTAGACTAAGATGACAGCGACCAGATAGAAAATGTCCTTGGCTCTGTCGTTAAGCGGGAAAAACTTTAATAATGTCTTCATTTCAATTCCTCCTTTATTTCGGTAACAACCAGTTCGTTATAACCGGTCTGTTCGTCCAACTGACGGTTGAGCCGGTAAGATCCGTCCAGAGAGCGCAGCGCCACTTCGGCGGTCGTATTGACCAGGCAGCCATAACAGACATGTCCGCCTACGACCCGGCCCTGGCTGTCAGCCAGCGCGATGTGCAAATGGCTGCCGCCGTCACTGACGGTACCGGTGAGTGATACTACTTCATAACGGTCATTCAGACAGACCGTACTGTGGCCATCCGCCAGTCTGATGACAACCTGGTACAGGCTGCCTACCGTAGTAACGATGACGGCTGAATGGATGTCATGCTTCTGGCAATAGTCCTCTATGCCCTGGCGCAGATCACATCCGTAGGTAAGTCTGAAGATCGAGTCCATAGAAACCCTCCGGATTTAATATTATCATATTTTTCCCTTGATGCAAGTGAGGGGCAATTCATAAATAAAGGTACCGCCCGGTACCTTTATTCATGATACTAATATTCAAGAAGGGGGAAACAATGATTTTCTTTACGATTATGTTATACCCTACTTTTATGAAATCTATATGAAATATTTCACTTTCTGCCGAAAACTTTCGTAATTTCCGCAATCTTTTCTGCCAGTTTCTCATCATACTGGCCTTTCAGCAGCCGCCACTTCCAGTTCCCCAGTGTTCCTGGGCAGTTAACCCTGGACTATTCACCCAGATTCAGGTAATCCTGCATCTGGAAGACCACCAGGTTGGAAACCGAGGCCATGGCGCCCCTGATGATGGCGTAGTTGAAGTCCTCATCGCTTTCAATGTGGAAATACTTCCTGGTATATTCCAGATCTTTCTTCTCCACGGTGTCGATCCAGCCCTGAATGGGCGAGTTATCGTGGGTACCGAAGTAACAGACACAGTTATTGATGTAATTATGCGGGGTGTTGCGGTTAGGCACGTAAGCCTCCATGCCGAAGGCAATGACCTTCATGCCCGGTAAGCCGCTGTCAGCCAACAGCTTATCGACATCCTCAGAAATGATGCCCAAATCCTCGGCAATGAATTCCACGTCGGCGCACTTTTCCAGCAGGGTCTGCACAAACGGCAGTCCCGGTCCGGGCAGCCAGCGGCCCCTTCTCGCATTAGTGTCGCCATAGGGCACCGCCCAGTAAGCCTGCAAGCCGCGGAAGTGGTCAATGCGCAGCACGTCAAAGTAGCGGGCTGAGCCCTTGATCCTTCGGATCCACCACTGATAGCCGTCTTTCTTCATCCGTCGCCAGTTATAAAGCGGGTTGCCCCAGAGCTGACCGTCTTCACTGAAATAGTCCGGAGGTACACCGGCAACTTCCTTAGGCACATTGACGCTGGTCAGCTGAAACTGATCGGGATCAGCCCAGCAGTCCGCGGAGTCCAGAGCCACATAGATCGGCAGGTCGCCGATGATCTTAACGTCCTTTTCGTGAGCATACTGCTTAAGGGCCGCGTACTGTCTGGCGAAGAGGTACTGCAGGTAGCTGAAGAACTGAATGTCTTCCCTGAGCATTTCGGAATATTTCTTCAGAGCCCGCTTATGGCGCAGCCTGATGGCCTTGTCTGGCCATTCGATCCAGCTCTTCATGTCAAAGTACTTCTTGACCGCCATGTAGAGGCTGTAATCCTCCAGCCAGTCGCGGTTGGCCTTTTCAAACTCTTCAAACTCTTCCCGATCGCGTTGCCAGCCTCTTTCATAGGCCTTATGCAGCACTTCAAAGCGGGTCTCATAGATGTAGCCGTAGTCGATGTCAGCGGGATCTTCCACCTTCAGATGGGCCACATCTTCCTTTACCAGCAGATCGTCCTGGATCAATAGGTCCAGATCGATGAAATAGGGGTTACCGGCAAAGGAAGAAAAGCTGGCGTAGGGGGAATCACCGTAGCTGGTCGGCCCGATCGGCAGCATCTGCCAGTAGCTCTGGCCGCTGGCCGCCAGAAAGTCGACAAAAGCGTAGGCTTCCCGGCCCAGGGTGCCGATGCCATAATTGGATGGCAGGGAGAATACCGGCAACAGTATTCCCGAACTTCTCTTAATGCTCATAAGTCTGTCCTCAGTCTTTCCAGAATAATCTTTTTGACCGCGGCTAGTAGTCGCGGATGGCTTTCAGTATTTCCAGGGGATTGCCGTCATAGTCAAACAGCGCCTGATTGGCCCATTCATTTCCGGTTGGCCCCTTTTCATGCATGTAGTCAATGCCTTCTTCAGAAGCCCAGTCGCTGTTTTCCACCGGCAGGCATTCCCCACCCCAATAGATGAACCCCAGACCTCTTTCCTCAGGCACGCTCTTTATTAAATCCATCAGGGCGACCATAAAATCGGCCTGACCCCTTTCGCTGATCGGATAGGGTAAGGGGCGGTCAGCGGGATTTTCCTTAATGGCCATGCCCTTGAAGTCTTCTTCACTTATCTTCTCCCTTTCCCGGTAATCTTCCAAAGTAAAGGGGTAGGAGGTCTCGGCGATGATAAGATCCTTGTGGTAGCGCTCAGCCAGATCATCCAGGTTGTTTTTCAGATCGGCCATGCTGCCGTGCCAGAAGGGGTAATAACTTAAGCCGATGATGTCAAAGTCCGCTCCCTGATTCTGAAGGTAGCTGTCAAAGAAGCGGCGGTAGATCGCGTTATTGCCGCCGTTATCCAGATGAAGCATAACCTTGGCTAAGGGCAGAACATCCCTGACCGCCCTGATGCCGGCACTTAACAGCCCGGCAATCTGGGCGTCATTGCCCTTGGTGCCGATGGGCCACAGTAATCCGTTAGTGATCTCATTGCCTACCGCCACCATGGCTGGGGCCAGGTTGCGGCTTTTCAAATGGTTCAATACGGCATAAGTATAATCGTATACGGCAAATTTGAGTTTTTCATAGTCCAAACCCACCCAGGCCTTGGGCATGGTCTGCTTGCCGGGGTCGGCCCAGCAATCGCTGTAATGAAAGTCCAAAAGCCAGTCAATGCCGGCCTGGCGGCAGCGGGAAGCCATGCGGATGATGAAGTCCTCATCGCAGCCTCCGGCGCCATAACTTCGGCCGAATTCATCATAAGGGTCATTGAAAAGCCTTAAGCGGATCAGATTAAAACCGTGATCCTTCAGGATCCGAAACAGTTCGCTCTTGCGGCCCTGATCAAAGAAACGGCCGCCGTTGGTTTCAATGGTTTCCAGAAAAGAAACGTCAGCGCCCTTGATGAATTCACTCATTTAAAATTCCTCAAAGCTTCTGAAGCGGCGGTACATGTCGCCGTACTTCTTTCTGATCTCTTCGTTTTTCTGCAGTACCAGTTCTTCATTACCGTGGAACTGGCAGCGCAGGCAGTAGTATTCCTTCTTATCGGGATCATAGAACATGTCCATGTCGATATCCCGCATGAAGCACATCGGACAGCGGTAGTTTAATCTTCCTTTTGTAGCCTGAGCCATGTCGTAAACACCTCTCCTTCCTGCAGCTTGCCGGTAGCCCCGATGGTAAACATCGGGCTGAAGGCATAGCCTTCCCTGACGTAGTTGCTCTTATCCCGGCCCTCCGCTAACATCGATACCTTAGTACTGATGGGCGGTAAGACGCACCAGGCTTCTTCAGCGTCCTTCCGGCTGATCTCCCGGCACTGGTATTCATAATTGAGTTTTTCTTCATCAACACCTAAGGTCAGTGAAGTCATGTCCTCGGAATACTCGGTGGTGCCGTAACAGCCAACCAGATATTCATTGATCCTGACCTCTGCCTGGGGATCGCTGATCTCCAATATTCTTCTTTCCGTCTTAATGGAGCTATCGCCTTCCTTGAAGGTAATGACGGTCTGCAGTTTCAGGGTCAGATCAGAGAAGACGATCTCCACCGGATCCAGAGTCAGTATCCGCTCATCACCATTCTGGCTGAAATGAGCCTTGGTGCGGCAAAGACAGAGATCTACTTCCTCAGAGTTATGGATGATCTTGGCGCTTCTGACCGTACCTTCCCCAGCGTAGTGAGTAAAGTAGCCGGCCCGGTACTTTTCCTGAATGATGAAGGGATAGGAAACATCCTGGACGTGCTTGGTCCCAATGCCCATCGGGTAGTCCAGCTTGGCGACATAAGGCCTTAAGTCAACCAGGGCGCCGCCCTGGTCCATGTTGATGCAGGCGCGCATGTAGGGGTCGCAATACCAGAACAGCTGCTTGTCAGAACCGTAGAGGATGTCCCGCCATAAGGCGCATTCCGGTTCGCTGTAGTGCTTCTTATTACGGTAATAGTCGGCAAACTCACTCATGGTCATGTCTGTCAGCTTGCCTTCCTTCTTGAGCTGACCATAGTAGGCGCAGCCCTCTTCATATGATTTTAATAACAGTTCATAAGGCGCTTCCCAGCGGCCCATCTTGTTCATCCAGCCGGGGCCGACGAACATCATGTTATAGCTGTAGCCGTTATTGAACTTCTCCAGATAGCGGTACTGGTCGACCAGATTGTAGAAATAGGGGAACTCCCAGGTTTTCGAATCATAGATCATGCCTCTTAAGACATTCTGGGGGTGGGTACCGAAGTTGGAACCATTGCCATCGTAACAGGCTAACAGGTCACGGGAAAGGTGAGGAATGGCAACGATGCCGCTGTCTTCCGCCTCATTGGCGGCTGGTGCGTGAGTGTTCTGTTTCGAAGGGATCCAGGGAGCCCACGGACCGCCATCCATCAGGGTATACCAGGAGTTGTTGCAGGTATGGTAGGCCTTGGGGCCTTCCTCCCAGCAGGTCGCTACCGCGCACTTGACGGTTGGGTACTTTTCCTTGATGTAATTGATCAGGGCAGCATCCAGATAGTAGGATCCGGTCGATTCAGGATAGAAGCCGAAGCGCTCGAAGAACTTCTCAAAGACGTCGGTGACGATGGCCTTCTTGTCCTCCATCGAGAACATCCAGATGCAGAAGTCCTTGGTGTGATACTTCTGCCGGAACTGCTCGCAGGGCAGACCCAGTAAGGTCAGGCCGATCTCGTCGCCATAGACCTCGTGGTCGTGCTTGGCCAGCTCAACAGCCTCATCGTTGAAAAGAGACGCATAGGTCATCTGGATGGTCGTCTTGAGCCCGTTTTCATGGGCGCAGCGCTGCTGGGTCTTGAAGATGTCCAGGCTCTCGGTCAAAAGGGCCTTACGGCCGAGGTCTTCCTTCTGGCCGTGGCCGGTAACCTTTTCGGCATACTCGGGGACCATCTCCGGACGGTGAATGATGTTAACAATGAAATCAGCCATGTCATTTCCTCATTTCTGATGTTTCGCTAACATTAGTTTAACCCAACAAAGCCAGCCTTGACAATTAAGGAAAGGGAAAAATATGGTATCATAAAGACAGAAAACCAAGAGGTAATAATATGCAGCACGAGATAAAGGAAGTTCATCCGCTGCTGGATGAAAACAACAACATCATTGAACCGGGCTACTGTAAGAAGATGCTTCCCATCTATAACAAGAAGACCGATTTTTCCTCCCGTTTCCATACCAAGGAGTGGGACTACTACTACATCGGCAACCAGCATTTCGGCCTGGCTCTGACCCTGGACGATAACGGCTACATGGGCCTGGACTCGGTTTCCCTGCTCAACTTTGACGAGAAGTTCTACGTCACCAAGTCGGAAATGCAGATGCTGACGCTGGGCAAGAAGAACCTGCCGCCCACCTCGGAAAAAGGGGATGTCAGATCCGCCTCCAGCAAGTGCGTCCTTAACTTTGAAAATGACGGCAAGACCAGGCACCTTACCGGCTTCATGGCCAACTTCATCGCCGATACCCCCATTGAATTTGACATTACCCTGACCGACTTTCCGGAAGAAAGCATGGTCATCTGCACGCCCTTTGAAAAGCCCGGCCACTTCTACTTCAACCAGAAGATCAACTGCATGGTGGCCGAAGGCTGGGCAAAGACCGGACCGAAGGAATACCTCTTCAATAAGGAAGATTCCCTGGGCACTCTGGACTGGGGCCGGGGCATCTGGACTTACAGTAACACCTGGTACTGGTCCAGCCTGCAGTGCATCATTGACGGGCATCGCTTCGGCTTCAACCTGGGTTATGGCTTCGGTGATACCTCAGCGGCCAGCGAGAACATGCTGTTCTACGACGGCAAGAGCCATAAGCTGGAAGATGTCAGGTTCAACATCCCCACTGACAACAAGGGCAAGGACTTATTCGTCGAGCCCTGGACCTTTACTTCTTCTGATGAACGCGTCAATCTGACCTTCAAGCCTATCTTTGACCGCTTTGACGATACCAATGTCCTGGTCATCCGCTCCAACCAGCATCAGGTCTTCGGCCGCTTCTACGGCACCTGCGTACTTGATGACGGCCAGCAGATCAAGCTGGACGGCCAGATGGGCTTTGCCGAGAAGGTCGCCAACCGCTGGTAAACCTAAACAGAACACCCTCAGGCGGGCGAAAGCCCGCTTTTATCGTATTGACGATACATTGCGGTTTGCCATACAAATGATATAATTTAGGCATCAGGGAGGGCGTGTACATGAACCAGAAAACCGCAAGCGTATATATCAGAATTGAGCCGGAAATCAAGGAACAGGCGGAAAAGATCCTGTCCGCTCTCGGCATACCGGCATCCGGAGCCATAAACATGTTCTACAAGCAGATCATCCTGCACCGGGGGCTGCCCTTTGCAGTCCGGCTGCCCGATGAAAAGCCCCTTGACTACGCTGAGCTGGCTGGCAGGGACTATGAAAATGACCGCATTGACCGGCCGGTGTCTTCAGATGAAACAACCGAATTACCCCGCAGCAAGCAAGGCCTTTAAAACCAGCCAACCTCATCAAAAACCATCTCAGGCGGAGATATCCGCCTTTTTTTAGGATTCTCATGGTTCTGAAGCCAATAATGTTAGTGAGGGGAAAGCCAAGTAATGGTAATTGGTCCTAATTTGGGTAAATGTATATCTTTAGTATATATATTGTATTGCGTTATACAAGTCATCGTTTTATAATATTAATACCAAGGAGGTTATTATCATGAGTAATAAGACAGCTAATTTATCGGTCCGAATCGAGCCAGAAATCAAGGAAGAGGCGGAAAAGATCCTGTCTGAGCTGGGCATCAGCGCCTCTATGGCGATAAACATGTTTTACAAGCAGATCATCCTTCAACATGGACTGCCCTTTGATCTGGAAGCGCTGTTTGAACCACCGCTCGATATCTCAACACTTACGCCAGAGCAACTCAACAAAGAATTGGAAAAAGGCTACAGGGATATTCAGGAAGGTCGGGTAATGCCCTTTGATGAGTTTATAGCAGAGTTCCGCAAGAAGTATGGAATATGAGGACCTGAGTCGTCAGCATAAGTAGACAGAAGATCAAAAGCACTTAAAAAGGGCATCACCGGGTGTGCCCTTTACTTTGACTAACCATTGATTTAAACAAGTTCCTTGCCGGTAAGGATCCTGTGCAGGGAGAAATACTTGAGCAGCGAGAAGCCACCGGTCCGATACAGTTCATAGCGCTTATCCTGGTAAGTCAGATACAGGGCGTTATTACGGAACATGCCGATCTTGCTGATAAGGGACCAGCTGAAGGTCAGCGACAGACCAGCATCATTGTTCAGGGTCAGCCGGTCGCCATAAAGCCAGGCGGTAACCTCATTACCTAAGATGACCCGCTCATTGTCGACAATCTGATAAAGGGTCAGCCCTTCATCATGAGAGAAGGGTTCATCGCTCTGCTCTCTTAACTGCTCAGCGTGATCGCGGAGCCAGCTTTTCTGAAACTTGTTCCACTTGATGGTATTATTATATTCACCTATCTGCTCGCCACTAAGATAGCCGTATTCATCGTAAGTTCCCTTCATCCCGCACTCGCAGCTGAACTGATCACCCTGAGAGTGGATGGTGTCAAATTTCTGACAGACCGGGCAGAGATATAACAGGTTTTCCAGACCTTCCGCCAGAGCCTCACCCTTGTAGCGCTCATGATGTTCATCCTGATATTGGAAGGCATCAGCCTGCAGATCGCGGACGATGATCTCATAGATCTCCTCAACGCTCATGCTCTTCAGCAGCTCACGGGAATATTCATTGACGATGCGGCCGAAGATCCGGCCCTTTCGCTTGGTGCGGGCCCAGCGGGGAGAACGCAGATAGCCGCCGTCAAAGAGGTAGGTAACCAGACCGCAATCGGTCTTCTTGAAGATCTCCGCTGTCCTTTTGGAAATGAAGCCGGTAGAACCGTCCCAGGACTTGTTTCCTTCCGGAAACATCGCCACATCAATGCCGGCGTTGAGGTTGTCAACGATCAGATCAACGGTCTTATCCACCGAGGCACCCTTTTCCCTGGGGATCAGACCGGTGAGAAAGCCGATTACTTTCCCCAATGGGCCGGAAAGGATGTTGGCACTGCCGACAAAGCGGAAGTGTTTCCTAAGACCGATGACGATCAGCAGGCCGTCAAAGTCGGAATTATGATTTGACAACAATAAAACCGGCTTGCCCTTAACGGGGCGGTACTCGCCGGTAAAATTCCGCAGGGCAGCGATCAGCCAGCCTACGGTGATTCTTAAGAAGTGATAGACAAACTTCTGGCGTCTTAAGCCAGATTGAACATCCTTATTCATTTTCTTTCTTATTATTCTGATATTCCAGATAGTCCTTGCGGGCTTTGGCGATGGGAATGAAGACCAGAGGCATCCATAAGGCGGCGACAATGAAGGTCACCCAGTTGGCGGAGTAGCCGGCTACCCCATATTCGTTCTGCATCGCAAAACCGAAGTGCTTGATCAGGAAAGAACCGATCGGCGTACCGATGCACATCGGAATGACGACATAGAAGATCTGCCTGATGCCTTCCGACTGGCCATGCATGCTCTTGGGCATGCAGTTTTTAAGCATGACCATCAGCGACTGATAGATGCACATGTAGCCGGTACCGAAAAGGAAGATGCCCAGACAGGTAAGAACAGTACTATTGATACAGACGATCAATAGGCCGGCAATGGTCAGAACGACTGATCCGTACATGATGTAATGGAACTTGCCCTCATCCAGATAGCGGGAGCACATGAAGGTAAACGGTAAAGCCGCAATCAACGGTAATCCGAGCACCAGACCGGCATTGCCGGTGGAGTAACCCTGGGTATAGACCAGAAAGTTGGTCAGATGGGAGAAGTACATCTGGAAGCCGATGAAGTAGACGGCAAAGATGATGCAGACATCCTTCATCAGCTTATTCTTCTTCAAAAGCGAGAAATCAAAGACCGCAAAGACCTGATGCCAGAAGCCCTTGGGATCGCGGTTGGAAACCAGGTCAGGGGCGTCCTTGACCATAAAGTGAACACCGATGGACATCAGCAGCAGGAAGACGCCTAAGACAATGAAGAATTTGAAGTAGTCGATCGCTTCAATGATCTTTCCGAATAACAGACCTCCTAATATCGTCCCGGCTACCGGCAGTACTGAGACTACGGCGCCCATTTTACCGCGGTTACCCTCTTCGGTGATGTCGGTCGTCCAGGCGATGAAGCCGGAGTCGTTGGCCATGGCCCCGATGAAGCTCATCACGCAGTCAGCAATGACGACTAACGCCGTCAGCATCACCAGATTGGAATGGTCAACATATTCGGTTAAGCCAAATAAGACGACGGTCAGACCCCAGGCCGCGTAGCCGATCAGCATCTGTGGCCTTCTTCTGGCCAGTCTATCGCCCAGGGTTCCCCAGACGAAGCAGCCAAAGGTCGAAGCCATCGCGCTTAAGGCGACCATCCAGGAGATGATCGAGGCGTCAGGGGCGATCTTGGTATAGACGAAGTTGGGATACCAGGTGTTTTCCACGCACCAGATCAATTGCCCGGCCAGTCCGACGATCACAACGAACAGCCACTGGCGTGGGGAAAGGACGCGCAGTCCTTTTTCGTTGCGATGGATTTCCATGGTCTTATTGTTTTTCTTCTCGTTCATAATCGTTGCCTTCAAAAATTCCTATTGGAGAAATTATAACATGATAATCCCCCAAAACCGCGGTTTTGCCCGAAAACTTTTTCAGCTTATCCAATTATACTTACCGATTTGAGCGGATTTCTTGACTTGAAAAGGCAATGAGATAAAATTGTAGTATGCTACAGTTTTAGGAAGGGAGGTCCACCATGCTTATCATTGATAACGATCTGGGCATGATCATAACCAAACTGGCCAAGAAGCTTCATGAAGCTCCGGGCCACCGCCTGCAGGCTGAAGAGCTTACCCCTTCGCAGGCCATGATCTTACGCTATATTCAGACTCACGATCAGCCCATCAGCCAGCGGCAGATCGAGCAGTGGAGCGAGAAAGCCCACCCGACGGTCAACGGACTGCTCTCCCGGCTACAGGACAAGGGTTTCATCAGGATCAGCGTTGATCCTCAGGACCGCCGCCAGCGGCTGATCAGCCCGACGGCCAAGGCCAACCGGCTGAATGATGACATCCACGCCATCTTCCACCAGCACGACGAGACCATGACCGGCCAGCTTAGCGATGAAGAACTCCGGCAGCTCAAGCAGCTGCTGATCCGCGTATATGAAAGTCTTTAGAAAGGGCATGACATTATGTTAAGAACCATTCTCAAAAGCGTCAGGGAGTATAAGAAGGATACCTTCCTGACCATGGGGCTGTCGATCTCGGAAGTCATCTTCGAGATCATGATCCCCTTGACGATGTCGAATCTGATCGACTTCGGTGTCTACGAAGGCAACATGAACGCCGTCGTCAAGTTCGGCGTTTTCCTGTTGGTTGAGGCCTTGCTGCAGCTGAGCATCGGCATGTGGTCGGCCCGGCTGTCCGCCCGCACCGCTGCCGGCTTTGCCGGCAACCTCAGGGAGGACATGTACCGCAAGGTGCAGACCTATTCCTTTGCCAACATCGACAAGTTCTCCACTTCCTCGATCATCACCCGGCTGACCACCGATACCGCCCGCATTCAGCAGGGCTATCAGATGATCATGCGCATGGCCATCCGCTCACCTTTTAGGATGATCTTTGCGATGATCGTGGCCTTCCGCATTTCCCATTCCATCTCCCTGGTCTTCCTGGTTGCCCTGCCGGTGCTGGCCCTGGTGCTCTTCATTGTCGCCCGGCTGGCTCACAAGTACTTTGACAAGGCCTTTAAGACCTACGATGAGCTTAACCGGGTCGTTCAGGAAAACGTCCGGGGCATCCGGGTCGTCAAGACCTTCAACCAGCAGGATCATGAGATCGAAAAGTTCTCAACCATTTCCCAGAAGATCTACTACTACTTCATCCGGGCCATCCATACCACGGCCATCAATAACCCAACAATGCAGTTATGCGTCTACGGCATCAACCTGGCCATCTGCTGGCTGGGCGCCCAGGCCATCATCGCTTCCGGCAATAACCCCGACCTCGGTCTGACTACCGGTAATCTGATGGCTCTGATCTCCTATACCATGCAGATACTGATGAGCTTAATGATGTTATCAATGTCGATGATCATGATAATCATCTCCTGGTCCAGTGTCATCCGCGTGGGTGAGATCCTGAAGGAAGAATCGGACATTACCAACCCGGCAGAGCCGGTCTATGAGG
>JAEEGI010024769.1_pt1 | contig 11684 bp, 8 predicted proteins | sample 8958751 | NCBI WGS metagenome assembly JAEEGI01 (sample SAMN16246545, study PRJNA631951) | gut metagenome | biome: gut microbiome; feature: rumen; material: KS-attached | host: Bos | place: Iran: Karaj | collected 2018-10 | reverse complement strand
TCTTTGTAGACTTGCTTACGGCAGTTGGCATTGGTATGGTAATCGCTGCGGTATTGTTCATGAAACGTGCAGGAGACCTTGCAGAGAAGCAATATGAAGGCGGAATACTCAGCGAAGGTTTTGACAAAAACACTCCTTGGGAGGACGAGGCTGATGTTACCGAGGATATGAAGCAGCATATTTACATTCAGCGTCTTGGCGGACCTGTATTTTTTGCATCCATTACCGGATTCAATAAGGTGATGAATGAGGTTCCAACGAATGATATAACCACTGTCGTTATACGTATGAAACGTGTCACCTTTATGGATCAGTCGGGAGCCTATGCTATGGAAACTGCCATAAAGGATTTGCAGGCACGTGGTATTGAGGTTCTCATGACGATTATACAGCCACAGGCAGATGCAATACTTCATAAGACTCATATCATTCCATCGCTTATCCCTGAAGAGCATACGTTTAAGACGTTCGAAAATTGTATAGAGTATATCAAATCTAAAGAAATAAACGATTAAGTTTTACATTGTTACTTTTAGATTTAGGAAAATTGATTATACAAAAAAATCACTTTGTCACAATAAAGTTATTTATGACAAAGTGATTTTTTGTATTTATGGTAATTTTCTATTTGATATATAGAAATTCTTATGCTTCTTTTATACCGAATTTATATATGGTAGTCTGACGATAGCATTCACCTGGATTAAGTATTACTGGTGGGAAATGCTGGCGATTAGGCGAATCAGGGAAGTGTTGCGCTTCAAAGCATATTGCTGAACGACGTGGAGCTGTGCATCCGTGCTGTATAGTATAACCATCAGCCCAGTTGTCTGTATATATTTGCACACCTGGCTCAGTGGTCCAACACTCCATGCATCTTCCTGTTTTTGGTTCTATAACTTTTGCGGCGAATGAAAGTTCACCAAACTCATTTTTATTGAGCACCCAACAATGGTCATAACCGCTACCATTACGTATTTGCTCATCATCAGCGTCAATATCCTGACCTACAGGTTTAAGAGTCGTAAAGTCAAACGGTGTACCCTTCACCTTTAGAATTTCACCAGTAGGAATACTTGTTTCATCTATTGGACAATAGAAATCTGCATTAACCTCACACAACAGATTATCAATTGTAGGAGTTGGATTTGCTATGCCTGCGAGAGAGAAGAAAGCGTGATGCGTAAGATTGATGATGGTCTTCTTGTTCGTCTGTGCCAAATACTCTATACGCAATTCGTTATCATCTGTCCAGGTATATTCTACATTAATCCGAACCTCGCCGGAAAAACCCTCGTGGCCATAAGGGTCAAGTAAGGATAGAGCCAGAGTTTGCTCATTCATCTGTACAGCATCCCAAACTTGAGCGTGATATCCTGTAGGACCGCCATGTAAGGCATTTGCTCCATTATTAATGGCAAGATGATACTCCTTGCCACCTAAAATATAACGTCCGCGACATATACGGTTACCATAACGACCTATCAGTGTAGATAGATATGGTTCTGGCGAATTGATAACATCATTGATATTATCGTGACCTTGTATGACGTTAGCCAGTTGACCATCTTTATCAGGTACCATCAGTGCAACAATAGCACCACCATAGTTGGTTATCGCAACTTCGTAGCCTTTAGAGTTACGCAGAATATACAGGTCAGTCTGCTTGCCGTTTACTATCGTGCGAAAATCCTTTCTTTTGAGTCCGCACACGTTTTTCTGTTCTGTCATTGCCAGTAGATTTTTTATTGTTAAACTTTTTGTTATTGGATTTTTTCGTATCATTATGTCTGTTGCCTTGCTTGACAGAACCATTTTTCTTATCAGGGCGGTTGTGTTGCCCTCTACCTGATACTCTGCGTCCTTTTGGCTTGGCATTGGATGAAGTGGCAGGAATCTTGTATTCTGGGGCCTCTCCCACCCCTTCGGGCATCGGATTTTTTAGTATGTCCCTCTCGAGGAACTCCTCGATTTTCTTGAACAACCATATATCTTCTGTTTCAACGAGGGTTATTGCCACTCCATCGCGCTGTGCCCTTGCTGTTCTGCCTATGCGATGCACATAATCTTCTACGTCGTGAGGAACATCATAGTTGATAACCATTACGATGTCATCAATATCAATACCGCGAGCAACGATGTCTGTAGCAACAAGTACATCTATTTCGCCAGTTTTGAACTTAAACATAACATCGTCTCGTTCCACCTGACTCAAGTCAGAATGCATTTCTCCGCAATTTACCTTCATCTGTTTCAACGAATGGTAAATTTCCTTTACCCTCTGTTTTTTACCAGAGAATATTATTACTCTCTCAAGTTTCATTGGTGGTTCATCAGCCGCAGAGCGTTCCGGACGGAAACCATTTTTGAAGATATGTTTGAGAATCTTCATCTTCTGCGGTGCATAGCATACGAATGCAGACTGTTGTATCTTTTCTGCTGGTTTGCTGACGGCAATCTTTACGTTTATAGGATTTTTTAGCAGTGTCTTAGCGAGAGACTCTATTTTTTCTGGCATAGTTGCAGAGAACATAATGGTCTGACACGTCTGAGGAATAGTCTTGGCAATGGTCAGGATATCCTCAGAAAATCCCATGTCAAGCATGCGGTCTGCCTCGTCAAGTATAAAGAAAGATAACTTAGACAAGTCGAGATTACCTAGTTGCAGATGTGATATAAGTCGTCCAGGTGTAGCTATAATCACCGATGCTCCCTTACGCAAGGCTGAAAGTTCCTGGTCAAATCTGTTTCCATCATTGCCACCGTATATAGGAGCAGAACTTACACCATCGAGATAATAGGCAAATCCTTGCATAGCCTGGTCTATTTGCTGTGCCAATTCTCTGGTAGGCGCCATGACAAGACAATTCACATGTCCTTCAGGAAAGTCTCCATCATCAAGGCGTGACAATATGGGTAACAGATAGGCTGCGGTCTTGCCGGTTCCTGTCTGGGCTACTCCCAATATGTCATGTCCCTCTATAATTGGGTCTATGCACGCAGCTTGAATAGGCGTGCATACGTCAAAGTGCATATCGTACAATGCGTCCAGCACATTGTCATTGAGCAAAGTTTCGTCAAAATATAATTTGTTATTATCCATGTCAAAAACATCTATAAATCAATTTGGTGCCTTTCGGTAGCAGAACCATGCCACGATGGCAAACAAAATATTAGGTATCCATGCCGCCAACATTGGTGGTGTGCCTGCATTGATGGCAAATGAGGCTGACACAGTTTGCAACATTATATATAGGAAACTTAGTGCCAAACCCAAACCGAGATACATACCCATTCCTCCCTTACGTTTGCGCGATGACAGCGATGCACCTATGATGGTAAGTATGAACGAAGCAAAGCTCGATGCTATACGCTTGTAATATTCCACCTGATACTGCACGACATTGCTTGAACCTCTGTTTATCTGTTTCTCAATATAATTCATCAATTCTGGCGATGTAAATGTTTCCTGCTGTCCTTTTGAATAAACGAGGTCAACAGGTTCCATCTGTATCAATGTGTCGCGTTCCATGCCACTTGTGATTTTCTCACGCATACCACGCATTTCGCGCACTTTCCAATTCATTGCCTTCCAATGATATTTGCTATCTGATATTGTGTCATACTGTATTTCAGTTGCTGTCATGTGTGAAACAAGTTTCTTGTTCTCAAACTTGTCAAGACAGAATCCATAGCCACGTTTCATCTTGTTGTCATAGTGCTGTATATAAGCAATAACACCCTTGTCAACCTGTAACTGTACGTTCTCTGCAGATGTATTCTTCTTGTTATTTTTATACAGTGATTCAAAATTCTGCCTTATGACAGTTCCATGTGGTATGATGTATGCTGCAAGAAAATATGACAGTACAGATATAAATACGCACGACATCATGTATGGTCTCAGCAAACGCTTGAAACTTACACCTGCAGCAAGTATTGAGATTATCTCAGAGTTCCCTGCCATCTTCGAAGTGAAGAAAATCACTGCGATGAATACGAACAGCGGAGAGAAAAGATTTGCGAAATAAGGTATGAAGTTAAGATAGTAATCAAATACTATGGCTTTCCATGGTGCCCTGTACTCAGTGAATTTAGACAGGTTCTCATTAAAGTCAAATACAATCGAGATACTTATTATAAGTAGAATGGCAAAGAAATACGTACCAATGAATTTGCCTATAATGTAAGAGTCTAACCTGTTGATGTAACGTAAAGGATTCAAGTAGGTTAACCATCCATAATAAGCTTGGTGTCGTTTCAGGAATGATATGAGTAAAGAGCACTTCTTCTTGATTACAAGAATAAGTGCAGCCAAGGTATTACGTATAGAAAGTAACGTTTGTTGCAATCTCATCGTCTTCTTTGCATATCGTCTATTATGGTTCTCTTCCATTGAATAAAATCACCTTTTATAATATGGGCACGTGCATCATTCACCAAACGTAGGTAGAAAGCCAGGTTATGGATACTTGCTATCTGTAGGGCGAGATATTCCTGCGCTTTAAACAAGTGGTGTAGATATGCTTTTGATGTTATTACGTCAATATCGCAGCCATCTGGGTCTATCGGCGTAAAATCATCTTCCCACTTTTTGTTTCTCATATTCATTGTTCCTTGATATGTAAACAGAAGTGCGTTTCTGCCATTGCGCGTAGGCATGACACAGTCAAACATATCCACTCCCCTCTCTATATTCTCCAATATGTTCCATGGCGTACCAACTCCCATGAGATAACGTGGCTTATTCTTAGGGAGAATGTCATTGACGACTTCTACCATTTCATACATCACCTCTGTTGGTTCACCTACAGCCAGACCGCCAATGGCATTTCCGTCGCATCCCTTGTCGGCTATGTATTTTGCAGACTCCTGACGAAGGTCTTTATATGTACATCCCTGTACAATAGGGAAAAGGCTTTGTCTATGCCCGTATAGCGGATCTGTCTCATTGAAGCGTTTGATGCATCTGTCAAGCCATCTATGGGTAAGCGACAAACTCTGCCTTGCATAGTTCCAGTCACTCTTGCCTGGTGGACACTCGTCGAATGCCATGATTATATCAGCACCGATAATTCGCTCGGTATCCATAACATTTTCTGGTGTGAAGAAGTGCTTTGAACCATCTATGTGACTGCGGAATTCACACCCCTCTTCCTTTAGTTTTCTGATACCTGTAAGTGAGAAAACCTGAAAACCTCCAGAATCGGTGAGCATAGGTCTCTCCCACCCTATGAATTTATGTAGTCCACCTGCTTTCTTCAGAATATCCAATCCGGGTCTGAGATATAAGTGGTATGTGTTTCCCAGGATAATCTGTGCCATCACTTGTTTTCTCAATTCCTCGAAATGGACAGCCTTGACACTTCCCACCGTACCTACAGGCATGAATATCGGAGTCAATATGTCACCATGATCCGTTGTTATCTTGCCTGCACGAGCAGAACTATAAGGATCGGTATGTTGTAGTTCAAATGTCATATACTATTTATTTGTATCATCTTCCTCCACACTTAGATTAAGCGGATTATCAACAATCTGCTTTGTCAGTGCAAAGTTCCATACATCATTAACATTCTCGACATAGTGAAACTTGACTCCTTTCAGGTATATCTCAGGAATCTCGTCTATATCTTTTCTGTTGGCATCACATAGTATGATGTCAGTTATGCCTGCACGTTTCGCAGCCAATATTTTTTCCTTTATTCCACCTACAGGCAGAACCTTGCCACGCAATGTTATCTCGCCTGTCATGGCAATATTCTTACGCACTTTACGCTGCGTCAGTGCCGATGCTATTGAAGTTGCGATTGTGATACCAGCAGATGGACCGTCTTTTGGCGTAGCACCCTCCGGTACATGGATGTGGATGTTCCATTGTTCAAATATACGTGTGTCAATACCTAATGTGTCCGCATGTGCCTTGACATATTCCAAGGCTATCACCGCACTCTCTTTCATGACATCACCTAGGTTTCCTGTAAGTGTAAGCTTTCCGCTTTTGCCTTTGGAAAGACTTGTTTCTATAAACAATATCTCGCCGCCCACACTAGTCCATGCCAGACCTGTTACAACTCCAGCATAGTCGTTGCCTTGATAGATATCGCGATAGAATGGTGGTTTCCCTAAAAGATCTTCTAATGCTGCAGAAGTAATCTTTTCATAAGGAATCTCGCCGTCACGTGTTTTGTAAAATGCCAATTTGCGCAATACCTTGTTTATCTGCTTTTCCAATTGGCGTACTCCACTTTCACGAGTGTATTTCTCGATTATCTGTTCTATCGTATCTTTGCGTATGGACAGTTTCTTCTCTGGTTTCAAGCCTGTCTTGTCCTTTTCACGTGGGATAAGGTGACGTTTTGCTATTTCGATCTTTTCCTCGGTAGTATATCCGCTGACCTCTATTATCTCCATCCTGTCACGTAATGCTACCGGAATGGTGGATAGGTCATTTGCTGTTGCAATGAACATAACCTTAGACAGATCGTAGTCAAGATCAAGAAAGTTATCGTGGAATGAGTTGTTTTGCTCAGGGTCCAGTACCTCAAGAAGTGCAGACGCAGGATCACCATTATGTGTCTGACGGGTAATCTTGTCTATCTCATCCAATATAAAAACGGGATTGCTCGAACCTGCCTTCTCCAGGTTCTTTATTATTCTACCCGGCATGGCACCAACGTATGTACGCCTATGGCCTCTGATTTCTGCCTCGTCATGTAGGCCACCGAGACTTATTCGTACATACTTACGGCGTAAGGCATTCGCTATACTTCTACCTAAACTTGTCTTACCAACTCCCGGAGGGCCATAAAGACAGAGTATAGGAGACTTTAGGTCTCCACGCAGAGACAATACCGCTATATACTCAAGAATACGCTCCTTAACTTCCTCCATACCATAATGGTCTTTGTCAAGGACCTTGGCTGCACGTTTAAGATCAAGATCATCTTTTGTATATATTCCCCATGGTAAATCAACCAATTGTTGAAGATATGACAACTGTACGTTATAGTCACCACTCTGAGGATTCATTTGATCAAGTCGTGCTATTTCCTTGTCAAAAACATCTTGAACATTTTGGGGCCACAGTTTGGTTTTTGCCTTTTCAATAAGCTTTAACTTCTCTGGCGTATCTTCTTGTTGTCCAAGTTCTTTATTTATACTCTTAAGTTGCTGACGTAGGAAATATTGTTTTTGTTCGTCATTGATTTTATGAAGTGTGCGATTTTGAATGTCTAAACGTAAATTAGCATACTGAATCTCACGGTTCATTAGATGCAGCAACTCAAAGGCTCTTAGCTTCAGATCGTCCATTGCCAACAGATCTATCTTCTCAGATAATTTCAGAGGCATGTGATATGATACCATGTTCAGAAAAAATTCCGGATTCTCTATGCCGTGCAGTGACAGCTGTAGTTCAAATGGAAGAGTATCACTTTTTTCAATATATTCACGTACTCGTGCGCGTAAGTCACTGATAACAGTATTATACTCCATGTCTTCTTTTTCTGGGGCTGTTTCCGGAGTTGGAATGACATGAGCGCGCATATATGGTGTCTCTGTTATGACTTCAGTGATCTTACAACGTGTCAGTGCTTGGGCAATAAAGGCATAACGATTTGGTTGCCCTGGAATCTCAAATACTTTTATGAATTGTGCTATAACTCCATATTCACATAAATCATCAGCACTAGGTTCCTCTATGTTTACATTCTTCTGACAAAACATTGCAAACTGTTCTTGCTGATGTTTTTCTAAGTATTTTACCAACTGTTTGGTTGTATCACGTGCAATGGTTACAGAGGCTAAGACGCCAGGGAAATTAACCATGTTCCTGGTTACGAGGATAGGCATGTCGGCCTCTTTCCCTGATTTAAAGATTTTCTCTATATCACCATCGAACTCAGCAAACATGCGAATAGAAGAATCTTGTTGCTGAGAGAGAATGTTATCAAATATATTCATTTATTATTTATCGTAGTTATTCACAAATAAGAGACTTTGTTATTTCTGTCTCTTCTTTTTTAATTTAAGTTTTGGTATTTTTATTACCTGACCTGCTTTTACTGTCTTAGTGTGATTATAAGCTTCAACATAGCACTCCATGTCCGGGCCGAGATTCGCTTTTGAGATAGACTTTATTGTTTGTCCCTCACGCACTTTTACTTCGCGCTCTGTGCCTACTATAACGTATGCTCCTGTACGTATGCGTACATCATCATTATATTCGGACATGTTATCATCATTTGAATCATCGTCTGTTTTGCTGCCAACTTTATCACTCTCTTCTTTTTCTTTGGTAACAACAGAGTCTGTTTGCATCTTTGCCACGTCAGAATTTGCGTTTACAGCTTGTTCCTGTGATATTGGAGTCTGAGTCGCGATAGTCGAACTGTCCACAGCATTAGTGTTTACAGGATTACCAAACACTCCGTGTTGTGAACAATAATATCCTAAGAAGAAGAATAGTGTTGCAACAGCTGCACTTAACAACAGACTATGAGCGTTGAAGGCATTTTCACTAAATGTGTCAAAAAATCCTTCCTCGTATTCGTCATCATCGTCATCATCGTCATCATCGTCATCATCATCATCATCGTCATCATCATCATCATCTTCTTCTTCTTCTTCATCATCACCGTTCTCTACCACTTTCTCTTTTTCTTCTTTATTTTCTTCCTCTTCTACCACATTGTTTTCCTCTTCTTCCTTCTCTTCTATAGATTCCTCTTTTGGCAGATTTTCGATGGCGTCGTCGTCTTTAATTTCCTCAGTTATGACGGCGGTATTTATCGCATCATCTGTTTCTTCTTCGGGCGAATCCTCCATAGTCCCATGCTCTGTCTCTATAGATTCTTCAGTTTCAATGAAATTCTCTTTTTCTACCTCTTCGGTGGATGTTTCTTGAATTTCCTCTGTTGATACTTCCACGACTTCTTTCGCAATTTCTTTCACGGCATCTTCCGCAGCAGAAACTGTATCATCAGCTGCATCATTAGTAATATCCGCGGTATATAAAGTACTTGTAACTGCGTTTTCTGTTAATACAGAGACAGGTTCCTCATTTATATCCTCAGGTTCAGATGTGTCAACTGTAGTTTCATCTTCCATGATTTCCAGTTCTTCATCTTTTTTATTCATCTGCTCCAATTCGGATACAACGGTATCGGAATCGATAGTGATTGTCTCAAACTGGGCAAAGGGTTTGTTTATCAAATCACGCATGACATTGTCAGGCGTAAACGTGATTTTATCATGTTCGCTTATTGTTACACGTTCGCCAGTACTGATATTCACGCTACTGCGTTCTTTGACGGTTTGCAACTTAAATGTTCCGAACCCTTTTATCTTGACCTGACGATCCTGCAATAGTCCTTCGTTGATGACCTCGACCATTTGTAATAGGAAGGTCTCTGCATCATTAGATTTCAGGTGATGTCTGTTCACCAAAATTTTTGCGATATCCTTTATTGTTGTCATATCGTAAATTCATTATAATCGATGGTTCAACCTTTTACTTTCTCTTTTAATGCTGTCACTGGTTTAAAATTAGTCACCAATTTGGGCGGTACAAGCATTTTTTGTCCGGTACCAGGATTTGTGATTATACGCTCCATTCTCTTCTTTACTTCAAAAGTACCCAAACCACTGATTGACACGCTGTCACCATCGGTCAACCTGTCAATGATGTTATATACAGAGGTTCGAACCATGTTTTGAGTGTCTTCAATCTTGAAACCCGACTTGCGAGATAATTCTGCTATAAATTCCTTATTATTCATCGTACTATCTATGAATTATTCCAAGAATGGAAGTTTAAATTAATTTTGCATACAAATCAAATTCTTCTGCTCCGGTTATCTCAACATTATAAAACTGTCCTATGGCTAATGTTCCTTCTGAAACAGGAATCAAAATCTCAGGATCCACTTCTGGAGAAGAGAATTCAGAGCGTGCAACATACCAATCATTTTCTTTATTATCTATTATTACACGCATTTTTTTATTTATCTGTGCTTCCTGCATCTCCATCGAGATTCTTTGCTGTACACGCATTAGTTTGTCCAATCTCTGACGTTTTACGTCTTCAGGTACATCATCTTTGTAGTTTTGCGCAGCATAGGTGCCATCTTCTTCAGAATAAGCAAAAGCTCCCATTCTTTCGAATCTTGCCCATTTTACGAAATCGATAAGTTCTTGAAAATCCTCTTCTGTTTCTCCAGGAAAGCCTACCATCAAGGTTGTTCTCAAGTTAATTCCAGGAACTTCCTTACGAATCTGTTCAATCAGCTTCATCGTGTCTTCCTTTGTTGTATTGCGAAGCATACGTTTTAACACAGGGGTGGATATATGCTGCAAAGCCACATCAAGATATTTGCATACGTTCTTTTTCTCGCGCATTACCTTAAGCAGGTCCATGGGAAATTGATTGGGATATGCATAGTGCAGCCTGATCCATTCTACACCGTCAATGTCTGACATCTTATCTATCAGTTCAGGCAATCTGCGTTCTCCATAAATATCCACACCATAGTAGGTAAGTTCCTGAGCTATTATTTGAAACTCTTTCACTCCTTCTTTGACATACTGGCGTACCTCTGCCAATATATCTTCTATAGTGCGACTCTGCTGTTTTCCCGTTATAATAGGAATGGCACAATAGGCACATTTACGATCACATCCTTCCGAAATTTTTATATAGCGATAATGGGATGTGCTATTCTTGACCAAACTCTTGTCTGCATGAGGAATGTATGGTTCAATATCCTTCAACAGTCCTAGGTAGTCAAATTTACCATAGTATTTGTCAACCTGTGGTATCTCTTCCTCCAATTCATCGAGATAGCGTTGCGAAAGACATCCCATGACATAAAGGCGTTGTATCTCTCCTTTTTCTTTAGCTTGAACGAATTGCAGTATTGTATCTATACTTTCCTGCTTTGCATCCTCAATGAAACCGCATGTATTTATAACCACGGTATTTCCTTCTACCACGTCGGCATCAAGTATGCACTCGTATCCCTTTTCCCAAAAAGAGCGCTGGAGTTTCTCACTGTCAACCAAGTTCTTGGAGCATCCAAGCGTTATTATATCTATACGATTCTCCTGCATTTTTATTATTTGTTTTCGCCAAACAAAGAATCTACGAATTCCCTACAGTTGAACAATTGCAGATCTGTCATACCCTCTCCCAATCCTATGTATTTTACAGGAACCTTCAACTGGTCGCTGATACCAATTACCACACCGCCTTTAGCAGTTCCGTCAAGCTTTGTTATTGCAAGACTCGTAATTTGGGTAACAGAAGAGAACTGTTTAGCCTGTTCAAATGCATTCTGACCAGTAGAACCGTCTAAAACGAGCATGACTTCGTCTGGTGCACTTGGTATGACTTTTTTCATTACGTCCTTTATCTTCTTCAGTTCATTCATTAAGTTTACCTTGTTGTGCAAGCGTCCCGCTGTATCAATTATTACGACATCAGCTCCATTAGCCTTTGCCGATGAAATGGTATCAAACGCTACACTGGCAGGGTCGGCTCCCATTTGTTGCTTTACTACGGGAACCCCTACTCTTTCTCCCCATATCACGAGTTGTTCCACAGCTGCCGCACGGAATGTGTCAGCCGCACCGAGATATACTTTCTTTCCTGCCTGCTTGAATTGCCATGCAAGTTTTCCTAT
>JAEEGI010024768.1_pt1 | contig 11685 bp, 12 predicted proteins | sample 8958751 | NCBI WGS metagenome assembly JAEEGI01 (sample SAMN16246545, study PRJNA631951) | gut metagenome | biome: gut microbiome; feature: rumen; material: KS-attached | host: Bos | place: Iran: Karaj | collected 2018-10 | reverse complement strand
CTTTGAAGAGGAAAACCCATATATTTCGCAGGGAAGCAGCAAGAGGGGCGTTGACAGTAAGGCTATGGCTACAGTAGCGGCTGCTAACTATAGAGTGAATCATTTTGATATTGAAAACGCAAACTTATTACCTGAAGTGTATGAAGTAGTTGCTAACTCAAGAAGAGTTTATCATCCTTCCAATAGAGATATATGGAAGAGTATGCTATGTCAAAATGGAGCTCTTTCTAGTAACTATTATCAGGATTTCTCAGATAAATACCATCACGGCTGGGGACTAGATGAAAGTGAATATGATTATTTACCAAATTTCTGGATGTTCGATGCAAATGCCAGAAGAAAATATGGCACAAACCATGTTATAACGATAGTCGGATACGACGATAATTATTCAAAATATAATTTTATGGAACCATATACAAACCAATCATATGATAGTGAAGTGGGAGAAGTGGTTTACATAAAAGTTGATGCAGAAGATGAGCCAGAAGTTGAGTTTGATGAAAATGGTCATTTGGTGAGCATAGAAACTTCTGACACAGAAATGGAGGGGTATGCTCCTTTCATAGTGCCGCTAGAAGATGGTACATGGCATATTAAGAATTCATATGGAAAAGAAGTAGATGGTAAGAAAATCTATGATGACGGTATAATGCATATGAGCTATTGCGACCAGACTTTGTCGGAGACTATTTCATCTGTGGTTTCGGAAGATTTAGATCAGATTCAAAATGGTGAAAAGACATATGACACTACTTTGTCGCATAGTTCTTTGCAGGGCGATTCTGTTACGAGCGGATTTGAAAAGGGAGACAAAGCAGCAGAAATATACAACATAGAAGACGACAAAGATTTTGAACTAGGCCAGATAGGTTATTGGACAGGAAAAGCAGATACCACAACTAAAGTAGAAATATATGATGACTTACTTGATGAATCTGATCCTGAGAGCGGAACATTAGTGTATTCTTCGGATGAAACAACAGATTCTTGCGAGGGTTATCACACTATTAAGTTGTCAAATAAAGTAACGCTAACTCACGGTACTAGTGCCAGTGTTGTTATTACGCAGAATCACGAAAACGATTCTAGTTTAATGATAGAACTTGATTACGCTAGTTCTAGTGATGCAGATTACAGTTTCAACTGTAATGAGGGAGATACATTCTACTACACTGAAGATGATTGGTACTCGCGTGAAGAGATAGATGAGATGGCACAAGAAGATGGACTAACTATTGCGAACTCTACAGTTAAACTATTCGGTAACGCCAAAGAAGTTGAACCAGAGGTGTACACAATTACAGTGGATGGAGTGGAAGAGTATGTGGAAGTAGGAGAAAAGTATGCATTCCCAAGTTCGTCAGAAAATGGTTATGCAAATGCTGATTACAGCATACTTTATGCGCCGGGTCAGGTTATTACTCCAGAGGGAAACATTACTGTGACAAGTATTAAGAATATTGACTTTGAGATAGAACCAGGCGCATCAGTAGATTTACTTGGAAGAGATGGATTGAGATTTTGCTCAGATGTAACTTACGATGATAGTGAATTCTTAAATTCAAGTAATGTGGAACTAGGAACACTTCTTACACCAGAAGATGTTTATATTGGAACATTAGATGAAAAGTTAGATTTAGATACAGCTGAACAGTACGGAGAAAAGTTTGTGGCAAAGGTTGTCAATGTTGGCTGGAGATACGGTAATGTTGGAAGTTTTGCCGCAGGCATAATTCACCTAAAGGAATACAACTGGAGAAGAGCCTTTGTGGCTAAAGCATATATGAAGATTAAATATAGCGATGGCACTGAAAAAGTTTTATATACAGATTTGAGCGATGTTAGATCAATCACTCAAGTAGTGGAGAACCTAAGAGATGCGGGTTATCCAGGTTTGACGGAAGAGCAAATTGAGATGCTTCAAAAATATTTGCAAGGAGAATAACCTTTAATGGCAAAGGGACAGTTTAAAACTAAATACAAAAACTATATTAACAACAGTATGGTTTTTGATAAAAAAACATGGGTAGCCATAGTGCTACTCTTGTTTGTGAGTATGGCTGTTTTTGGGTTTATTATTGAGATAAACTTTTATCATCTAAATGTGCTAATTCGAGATGGGAAAGATATGTGGTTTTGGCGAGGAAATGCTTTTGGACCATGGATTGACATTTACGGTCTTGGAGCAGTGGCAGCATTCGCTTTAACTTACAAATTTAGAAAAAAACCATGGCTAGTAGCCTTGATAAGCGGTGTAGTTTTATCTTTGATGGAGTTGATTGCAGGCATGGCAATCTACTACTTGGACAACGGAAGAAGAGAGTGGAACTACAACGAAGAGATTTGGACATTTGGTAATATTGGTGGATTTATTTGTGGCAGAAATATTGTTGCATTTACTTTGGCGGGGCCGTTTGTTGTGTATGTGATTGTGCCAGCTATTATGTGGCTCGCTAAAAAGATGAATAGAAAAGTTTTCCTAGGAATTGCTTATGTGCTTGGTGGAATATGTGTAGCGGATATTTTCTACAACGACATTATCCATACGATATTCCCACAGTGCATGAAGGCTGGAACTTTCTACAAATCAAAAGGTTTTAATTTTGTGAAGTTTACTCAGCACGACAAAGCATTTTGGAAACTAAAATAATTGTGATAGAATACTAATAGTGAATTATATGTCCGGGAGGAAATTATGAGCGAAGAAGTAAAATATACTAATCAACAAATGCTAGATTGGATGGGCTATGTAGCAGAGCTACAGGGCGTTACTCCAGAAAAAATAAAGATTGCAAACTTGTGTGGAAAGAGAAGAAACTACCTTGCTTTGGTTTCTACACATAAGAGACTTCTTATTTTTGCAGATGAGACTTATCCAAATATGCTTTATAAATGTTGGGAAGCAGGCTTTGGCGACTACGAGATGTACTACGGCGAAGGCTATGAACCATCAGAGATGAAGCACTGCAAGGTAAGTGATATGATGGATGAACCAATTTCTGGACCTACAGTTATCTTTATCGTAAATGATGATACTCGTGAGGGAATGATTTTTGGTATGAAGAATGACAATTTCTCGCACGGTACAGTTAAGTATGTGGGCCACGAGATTAGATCAGTCATCATGAATAAACTAGAGGTGGATATCAGAGATACTATCCTTATGGTAGATGCTGAATCAGTGGTTATTGAAGCATCTATGATAGCTTACGAGGGCGTTATTATAGCAGATGAGCGAGACGCCGGCTCAAAGCGTACTATGGAAGAAAACATAGATAAGTTTGGAGTTCATAACGTAGAAGTTATAACAGACTTAGAAGAAGAGACATTAAAGAACCTTCCAGTTCCTCGTCTTGCATTTATCGTTGCTAAGAAGGGCGAGATTAGAAAAGACATCGAGAGTATCTTAAAGGTTAATCCAAACTGTAAGTTTATCTTCTGGACATTAGAGTTAGATGTTTTATCAGAGATTAAATACATTATGGAACAGTGCGGCGTCAAAGTAACAGAAGTAATGCAGATTTCTGTTTCAAAGACAGATAAGAATAGTGTGTTTGTAGCACAGCCAAGTCCATGGTTGATTACCGGAGAAATAGAAGAAAATGGAGACATCCAAAAGTGATGTCTCTTTTTTATAGTGTCTTAGTCCTTATGATATTGTGAATAGCAAATAGGAGCATGAAGGTGTAAATATTTGCTTTGATGATCGAAAGTGAAATCTATATACCTTACGAAATAGTTGAGCGCATGATACAGTTATTTTGGAGATTACAAAATTAAAGACATAAGGAGTATAGACAGATGAAAAAAAGACTTAACAAAAAAATTACATGTATGATCCTAATTGTATTACTGCTTGGAATGGGAGTGGTCCCGTTCAAATCGGTAGTGGCAATGAAAAGCACCGAGGCTATTGAAATAGCAAAAGAAATAAAAAGAATAAAAGAGCAGCGAATAAAAGATGCTAAGACAGCAACAATCATAAAATTTGATATTGACGATAAAGCAGCAATGGAAGAAGATGAACAATATATTAAGTCATTGGAGAATAGGTTAGAAGTAGTTAAAACTGGTGATAACGCCGAATCCTCTATAATAGATGGCATTTTGGGAGTAGAGAAAGTTAAAGCAGCGTATAATCAGACTGTATATCAAAATAATTCAAAGTATATTATTAAGAACTTGCCAGTGAATGCTGCTATTCAAAAAACATATGTGATAAGCATATATATCTATGTCTTGCAAAGAGTTGGCAATGATGTTTACTTTTCTAGATATTACAAATCAACGGGGGCTCCTACAGATATTCAAACGGAAGGTGTTGATAGTGGTAGAGGTAACTTTATGTTATTAAAAAACTTTGGTCATCCACAAAGTCTAGAGTGGTTTAGTTATAACAATAAATCATACTTTTGGATTTGCTGTGGAGGAAAAGCATTTGGATACGATAGCTATGGTAAGCCAATTTACTGGTCTACTGAAATAGCAAGAATCCAATATACAGTTGGAGCGGAAGTAGATTCATCTGTATGCAATAAATTGATAAATGTACAGTATGCTGACCCAAACGGAAGTGGCACAAGTTTTGGTACATTAAAAAGGGTAGATATGGCTTTATCTAGCGATAGAACAGAGATGTGTATCTGGAGTAGAGATACATCAGCACATGATAGATTTACATTTTATAACACAACCAAATTAAACAAAGCATTAGATGTTAAAAATGCTAGATCTTGTAGATCAAAAGATGTAAAAGCAGCTTGCAAATCTTATGTGACCACGAAGAATATACCGGGATTAGCAGAACAATCTGTACAAGGAATAGAACTGACTAATAACAGTAATGTATATGTAGCTAGTGGTAATAGAAATAAGATTAAACAAATTGTCAAGGTGAATAATAAGGCTAAATTGCAGGGTAAAAAAACTTTAACTAGTCCAGCGGAACTATCTGCTAGCAATAGCGAAATTGAAGGACTACAGATAGATGGTAATTGTTTACTTTTTGGGTTAGTTGGTTTAGAAAATATAAAGCAACAGGAGCAATACATATATCAAATTAACAAAGGTGAAGTGAAGTAATGGAGGGACAATCATGAAGAAAGTAATAACAATCATTTTAGCTATAACACTATTAATGGTTTCTCTTGATTTAGGTATGTCACAAGATAAAAAAATAAATGCGCAAGAGCCTCAGACTGAAGAGGTGACTACAAATAAAGATGGCTATTATAAAAAAGATAATTTTCGTTATAAAATTGAAAACGGCAAAGCAGTAGTTTATGGATCAATAAACCCTGAAGATGTGGTAACAGTGCCTGAGCATATAGATGGGTATGAGGTGACGAAGTTATCTCCAGGAGGATTTATTACATCTAGAGTATTAAATATTCCTAAAACAGTAAAAGGCATATTTGACTATTTAGGATATTATTTTGGATATAGTAAGTTATACAAGCTTGAGGAAATAAATGTTGATAAAGATAATAAATATTTTACATCTATTGATGGAGTGTTATATAACAAAAATATTTCCAAGATGCTAATATATCCATGGTGTAGAAAAGCCAAAAAGTATATCGAACCATCAACTGTAGTAGGCGGATATTATGGCATTGCAAGAGACTATGCATTTTGTAGATATTTAGAGGAAATAACATTTTCATCTAATAAGAATAATCACATTATAGGATATATGTATAATTGTCCAAATTTAAAGACAATAAACATACCGGCTAATGTTACATGGACTGCCTCTGCTTTGGGGGAAGAAGGTTCGTGCCAATCATGTGTAAATCTGGTAAATGTAAATTTTGCTAAGAACAGTAAACTTAAATACATTGCAGGAGATACATTCAAAGATTGTAAAAAACTAAAGAAAATCAATATTCCTAGAAGTGTAAAGAAAATCAATGAAGGAGCATTTATCAATTGCTCATCACTCAATAAGGTTATTCTTCATAAGGGTTTAAAAACAATTGGAGATGTGACATTTTGGAATTGTACAAGTTTAAAGAGTATTAAAATACCAAAGACAGTGGCTAGTATAGGAGATAATGCTTTTGATGGTTGTAAAAATCTTAAGACTGTAAAACTAAAAAAAGGGCTTAAGACAATAGAAAGTTGTGCCTTTTATAAGTGTAAAAAACTCAAAAAAATCAAATTACCTAAAGGTCTAAAGGAAATACAAAAGTATGCTTTTAGAAAAACTAAAATTAAAAAAGTGAAAATACCTAAGAGCGTAAAGAAACTTTCTAAAAAAGCATTTAATAAAGGATGTAAAATAAAGAAAAAATAATAAGAGTATTGTAAGGCTTGAAATATTTATAAAAAGCTTAATATTTGAACAAAGGGTAATGAAATGCAGAATAACCGTTACTAGAGATGAGTATATTCCGAATAAAAAATTCAAAAAAATCTCATTAAATGTTTTAAAACTGAAAATTGATATTAACAATATAGATTATGATCAATGGGGAAGAAGCGTAATAGTTAAAGAGAAGAGTAAATATCCATTGTCTCTAATGAATATTACAACAACAAGAACAATACATTTATCAAATTAATAAGAGTGCAGTGGAGTAAGAAAGGAAAAATCATGAAGAAAGTAATAATAACTATTTTAGCGATAACATTATTGGTGGCACCTCTCCATTTTGAAATGATTCAAAGCGATAAAGTACACGCACAAGAACCGAAGATTGAAGGAGAAACTACAGATCAAGAGGGTTATTATAAAAAAGATAACTATATTTATAAAATTGAAAATGGTAAGGCTGTGGTTTATGGACAAATAACTCCTGAAGATGTGGTAACAGTACCTGAGAATATAAATGGATATGAGGTGACAAAAATATCTCCAGGAGGATTTATTACATCCAGAGTATTAAATATTCCTAAAACAGTAAAGAGTATATTTGGCTATGTGAGTCCAGGAAATAGTGAGCGATACAGACTTGAGGAAATAAACGTAGATAAAGATAATAAAAATTTCACATCGATAGGTGGAGTGTTATATAACAAGGATATTTCTAGGATGTTAATATATCCAACGTTAAGAAAAGCTAAAAAATACATAGAGCCATCCACTGTAATAGCTGGATACTATGATGCCTCAAGAGATTATTCGTACAGTAGATACCTAGAAGACATAACGTTTTCATCTAATAATAATACTCACATAATAGGTTATATGTATAATTGTCCGAGTTTAAAGACAATAAATATACCCGCCAATATAAGAACCACATCACCTGGAGATAAAGAGCAAGGTTCGTGTGAAGCATGTGTAAATTTAGAAAATGTTAATTTTGCTAAGAATAGCAAGGTTGAAAATATTAGCAAATACACATTTTGGGGTTGTACTAGATTGAAGAAAATCAATATTCCTAAAAGTGTAAAGAAAATTAGTGGAGCAGCATTTTTCAATTGTTCATCGCTCAGCAAAGTTACGCTTCATAAAGGCTTAAAAACAATTGGTGATACTGCATTTTGCAATTGTATAAAGCTAAAGACAATTAAAATACCAAAGACTGTGAATAGTATAGGTATGAACGCATTTGAGCGTTGCAAAAAGCTTAAGACTGTAAAACTAAAAAAAGGATTAAAAACTATAAAAGGATATGCATTTTATAAATGCATATCATTAAAAAAGATTACTTTGCCTAAAGGGTTAAAGGAAATAGGAAAATATGCCTTTAGAAAAACGAAAATCAAAAAAGTAAAAATACCTAAGAGTGTAAAGAAACTTACTAAAAAAGCATTCAATAAGGAATGTAAAATAAAGAAAAAATAATAAGAGTAGTTTAAGACTTAAAAATAAGAAAAAAGCTAATCTTTGAACAAAGGTTAATTATTTCTAGAAAACAGTGACTAAAGGGTCACTGTTTTTTTGTGTTCTTTAATAATGATAATACAACATAAAATAGTAAAAATATGGCGTTGTATTACGAGCGAGTGACCTTTGAGAAAAAAGTTGAACTTTTTTTAATTTTTTTGTTGACACCCAAAAATTGAAGTGGTATTATTCGTCTTACCATAAACGCAACGGATTGCATAAGTGATGTGATATTTAGTAAATGTTGCATATTATGAAAGACGAAATTGTCGCAATTGTTCTGTTCAAGATACCTTTAGAGATGTTGTGATTATGGAATAGTGAGGAAAGGGGGTACAGGACCAATGGATGTATTTCTACAAGAACATGGCAAAACAATTTTTATTGCCGTATGTATTTTACTTCTAGTAGGTGTAGCTTATGTAGTTGGCCCAATTATTGCTGATGCAGTAGAAGGCGTAGTAAATAGCTACTCAAGCTCAGTTTCATACGATACTGTAGCAGGAAAAATTCACTAAGAAGTAAGCAGGGTCAGGAGAAGAAAGTATGAGAAAACTTACATTGCCAAATAGGGCATTTGGAAATCTATTAGAGTATATTTTGGATGATAATATCACGGATATAAATTGGAGCCAGGGGTTATGGGTTAATCACCTCGAGAAGGGTAGGTATAAAATAGATGGCTTTCTGTTGGATGAAAGTTTTATTCAACAATTTTATACAAAGATCAGTAACCTTATGAATGTACAATTTAATGTCAATAATCCGCTATTAGAAGCCGAGACTGATAATCTAAGAATATCAATTTTACATGATTCGGTTACGAATACTGGTATATCCATTAGTATTAGAAAAACTCCAGCAGTAAGACGTATCAACAGGGACAGTATGATAAACGAAAATTACTGTAGTGAGGATATAGATACTTTTATGGAAAATGCGATTAAGGCACATTGCACTGTAGTCGTAGGGGGATTGCCAGGGGTAGGAAAAACGGAGTATGTCAAATACCTCACGAATTATATACCTCCTTATGAACGAGTATATACGATAGAGGATAATTTAGAATTAAGATATTCGGCTATTAACCCAGGAAAAGATTGTGTAGAAATAAAAATAAGTGATAGTTTCGGCTATTCGGATGCTTTGAAGGCTAGTAAGAGACAGTTACCTACATGGGTCTTGTTGGCGGAGGCTAGAGGAGAGGAAGTTAAATATTTGTTGGAGAATATTTCGGCAGGAGTATCTTGTCTAACCACACTCCATTTAGATGATTCCAGCAAGACTCCTGACCGACTGCGAAATATGGGGCAAGCCATAAATGAAAACGATGTTTACTCTTTCATAAACTTAGTTGTTCAGTTGGAATCAGTAGTGAAAGAAGGAGAAAAGATCACGCGAAGGATTTCTCAAGTAATGTGCTTGTCTAGAAATGAAGAGAAAAATGAAAAAATAATGATATATGAAGATGGAAAAATTTTGACAAAGGATTTGCCGGAGGATTTGCTTAGAAAGTTTAAACTGGCAGGAATTAATAATCCGTTTGTGAAAGGTGAAAACTAAAAACCATTTGCGGGGGAGAAAATTTTGAAAAGAAAAGTTTTAGGGCTGATTAAAGATTCAGCGAAAGTATTATTGATAATATTAGGTATTTGTCTAGCATACAGATTAAATATTATTTCCATTATTTTATGTATGTGTGCGGGCGTCGTGTTTAATTACTTTTATCAAAGGGAAGAGATAAAAAGAAAAAGACTGTTCGAGCGCTTCAAAGATGCTGTTATGTATATGGAGCAGATGATCTATTCGTTCAAGAAGCAGCCAAAGATTAGACTAGCTTTGCAGGATGCACAAAAGATTGGGTCTAGCGAAGTGAAGGAATTGCTAGAGGAAGTGATAGTAAATATAGATACAAAGGAATCGGAAAATATTTACGAGGAATCGCTTAGTTTAATTGAAAAAGAGTACAAGTGTAAAAGAATTAAGTCTCTTCACAAGTTTTTGATAAAGATAGAAGAACACGGAGGAGAGTACGACGACTATATAGATATCCTACTCAAAGACATAAAGGACTGGAATGATAGAACGCTTTTGTTTATTAAAAATGTTGAACGTGTCAAACGAAATGTTTTGATTTCAGTTTTTTCAACAGTAATCACTTGTGGGTTTATGGCATATATCGTGCCTTCAGAGTATAGCTACACGCCAAATATTGTTTATCAGATAGCCTCTACCATAATGCTTCTTATGATGATGGGTTCATATTTGCTCATTGTAAAGAAAATGAATTTCGATTGGTTGAGAGAAGAGCAGACGCTAAACAACAATCAAGTGATGCGATATTACAACTTGGTAGAAAAAGGATATGAAGATTACGACTCACTTAGTTGGAGTGAAAAACTCTCGTACAAAAGTGCCAAGAGGAGGATGGAGAAGGAACTATCAAAGTACTTTCCTGATTGGATTAGAGAAGTGGCAATCAATTTGCAAAATGATACTGTTCAATCAGCCATTGAAAACTCATACGAGAATTCACCGTTTATCCTGCAAAGACCTATCAGAAAACTGCTTTTAGATTTTGAAAAATATCCAGTAGGTATTGAGCCTTATGACAATCTATTAAAAGAGTTTGATCTGGATGAGATAAAGTCTTCGATGAAGATGTTCTATTCCATAAACGAATTGGGAAAAGAACAATCTGATCAGCAAATCAATTCCATTTTGGATAGGAATAACAAGTTGGCTGGCCACGCAGAGGAGATGAAGAATCAAGATCAAATAGGAGCAGCATCTATGCTAGCCACTGTTCCTATGATAGTTGGAATAGTAAAGATAATGATAGATATGGTTTTGATGATAATGGTGTTTACAACATCTATTGGAAATGCAATCAATTAATAATGCAAGGAGGTAAACTATGAAAATTTTAGTGTCAGAATTGGGACAGTGTATAGTGTTTGGAATCATTTTCGTTTGTTTAGCCACAGCATTTTATCAAGTGCTAAATGTGATAACAGGCTAGGAAGGAGAAGAGTATGGAACAATTTATTTTAGAACATGGAGGGACATTGGTGAGTGGAATAGTTGCAATTATGACAATTGTAATAATGTTTCTAGTTATTCAAGTGATGGGAAATATGGATTTAAGTTCTATTGGAACGTTGCTCGGATAATAGGAAGGGGGATTAAATGAGTTTATTGTTAGGAGAACATGGAGAAGCCATTCTGTATGGAGTTGTTGGTATTATGTTGGTTTGCTTGATTTGTCTTGTGTGCAACGGAAAATGGAAACATATATCTCCCAGCTACAAAACGGAGTTGAGCCCATCCAACAAGGAGTTTGCACATAGTGTAAAGGACAAATACCCAACCATTGAGAGTGACGATGTAATATATGCAGATTACAAGGATACAAATTTTGTGTTCGAAGATTATGTAAAAGCCAAAGATTACACAGGTAAAGATATAACGGATGACTTAAAGGTCTTTGGCAAAGTAGATGTACTTAGAAAAAATATTTATAGAATGAAATGTGTTGTGCGTTCCAACAATTTGGTATGTACAAAGTATGTAAATGTAGTAGTTGAATGAAACTGCTAGAGAAGATGGGTGGTGAAAAGTATGAAGATAGCTATAGAAGTATTTTCGATAGTGATAGCAATTACTTTGGCGTGCGTGCTATTTACCTCAATCATTAGCAGCAACAATCAAAACTGCTATGCGAGAGATTACTATAATGTTGTAGTAAATCGAATCGAGGACAGTAATTATAGCGACCAAGTAATAAACGAATGTAAAAGTGATGCAGAAAGTAAAGGTTATGATTTGAATGTAGAGGATGTAAC
>JAEEGI010024766.1_pt1 | contig 11685 bp, 12 predicted proteins | sample 8958751 | NCBI WGS metagenome assembly JAEEGI01 (sample SAMN16246545, study PRJNA631951) | gut metagenome | biome: gut microbiome; feature: rumen; material: KS-attached | host: Bos | place: Iran: Karaj | collected 2018-10 | reverse complement strand
TTTTACAATAGTTTACAGCAAGAGACAGAAATAAGTGATTATGCAGTAGAGATTTAGGTAGAGACTACAGCAAGAGACAGAAATCAGTAATTATGCAGTAGAGATTTAGGTAGAGACTACAGCAAGAGACAGAAATCAGTAATTATGCAGTAGAGATTTAGGTAGAGACTACAGCAAGAGACAGAAATCAGCGATTATGCAGTAGAGATTTAGGTAGAGACTACAGCAAGAGACAGAAATCAGTAATTATGCAGTAGAGATTTAGTGAGAGACTACTGCATGAGAAATGACAATAGAGATTATGCAGTAAAATTTGGAGACAGCATGAAGATTAATCAAGTAGAAGAACTAGTTGGAATTACAAAAAAGAATATTCGCTTTTATGAGGAGCAGGGATTGATTTGTCCTGAGAGAAATAGAGACAATGGATATAGAGAATATTCCCTAAAGGATGTGGAGCTTTTAAACAGGATAAAGCTGCTTAGAAGCTTGGATGTTCCGATAGAAGAAATCAGAAAGCTAGAATCCAATGAAGTTTCTATGATTGATTGTCTGGATAGACACATTTCTCATTTTACTCACAGGCAACAGGAGCTTAATGTGATGAAGGAGATGTGTCGGGAAATGATTGAAGCCAATGTTCAGTTTGATAATCTGCAGGCTGATTCTTATCTCGAGGAAATGAGGAAACTCGAGAAAGGGGGCGTTAGATTTATGGATGTTAATAAAACTGATATTAAGAAGTCAAAGAGAGGTCCGATTATAGCGGCGACTGTAAGTATTATATTTTTCGTTGCTATGATAGTGTTTATTGGTTGGGACGAATTTACAGATCCTGAGACACCAATTGGATTTGTAGTTGTTATTGTATTGTTATTTACTGCAATGATAGTGGGAACTCTTATTGCATTAAAAGAAAGATTAAAGGAAATAGAAGGAGGAGAAATTAATGAAGCTCGTAAGTATTGAAACAATTCCAGGACAGAATTTTGAGGTGCTTGGAGTAGTAAAAGGAACCATCGTACAGTCTAAAAACTTTGGTAAGGATTTTATGGCAGGTATGAAGACACTTGTTGGTGGAGAAATTAAAGGCTACACAGACATGCTTGTGGAAGCAAGACAGATTGCTACAAAGAGAATGGTAGATGAGGCTGAGCAGCTTGGGGCAGATGCCATTGTAGGTATAAGATACGCATCATCGTCTGTTATGCAGGGAGCAGCAGAGGTGCTTGCTTATGGAACTGCAGTAAAATTCTTATAAAAAACTTTGAGCCAGAAGTTAAAACTTCTGGCTCTTTTTATGCTTATGATGTATAATTGTGCGCGGAATAATTGAGCAAAATTAAACTTAGATTTACCGAGGTAACAATACGTGTACAGATTTATTAGGGAAGAGAATAGAAGTAACAGCGATAAACGTACTATTCTTTCAAATGTTATACTTGCAGCAGTGAGTCTTTTTATTAATGGATTTGGAGTTTATCTCACTATTCAGGCTAATATTGGAGCAAGTCCTTGGGATGTATTAAATCTTGGTTTATCAAAAAGTCTTGGAATTCTTTATGGTACAGCATCAATTATTGTTTCATACAGCATTCTTGGAATTGATATATTGATGAGAGAACCTATTGGCATAGCGATGTTTATAGATGCTTTTGTTGTAGGAAAGTCTGTGGATTTCTTCAACTATATAGACTTAGTAAAGCCATGTAGCTCAATTAAGACCGGAATACCTATTATGTTAATAGGACTGGTTATTATCGCTTATACACAGTATACTTACATGGCAGCAGCATTAGGCTGCGGTCCGAGAGACACTTTGTTGGTGGGCATAGTCAAAAGGCTTAAAAAGGTCCCACTTGGAGCGGTAAGTATTGTACTATTAAGTTTAGCTACATTTGTAGGATGGATTCTGGGTGGACCAGTTGGCATAGGAACATTGATATGTGCTTTTTGCGCCGGTCCAATAATGCAATTGGCATTTAACTCAGTTCACTTTGATGCTGCAAGGATTCGACATCAAAAAATAACAGAATCTTTTAAGACTATTTTTAATAAATAATGGAGAGGTGCTATGACAGATTATAATTTACTAGCAGAACAGATTAAATCACTTGCAGAGGATGAACCAAATTACATCCCAGTGCTTTCTAATGCTTCGGCAATTCTGTATGATGCTATGCCAGATTTAAACTGGGCAGGATTTTACTTGATGAATAAAGGCTCACTTTTACTTGGCCCATTTCAAGGCAAGGTTGCATGCATCAGAATAGCTCTTGGTAAAGGTGTGTGCGGCACTGCAGCAGGTAATGATGAGACTTTAGTGGTTCCAAATGTACATGAATTTCCTGGCCACATCGCCTGCGATTGCGCTTCTAATTCAGAGATTGTTGTTCCTATTCATAAGGATGGCAAAGTAGTGGGCGTGCTTGATATTGATAGTCCAAATCTTAATAGATTTTCAGAGGAAGATAAGCTTGGATTAGAAAAGTTCGTAAAAGCTTTAGAAGAAGTAATTACCTTTGAATAAAAAATGAGTCATAATTACTCAACCTATAGTAAAATAGGTTGGGTATTTTTTTATATTTTTTGTAAGATACGAATCTAATTCCTGTCTATATAGATGTAAGGCCTATAAATAACAATTCGAAGGGAGCAAAGATGAGAGACGAGGAGATAATAGATAGAGTTGTAGATATATCAGAGATACAATCCCTATTATTATGGCCAAGTGACTGCGGTGGTTTGGACAAAGTTGAAGTAGAAATACAGTAAAATAATAAATAAAGGAAATAAAATGTGACATTCTATGTAGAATGTCACATTTTTTTATAAAAAAAACACAAAATTGTTGTAATATGCTGTTATATTAAGGTTGTACGCAATTCAATTTTAGCATATCATAGAAAAGTATTTTTTCGAAAGGAGCAAAATATGGAAAAGTCTAAAAGGGAAGGATTTAATCTTCATTCTATTTATGTGAAGATTCTTGCATTGATAGTTATTAGTGTTGTTGCATTTTTCGTGCTCAATATCGCTTATATCATTCCTAGAGCAAAGGCTACAATCCAGAAAGTAAACGAAAACAATATGCAGGATTTGGCTACTCTATGTTCTGAAATCGTAGAGCAGGAAATTGCTGCAAAGGGACTTGAAGGAGTAGATTATGAAGTGCTTAAACCTATTTTTGAAGGAAGAGGTTTAAATGGTATAGATTCTAGCTCTATTTATGTTGTAGATCAGGATGGAATTTTCTTGTATCACAAGAAAGAAGATAAAATTGGAACAGAGGTGTTTAATGAGGATGTGCAAAATATACTTGCGCAAATACCTACAGGCTCATATGTTCCAAGCGGTATTATTCATTACGTAGATGAGAATGGCGTTGCTAAATACAGTTCATATCAGGTTATTGAGTCTGCCGGATGGGTTACAGTTTGCGTGGCAAATGAATCTGAGATTATGGCAGAGATTAATCAGATTAGAAATCTTGGAATTCTATTATCATGCATAGTTGGTGTTGTTGTGCTGATTATAGGTATTACTTCTGCCAAAGGCATAACAGGTCCTATCAAAATTATTACAAATGTAATTGGCAATGTTTCCAAGCTTGATTTCTCATCAAATGATGAGTTGGAGATTATTGAGCACAAGAAGGATGAAACTGGTACTATGGCAAGAGCTGTAGGAGAGATGGAGGAGAGCCTTCGAAATATTGTTGAACGTATTGCAAATACTTCTGTTGATCTGGAAGGACATGCTCTTAGACTTAAGGATATCACTGCAGAAATTGATTCTGCTAATGCAGACAATTCAGCAACATCTGAAGAGCTTGCTGCTAGCATGCAGGAAACAAGTGCAACTACAGATGTAATTAGCGAAAGAACATCTACAATTAAAGAGAATGCAGATGCTATTGCTGATGAAGTTAAGGTTGGCGCAGACAATGCAAAAGAGACTAGAAAGAAAGCTAGCGCAGTATATGATGAAACAGTGGCAGCCAAGGAAAAGACAGAAAGAATATATGAAGAAATAAATGCACAAGGTCAAGAAGCTCTTGAAAAATCAAAGGCTGTTGAAAAGGTTAATTCTCTTGCTGCTGCAATTCAGGATATTGCAAGCCAGACAAATCTGCTTGCATTAAATGCATCAATAGAAGCAGCTAGAGCTGGCGAAGCAGGAAAGGGATTTGCAGTTGTAGCTACAGAAATTGGTGGTCTTGCAACTCAGTCTAGTGATACAGTTGCCGGTATTATGGAAATTGTTTCAGAGGTACAGAATTCAGTAGATTTAATGAATGGATGTCTTACTCGAACACTTGCATATATCGAAAATGATATTGCAAATGACTACGATAACTTCCTTAAGATGGCAGATAACTACAAGCTTGATGCAGAAAACTTCTCTGATGTATTAGGAGAGATATCTGATAAGATTGGAGAACTTCAGGAGTCTACAACAGCAATCTCTATTTCAGTTGATGAGATTTCTAAGACTGTAGGAGAGGCAGCAGAGGCAGTAACAACAGTGGCAGAAAAAGCTACAGATGTTGCAATGCTTTCTGATGGTGTTGTAAAGGTTGTTGGAGAGACAGAAGAGAACTCTAACGAGCTTAGAGATATTAAAGATTCATTTACAATTTAATGAAGACAATAATAAAACCAATCCCTGTCATGGGGATTGGTTTTTTGTTTTATTTGAATAATGACATTAGCTTTTGGAAAAATCCTTTTTTGCGTTTTTTATAGGTAAATTCCAACTTGCTGTATTTAGAAAGAGGATCTGCATGAGACTCAAGCTTGGTAAGGAATACTTTAATCCAAACTACATCCTCATCTTTTCCCTGGAATTCATCAAAGCTGCTTTCGGCATTGTCGAGACTGTCGTAGCGAACTTTCATTTTTTGTAAGCGAGCGATTGTAGGATCCCACTCTGGTAAAACATCTCGTACATCAATTACGGCATTTTTCATTTCTTTTACATATCTGACCACACCGTTTTCCTCGATTTTAAAACGTTTTGCCAATACGGAATCAAAGTACTTGTATTCATCATAAAAGTTTTCATTCACAATTCTGTTTGTATTCATAGTATGTCACCTTTCGTATATTATCTACGTTTATCAGGATAGGCTTCGTAAAAGGCATTTTTATCCTCGTACATGTTTTCATCTGCATATCTCATTGCCAGTCGAAGATTTCCGCTATTTGCATCGTAATAATGTCCTATAGCAAAATTTAACCAATCTGGATCACAGGCCTTTTTTCGCAATAGGGCAAGCTTTTCTAAAAATTCCCCTTCTGTGCTGTTAAGGGATATGATGGCGAATTCGTCGCCCCCTGCTCGATATATCTGATCACCAATAAATACATCTTTAAGCACCTTGGCTGCATCCTTTAATAATTCATCTCCGGAATTATGGCCACCATGGTCATTTATTGTTTTTAATCCATTTAAATCGCAAAAGGCCACTGCAAATGGCGTTGGATTGAGCTTTAGTTTTAGTGAAAGCTCATCAACATTTACATTCATGCAATTTCTGTTTAGAACGCCTGTAAGAATATCAACGTTGCTAAGATATTCTAGCTTTTCTAAAATCATGTGATTAGCAACTTCAGCTGTAAGGAAGAAGCTTATTAGCTCTAAGGTATCCTTTAGACGTGTTGTTTCATTTGTATCAAAGTTGGAAATATAAAGATATCCGATGATAACACCATGATGAATAAATGGCATTAAGCACAAGGCCTTACCCCCGGCATCTTTGTAGGTTTTAATCCAATCAGGTGCCTGGGATTCATAGTAGGACATATCTTTATTATTTTGGATAATTATATTATTTGTTTCAGAGAGAAGTTTCTCCCAGCATCCAACAATTTCGAAAGAAAAATTGGAAAATATATCTTTAATACAGTAAGCATTATTACGTACTGATTCACTAATAATTTCAAATTTTTTTTGGTCTGAGTCTACCGTTAAAATACAAGCAGATTCAGAATTAGCATATTCCCTTAAATCCCGTGTGATAATGTCCATACTATTGGAAAATGCATTTTCATTTCGCATCTCCAAACAAACCTTTATTACGAAACTGGAAACATCAGGAGAAACAGCACTAAATTTCCCTGTATCCATTTCTTTGTTTAGAGTATACATAAACTGGCAGTAGGCAATGTTTTCATCATGTTCGCAGTTGACTGGAAATAAGATGTCTTCAGTCCAGTAACCGTACATTTTTGTAGTATCTACATAGGTGTGAATATGCTCTTTTCCCCAAGCAGCTCTGAAGCATATGTCTTCAAATTTTGGTTCCTTTGGAAGATGAGCAGTATACAATTGTCCTTCAATTACCTCGTCAAAATTTTCAAAGGCAACTTTATTATTACCTTCCTTCTCAACAGACATGTCGTAGTAGCTTCTTTTGAAGATATCGTTTATGGCGTAAAACCGAATGTCACCACAGGTGCCATCGGATTTTTTCTCTACAGACATGATTGTGCATGGAAGAGAAGATAGATTTGCTGTTTGTTTTAGTAGTGAATATAAATTGTTACCCATATCTTACCTAAGGAAATAACATTGTATAAGGATTATTATTTATTCTATTTAATATTTGTGCATACTTTGTGAAAAATGTGGTGTTTTTCAAATGATTTTATATTGAAATGATTAGAGTTTTATTTTATTCTATCCCATAATAGAATTATCTACTAAATTGATAGGAGATATATTAAAATGGACGATAGACTTAAAAAACAGTTAGATTTTGCATTAGAAATAGATAAAGAAAAAAACATATTTAGACAAACACATTTGTCCGGCCATGGCAGAAATGAAAATGACGCGGAACATGCTTGGCATATGGCTATCATGGCGTATCTTCTTAGAGAGTATTCAAATGAACCAGTTGATATAGGTAAAGTAATGCTTATGTGTTTGATTCATGATATTGTGGAGATAGATGCAGGGGATACCTATGCATACGATGAGGAAAACAAAAAGACTCAGGCTTCCAGAGAGGAGGCTGCAAAGAATCGTATATTTGGAATGCTTCCAGAGGATCAGGCAAAGGAATTGATGGCCCTCTTTGAAGAGTTCGAAGCCTACGAAACAGCAGAGGCTAAGTTTGCTCGTGCAATGGATAATGTACAGCCACTAATGCTTAATAATAGCAATGGTGGGGAAGATTGGCGCAAGCACGGAGTTACTGCTACACAGGTGCATGGTAGACAGGATAAGACAGTCTTGGGTTCGAAAAAGCTTTTTCAGGTAGTTGATGCAATTATTACCGACAATGTAAGTCGAGGAAATATAAAAGACGAATAGTTTTGGAGGAAAAATGAAAGCACTTATTGCAATGAGTGGTGGCGTAGATAGTAGTGTTGCCGCTTTAATGATGAAGGAAAAAGGATATGAGTGCATTGGCTGTACAATGAAGCTGTATGCCAATGAGGATATAGGCGTGTGCGATTCTCATACATGTTGTTCTTTAGATGACGTTGAGGATGCTAAGGCTGTAGCACGCCGTTTAGGTATGCCACATCATACCTTTAATTTTCAGGATAAGTTCAGAGAGACTGTAATAGATGATTTTATTTATTGCTATGAAAATGGTATGACACCTAATCCTTGTATTGAATGCAACAAGAATATGAAGTTTGATGAGCTTTATCGCAGAGCTGAGATTCTTGGATGTGAAAAAATAGTTACAGGACATTATGCCAGAATAAGAAAGACTGACAATGGATATCAGCTATTGAAGGGATTAGATCCAAACAAGGATCAAAGCTATGTTTTATATGCTATGACTCAAAAGGAACTGGCACACACTGAATTTCCATTAGGAGAGATTTCTAAGGATGAGGTTAGAAAAATCGCTGAAAGCCACGACTTCATAAATGCAAATAAGCCGGATAGTCAGGATATTTGCTTCGTTCCAGACGGGGATTATGTTTCAGCATTAAAGCGTTTTACAGGTAAGGAATATGCACCAGGTGATTTTGTTGATCAGGACGGCAATGTCATGGGCACCCATAAGGGAATTGTGGGATATACAATAGGTCAGCGAAAGGGACTTGGTATTTCAGCAGAACATCCTCTTTATGTAACCGCACTTGATGTGCCTAACAACAGGGTAGTCCTTGGTAAAAATGAGGATTTGTTTACTACAACAACTATTGTTAAGAATATTAATTGGATTGATCCAACAGATGACCGTCCAACATTTAAGTGCAAGGCTAAGGTTCGCTATAGAATGACTGAACAGCCATGTACAGTAGAGAGACTTGATGCTACTTCAGCAAAGATTGTTTTTGATGAGCCACAGCGAGCAATTACTCCAGGCCAGGCAGCTGTTTTCTATGATGGCGATGTAGTACTTGGCGGTGGAACAATTTTAAGAGACTAGAGTTAAGCGGGTTTTTAAGAGGAGAAATAATGACTAGAGCGGATTTTAGAGAGTTACTTGAAAAAAGAATTGTATTTATTGATGGGGCTACAGGTACTGAGCTTCAAAAAAGGGGAATGCCTGCAGGGGTATGTCCTGAAAAATGGATTATCGACAATCCTTGGGCTATTCAAGAACTACAAAGGGCTTACTTTGATGCAGGTTCTGATATTGTGCTGGCACCTACCTTCACAGCCTCTAGAATCAAGCTGGCAGAGTATGGATTAGAGGACAAGCTTGTGGAAATGAATAGACAGCTTGTTCGTCTAACAAGAGAAGTGGCAGGAGATAAAGGCCTAGTTGCAGCAGATATTTCCATGACAGGCAAGCAACTATATCCTCTTGGAGACCTTATGTTTGAGGATTTAGTAGATTGCTATAAGGAGCAGGTAGAAGCCATTCTTCAGGAAGGTGTAGATCTTTTTGTGGTAGAAACTATGATGAGCCTTCAGGAGTGTCGTGCAGCAGTTCTTGCCATCAAAGAAACCTGCGATTTACCAATCATTGTTTCTCTTACATTTAATCCAGATGGAAAGACATTATACGGAACGTCACCAGATACAGCCATGATTGTTCTACAGTCCATGGGTGTAGACTGTGTTGGTATGAATTGTAGTACTGGGCCTGATGCAATGCTTGAGCTTGTTCAGCAGATGGCAGCTGTTGCAAATATCCCTATTATTGTAAAGCCGAATGCAGGATTACCAGAGCTTGAGGATGGCAAGACTGTTTATAAGATGAGCCCTGATGTATTTGCAGATGCCTGTGAAAAGCTTTATGAAGCTGGTGCTTGGCTTTTCGGAGGATGTTGCGGTTCTACACCGGACCATATATCAGCTTTGGTTTCTCGATTAAAAGATAAAAAACAACATCAGATAGAAAAGAAGCCTATGAGGGTTGTTACTTCTGAGCGAATGAATACCTGGATTGATTTAGATGGACCATTTATGGTAATCGGCGAAAGGATTAATCCTACAGGGAAAAAGAAGTTTCAGGCTAGCCTTTTAGAAAAATCTTTATCAATGGTTGTGGATTTCGCCAGAGAGCAGGAAGAAAAGGGAGCCAACATTCTCGACGTAAATATGGGTATGAATGGCATCGATGAGAAACAGATGATGCTTGATAGTATTTACGAGGTAACATCGGCAGTTGATTTACCATTATGTCTGGATACCAGTCATGTGGATGTTATGGAAGCTGCACTTCGCATTTATCCAGGGCGCGCTCTTATCAACTCTATATCTGCTGAAAAAGAAAAGATGGAGCCAATGCTTAAGCTCGCAAAGAAATACGGAGCAATGTTTATCACACTGCCTTTATCAGGTGCTGGACTTCCAAAGGATATGGAAGAAAAGAAAGAGCATATTTCTACTGTGCTTAATGCGGCAGAGGCTATTGGAATAGATAGAGATGCAGCAGTTGTTGATGTGCTGGTGCAGACAGTTGGTGCCGAGGGCACAGCCGGATTACAGTGCTTTGAAACTATAGAATACTGCAAGAACGAATTGGGACTTCCTACTGTATGTGGTTTATCCAACATATCATTTGGAATGCCAAACAGACAGTTTGTAAATGCCACATATCTTACCATAGCTGTCAGCAAAGGCCTTACAATGGCTATTGCAAATCCAAGCCAAGAGATGCTTATGTATCAGGCTGCAGCAGCTGATACACTTATGAACAAGCCAGGAGCTTTGGAAAAATATGCATCACTTCCTGTGTTATCAATGACAGCAGGTGGAGCAACAACAGCACAGGCTAGCGCAAGTAAGCCAGCAGCGGATGCTACATCTTCAGAAAGTGCAGTAGCAGAATGTGTTATTAAAGGCAAAAAGGACCAGATAGTATCTGAAATACAAAAGCTATTAGATGCTGGAATGGAGCCACAGGAGATTATAGAAAATCATCTTATCAAGGGAATAAATGTGGTAGGTGATTTATATGATAAAAAGAAGTATTTCTTGCCACAGCTAATTGCAGGCGCAAATGCAATGGAAGTGGGAATGAAACATATTGAACCACTTCTTGCCAGCGATTCTAATGAAGCGAAGGCAACAGTTGTTATTGCCACAGTAGAGGGCGATATTCACGACATTGGAAAGAACTTAGTTGCACTTATGCTTAAAAACTACGGTTTCAATGTAATAGATCTGGGCAAGGATGTACCAGCAGCCACAATCATCGATAAGGCAGTAGAGGTTGATGCAGATATTATCGGTTTGTCGGCCCTTATGACTACCACAATGATGCGCATGGATGATGTGGTTAAGCTTGCTAAGGAAAAGGGCTGTAGAGCTAAGATTATTATTGGTGGAGCATGTATTAATGAATCCTTTAAGGATGAGATTCATGCTGACGGATATTCGGCTGATGCAGCAGAATGTGTAAAATTGGTTCAAAATATTATGGAGAAATGGGCATAGATTTTTTAACTAAAATCTAGTAATGTATTATTAGTGATATGTGAAAAACTAAGCGAGGGAGTTTGACTATGACAAAAGAAGAATTAGCTGAGAAGCTTCAGGGATGTCACTATGGTCTTTCTGATGTAGAGGATTCTCTTATTGAAGAGGCTAGAGTAAATGGTCTTGTTATTGGCTATGGCAGTTTGAATACTGTTATCCAGTTTGAGGGTGCTACATACGAAGAGGGTGATGATATCTCTGAGGAAAACGAGATGATGTATGTGGACTATGAAAGCCCAAATACAATCAAAGCATTTTGGAAGGGACTTTGCAAAGGAGAAAAGGGTGGTAATCCAGATTACTCTTGGAGCTACGAAACATCTTTCCCAGTTGCACATTTCAGAATGATTGGCCGCCGCACAAGAATCAATGATGAAAAATACTGTGAGGGAATTGTTTTTGAATTAAAGGACCTTCAGGCAAAGCATATTGATTTGGAAGGTACAATGTCATATTTCTAAAACTAAAAGCAGACTCTTGGGTCTGCTTTTTTTATACCATGGCTCAACATATTTCAGGTAATTCCTCTAAATAGTAAAAATATTGCGAAAATTAATAATTATGTTGACATTGTGTCCTTGTTTTGTTATCTTTATGGAGTCGCTTGAAGCGGTACAAACGCTAAAAGCTCTGGGATCTTAGCTCAGCTGGGAGAGCATCTGCCTTACAAGCAGAGGGTCACAGGTTCGAGCCCTGTAGGTCCCATTTAATTTAATAAATATGGCGAGATAGCTCAGTTGGCTAGAGCACGCGGTTCATACCCGCGGTGTCGAGGGT
>JAEEGI010024764.1_pt1 | contig 11685 bp, 5 predicted proteins | sample 8958751 | NCBI WGS metagenome assembly JAEEGI01 (sample SAMN16246545, study PRJNA631951) | gut metagenome | biome: gut microbiome; feature: rumen; material: KS-attached | host: Bos | place: Iran: Karaj | collected 2018-10 | reverse complement strand
AAGAAAATGAAGAAATACAAAAAGAATTAACACAAGAAGAAATTTATTTTGCCCAAAGTGTTGGAAGTAAAATAGAAAATACAATGAAAAAACTAAAATTAATTAAATTTGATTTTGGAAAGCATATTTTAAATAAAAAAGAAGGAAGTAAATTTATTGATGTGTTTTTAACTTTAAAAAATTATGGAGGAGTCTCTAGTGAATTTTCTTTTAAATTTCCTGATGATGCTGCAATTAAAAGAGAAATATGGATGGATCCAGTTGAACCAACTTCAAGTGATAAAATTGAATATCATGTTATGAAAGAACATATTTTTTCAATTGAACCAAGAAAAAGCAAATTAGAACCTGATGAAACATGTAATATAAAATTAAGATATAATATAAAAGAAAAAGGAAAACATAAGTTAAGAATTATATTCCAAATTGTAAATGGTAAACCAATTATATTTGAATTATTTGCTGAAACTTTAAGTGATAAAGTAGGTGTTTTAAATATACCTAAAAATGTTTTAGATTTTAAATATGTTCCTATTGGTTATATGAATTATATTTGCTCTCCTATTACTTTAATTAATAAAAGTGCTGCAAAAATTAAATATTATATTAACTCTGATGAAGTACAAAAATTTAATCATGAAAATGATAACTTTGAAATATTTAAAATTGATGATAATATTGGAGCAATTGGTCCAGGAGATAAACATTATATAATTGCACATTTTAGACCATTGACTAGTAAATTTTATAAATTAGAACTTGTTTTACATTATACTGATGAAATAAATTTATATACTGAAAAAATAACTATTCAAGGAACTGGATATCATCCTTTGAAGTTTGCTCCTCCAGAAGAAATTTCTCCTTTTCAAAATATGTCAAATAATATGGTTTGTAATAATTATAATGGTGAAATGATTCAAAAATGTGGTTTTAATATTGAAGAATTAGATTTTGGAAAATTAACATTGAATAAACCAAAAAATAAAACATTTATATTATATAATTATTCAAAAACCAATTCTTTTAATTATGATTTTGCAGAACCTGGATTTTTAGTCAATGATGAACTAACTATTCATCCAAATAAAGGAGTTATTGAACCAGGAGAACATAAATTGATTAAAGCTATTTTAACACCAAAATATACTTTTAGTGAATATGAAGGAGATATACAAGTTAGAATTAGTTGGAATACTAATGAAAATAATACTAAAAATAGTGCTAATTTGAAATTAAATGCTTTATCTCAATCTTTAAATCCAAATGTTAATGTTAATAATTCAGTTCCATTAGGTAATACTATTACAAAAATGGAAAAAGAAAATTTATTCTTAAGAATAATTAAAAAAGTTGCTTATAAAGACACATCTTCTCAACAACACTTAAAAGAAGAAGTCAATATTTGTTTCATTGAAAAAATATTAAAAGAAATTACAAAAGAAATTCTAAGTAGTCCCTCTTTTGAAAAAGAAATTTGTGAAAAAATTGATAATCAACCTTTAAGTTTATATGGTTGGACTGATGATTCTGATGTTTCAACTTTAGAACACGCAAGAAAAAGTTATTTAGATAATTTATATAAAGAAGCAAACAATTCTTTAGATAATAGTTTATTGTCATTTGGTAAAAAATTGATTTCAAGTCCTGTGAGGACTACTCACAGACATTCAACAAATACTCTTAAATATAAAAAAAGAGATTATTATGATGAAGAAGAAGACTATAATATTCAAGATAAATATATGGAAGAATTATTAACTAAATATAAATTAAGTATTCCTGAAGTTAATGAAAAATTAATTGTAGTCAATGAAGATTCTAGAAAAATAATTTCTGATGTTATTATGGAAAATACTATTTATAATATAGTTAGTGAAGCTGTTTATGGAGAAACTGATTTAACTGAAAAACCAAGAATTTATTTTTTTAGTGATAAAAAACCTTAATTTTTAAGATAATAGTTTCAATAATTATTGATAATAAATTAATTTTTTAAGATTTATAAAAAATTTAAGTATTAAATTTTCGAAAAAAAAGGAAGAAATTTAATTTTTGAATATTTAAAAAGATTTTATTATTTTCATAAAAATTCAAATTTAAATCCTTAACATAAAATAAAAATTTTATTTTTTAATATTTCCATTTTCATAATATTTATCAGTTTTAATAGAAACCAATCTTGATTTTTTAATATTTTTATCCCTCATACTTTGACTTTCACTTACATTTGAAATATTTTTATATCTATTTTCAGAAAGTTCAGAACCACTCATTTTAGAAGTATTATTTCCAGTATTATCTCCAATTAATTCCCTTAATTTTTTTTGCATTTTTTCAACTTCTTCTCTTTGATGACTCATTTCTTCAGCATTTTGTCTTTGTTTCCTTATTAATTCTTCAGCAGATAAAATTTTAATATTCTTTATATCACTCAATACTTTATTTTGGCTTCTATTTGTATTAATATTAGGTAATTTATCAACTCTATTTCCTCTTGCAATTTTTGCTTTATTATTTTCACTTAATAATGCTTCATCTTTTGCAGCTCTAATATCACCTTTAATTTCTTTTATATTTTGATCTGTGTTTAAGAATGTATTATTATTGGTTAATTCAATAAATTTTTTTTCAATATCATTTATATTTTTCATTATATCTGCTAAATTTTCTCTTATATTTGAACATTCTTGAATTAATAATTGATTATCTAATCTTATATCTTTCATCATTTCATTTTTTTCTATTCCTACTCTTCTTCTTTCTGATCTTTTATCTATTAATTCTTTTAATACATTATTTTTTTGATGATAAATTTCTTTTTCTATATTTTTAGTTTGTAATTTCATTTCTGGACTTATAACTTGAGATTCTTTTTTTCCATCATCAAAATTATATAAATAAGTTTGATATACTTGGAATATTTTATCTATTATATCTTTTTTACTTTCTAATTTATCTTTTAATATTGTATTTAATGATATATCTATTGATTTATATAAATTTTTTAATCTATATAAATTTTTCTTTGTATCTGATAATTCATCTCTATAAGTTTCTATACACTTTTGATTATTATCTATTAATTCTCCTATATTTAATAATTCAGCATATAATAAATTAAATCTTTTATAAAAATCAGAATGTAAAGATTCGAAATTTTTTATTTGTTCTTCAATTGGTGTTTTTTCTAAAATTAAGTTTTTAATTTGATATTCTAAAACAAATCTTAATTGTTCTAATCTATCATTAATTAATCTTTTTTCTTTTACTAATTTTTCTTTTCCTGATATTTTATTTTCATTATCAGTTAATAATTGATTCATTTGATTTAATTTTAAAGTATTAAATATATAAGTTTCCATTAATTCTTCATTATTAACTTTTAATTCTTTTAAATGATTTTCCCATTCATTAATTTTTTCATCATAATTTTTATTATCTTTATCTTTTTTCATAATTTCATTATCAGTTTCTTTTTTTTTTTCTTCGAAATCTTCTAAAAAATCTTTAAATCCTTGTTCTTTTTCTCTTAATTGAGTTTCATATTTATCTTCATTTTTTTCACATTCTAAATTGAATTTTTTCTTTTTATCTTCAATCATTTTATCAATTTCATTTTTTTTATCTACTAAAATTTGATGCATATTTTCTAAACAATTTGCTATATTTGTATTTGTTTTATTTCTCATATTTTCAATTTCTAATTTTCTTTGTTCGAATTTTTCTTTTGCAATTTTAATACAATTTATTAATTTTGTTGTTTCAATCTGTTTATCTTCTTTTTGAACCTTAAATTCTTTTTTCATTACTCCTAATTCATCTCTTATATTTTTAATTTCATTTTCTCTTTTTTCTTTTAAAGTTTTAGTCACTTTTTCTTTTTCATTTTCTTTTTCTTTTACAGCTTTAACTTTATTTTCTAAAATTTCAGTTAAATTTGTTCTTTCTTTATCTAAAGCATTAGCATTATTTTGAATTAATTTTTCTTTATTTGATTGAAATTCTCCAATTAAATTTTGAATAGCATTTTTTTTCTTTTTAAAATCATCAATTTTACTTTGATAAATTGGTTCAGTTAAATAAACGATATCTTTATAATTAAAGTACATTTTCTTTGGTAAAATATTAACAGGATTAAAAGATAAATAATTAGTAATAATAAAAGGATAATCATTACTAACACAAGTAATACAAGAAACAAAAATACTTCCATCTTCAGAACATGAATATAATAAATGTAAATTTCTAGAAACAACAATTGAATTAATAGGTGCAGTATGAATAAATATTTCATTATATTGAGGATGATCAACATTATTAGAATCTTTATTCATATTTTGAATAGGCCATAAACAACTTCTTAAACTTCCTAAATTAGTTCCAAAAATGACAGTATCATATTTTTTTATTATTAAACAAGTTTGATAAATTGTATCTGAATACCATTCCCAATGTTTATCTTCTTTAGAACCTTTATATACTCTTTCTCTTTTATCTGCACTTGTTATTAAACAATAATCTAATGATGGATCATATGCAAAGTCTAATATTGTTCCACTAAAATCACTTATTTTTAATATTACATTCTCATTATCTTCTTCTCTTTCAAGTTTTAATTTTGGATTTGTACTCATTCCTTCCATTAGTCTTTTCTTCCAATTTAATTCCCATCCAATAATATTAATACTATTATCATTAAAATGAGCAATAATAGATTTAGTATCATTTACAAATAATAATTTAGTTGGACAGGGAACTTTAGTAATCATATATTCATATTCATATGTAGAAATATTAAATATATTTATTATAAATTCACTTTCAAATTCACTTGTTGCAAAAGCTAAATAAGTTCCTGAATCATTAAATACTGCTCCTCTACAATACATTGCTATTTTAAATACTTCTTTTATTTCTTGTCCTAAAATTGCATATAAATATCCTGAGTCTTTATACGCACAAAAGAAACATTTTCCTAATGGACTAAATGCTAATGATATTGGAGCTTCATCTAATTTTTTATGAATAAATAATTTGTAATCTACGCTGTCTTTATAAAAATTTGTTCTTTTTAGAATGTAATTTTGAATTCCTGCATCGAAATTTTTTTTTCCTGAAAATACTTCATCTGGATATTTTTGAATTTGATTATAAATAAATAAATCTTGAGAATTTTCACCATTATTTACTATTAAAAAGTTAGGAGTGTTTGTTAAATGTAATTTATTTGCTTTATATCCTAAACCTGTATTTTCTAGTATTTCACTTATAAATGTAAATGATGGTGATTCTTCAATTAAATCTATTTTATATTTATAATAATGGAGATTTACTTCAGTTAAGGAATAATTAATTTCTCCTGTTTTTTTTAATTCTCTTTGTTTTAAAACTTGAGAATCTGGTTTATGAATTGAATCACCATTTATTAAAATAAATTTAGACATTTTTGAATCAATGCTAATTGAATAATTTACAGAAGGAATTTGATTCAATTTTTCTATACTAACTACTTTAACTTTTGCATTGTAATTACTATCAGTTATAATTTGTAAAATAAAAACAATAGGAGAATTAGTTAAAAATAAGAATATAAAATCACCTCTAGTTATAATATATTTAATAGGATTATTCTTTGCACTGAGTGATAATTTTTTTTCAGTGTTGTGAAAACTAGGTAATAATCCAGTTTGATTAGGATGAATAAAGTAATCTAAATAAAAAGGTCTAACTGAATATTTAGGTGTAAAATCTTTAATTTTGATCCATTCTTCTTTAATGAAACACATATAATCAGCTCTTACATATAAAGGATTTTTTTCTTTAGTTTCTTCATGTATTCCAAATCTATATATTTCAAACCATTCATTTTGAAAAGAAATAATAATTCCTTGTAATTTATCACTTTTAATAAATTCAGCATCTGTAATAATTTCTTCACTTTTATCATAAAAAATATGATTAGTTTCAATTTTTCTTTTCATACTATCATATTCAATTAAAATAACAGAATTATGTGAATATAATAAGAATTGATTTTTAGGGTTTTTATATGGAGAACATTTAATTCCTTCAAAATTATAATCAAAATCTTCAATTGCAAGTAATAATCCAACAATATAATTCCAAATAAATACTTTTGAATGATTTTCATTATCTACATCTCTTAATATAATCAAACAAAGATCTCCTTCTTCTTGAGCTACACAATCATAAACATAACTATTATAATCTACATAAGCACCAAAATCTAAAATTATTTTTTCTCTTAAAACATTACAATCTAAATTTATAATTTCAACTTTTCCAGAATAATATTTCTTATCTTCATTAGGATTTACTTTTTCTCCTATAAAAAGTAAATTTTCCATTGTTGAACTTTTTTGACGATAAATTGAAGTGACAATTGAATCTGTTTTCAAAGGAATAAATTTCTGTTTTTTTGTTTCATAATTCTCAAAAATTAAATTACAACCTGAAATATAAACATATTCATCAGTTTCATTTAATATTACAGAATTTCTTCTAATCCATAAATGATATGAAGATAAAGTTTTAAAAGGTTGTATACTTATTCCATTTGATATTGAATCATTTGATTGAACTGAGGGATCTCTCCATAATGGTTTATGATTTATTACTTTCATAAGTCTATTTTCTTCTTCATCTGAAAGTAAATTTGACATTTTTATTTTTTTTTTCTTAAAAGTTTTTTATTATTGAATAGTGGTTATATTTTTATTTAAATAATATAAAGTATTTTTATTTTTTAATCATTAAATAATTAATTAAAAAATTAATTATGAAATGAGTAATTTATAATAACTAAAAGTAGGAAGAGATATAAATTATAAATTAATTATATTATAAAAAATTGAATTAATTTGCTTTTTTCATAAGAACATTTGTTTTAAATCCTCTTATAGTTTTTTGTTTGGATTTTATTAATTTTATATTTTGGTTAGGTGAAATTGGTTTTGGAGGATGTGATATACTTTTACTTTTAAAATGTTTAGATGATTTAATTTGATTAATAGGACTTAATTTATTATTATTAATTAGATTTTCTTTTCTAAATATTTGATTTGAATAATGAATATTATATTTATTTATTAATTTTTCACATACTAATCTTTGTATATTATTTAAATGTTTTTTTCTAATATTGTATTTTTGTAATACTAATTTATTGAAAATGCTCATTAAATATTTCTTTTTTTCATTTCTATTAAATATATTATTCCATATATTACATTCTTCTTTGTTTGCTTTAATAATATCTAAATCATTTTTTGTTTTATTCTCTTGAACAAATGAATTTTTATTTTTTCTTAAATTTTTTCTATCAATTAAAAGATTTAATTTTGAAATCTTTTTATTTAAGACATTTAATTTTTCAAAAAATAAATTATTAGTATTATCCATAGATATATTTTTTTTTCTTAAAAATCTTAATTCTAAATGATAAGCTTCTTGTATTTCCAATATTTTTTCAATTAATAATTGAACTTCTAATTCAATAACTTCAATATCAATATTATTTAAATATTCATCAGTATAAAAAATGTCAAAATCATTTTTTAAATTTTCAAAGTCAAAATTCATAATTTCATCATCATTTTCATTAGTAATTTTATTAAAAGAAGAAACACTATCAACGGAACAATCATTATCTAAATATTTTTTATTAGTTTTTTTAGTAAAACATATTATTTCATCATTTTCAATTCCATTTTCAAATTCTTTATCAATAATTGCTTCATCAATAGATTTAAAATTATCATCCAATTTATTTTCATTAAAATGAAAACTATTAAAATTAAATAAATTAAAATTATTATTATTATGATTCATTCTTAAAATATCTTTACTATTGTCTCTTATACTTGAAGCAGAAGTTTTATAAATTCCACTTGAATTACTTTTCATTGATAAATTATAAGAATTGTGTTGTTTTCTTGTTTTAACTCTTTGAGAATTTAATCTTTTAATATTATTTAAGTTTTCTCTAGTTTCTTTACTTTCATTATTTTTTCTTATAGTATAATTTCTACCTGAAACACTATTACATAAATGATTATTCATAGAATCATCCATTGAAAATTGATTTGTTGAAGAATATATTGTTTTTGAATGATTTGCAGTATCTTCACATGATTTATTATGTTTTAATTTAACATTATTTTTTTTAGTCATATTATTTTCTTTTATTTTGTCAAATGTTGAATTATTATTAAATGACTTTTTAGTTGTTATTGTTTGTTGTTTTGATATTGACTTATTATTTATTGATAAACCAGTTTTTTTAATTAACTTTGAATTTTTTTTAATATTATTTTTCATTATTAAATTATCGTTAATAATTGTACATTTCATTTTTATTTTCATGAAATCAAATGAATTATGAGATACTGATTTTGGATTTTTTAAATTTTTTGAATTTATCCATTTTGTTTCATTAAAAGGAAAAAAATCTCCTTCACATATTAAATTTTCATTCCTAAAAATTTCATAATTAATAAGAGACTTTATTTCTTTTAATTTTAACGAAATTATTATTTTCTCTTCAATTACATCAATCATATTAAAAACATGTTGTACACCTTTAATTATAAAAATTAAAATAATATTATCATCTTCATTTTCTATAATTTCATAAATAGAAGGAAAAACTTCAAGTATTTGAATGTGAATATTCATTTTTTTTTTTAATATATTATTTATTTAATAATATATAAAAATTAATATAATTAAATATTTATATTTATTTATTTTTTGTTAAAAAATTAAGCATATGTCTCAATAATTCACCTTCATTTTCTTCTTTTTCAATCCATTTTTCATATTTTTTATTTTCTTCATGAAAGCTTTGAATTTTTGAAGAAAGTTGATTTATTTTTTCATTTAATCTTTTAATTTCTTTTTCTTTCTTATCAATTTTTTCATAAATACCTTTAAATTGACTATTTTCTCTTGAATAATCTTTTTTAAAATTAAAATTAGAAGATCTTGGAGTTTCAATAAAAGCTTTAAAACCTTCACCATTTTCATTAGTAATTTCAACTTCATTATCATCAATTACACTAGGAGGAATTATACTTATTTTTTGATTACTATTAATTCTGAATAAATTTGATTGACTATCTGTTTTACTAACAATTGAAGGAGCATAAGATATGGAATCACTTATTAAATTTGCCATTTTTGGCATTGAAATAACATAAGATGAAATTATTGATCGAGTATCATGTAGTTTAATGTCTTTTTCATTATGTTCATCATCAATTCCTAAATCTTCATCTATATCCTCATCTATATTCTCAGTATTATTTTCATTTTTTGTAATACTTTGATTTGGTGTTTGTTCTACTTTTACTTCTTCTATTAATATTTGACCATTTTTTAATAAATCTTCATTATCGTTTATATAATTTAATTTTGGGGATTTTTCATTTTCATTTTGGTTTTCTATGTTTAATTGATTTTCATTATTCTTAAAATTTTGAATTTGTTTATTTAAGGAAACAGGAGAATTTAAATTACCATGTAAATTATTTTTTATGGGACTTGATATATTTGATATTCTTTTTGTTAAATCTTCAAATTTACTTTCTTTATATAAAACAGCTGCACTTTTGTTTTCTTCTGGAATATTTGTAATTATATCATTAATATCAATTTCATTATTTATTACATTAACCGTATCATTATTAATATTATTATTATTATTATTAATATCATTCTTTAAATCATTATTTATATTATCATTATTTTCTTTATTATCACTTTTATTATCTTTAGAATAATTAATATCTATATTATTATCCATATCTTTTTTATTAACTTCATTTTTATTTTTTGTTAATTCATTTAATATATTTTGTGTATAATTATTTGGAATTTTATTGATTAAAGAAGCATTAGAATTATTATATGAAACAAGATCTTTGATTGGAAGATCATTTCTTACAGTATGTTTTCCTTCTTTATATGTTTGAGCTTTACTTACAGTTTCCATTCTTTCAAAATTTAAAGTATGTCTTTGATTTCCTTCTAAAGAGTCTTTACTTAATTTTTCTTTTGTAATTACTATTTTAAAATCTTTATATCTTTCAGTTTCTTTTTCTTTACTTAAATTTTTTATATCTTCTTCAACAATTTTACTTACACTCATTACATTATTTTTATTATTTAACTGAAAAGAACCTTTTGATTTTACATCAAAAGAATTATTTCTTCTATGACTTGACTTTATTATTTCTTTATTTTCATCTTTGAATACTTGATTAATATTATTTTTCATATCTTGTTTTTTTCCTTTTTCATTTTCTTCTTTATTTTCATTAAGAACTCCAATATTTGTATTTCCACTTTGTTTATCATCATATTTTCTATCATTAATATTTTTATTATTTGATATTAATGATTCATCTTTTTCTCTTATATTATTATTCATAGAAATACTATCTATTCTAATTGGAGAATTATTTCCTTTTCCCACTTTACTAATAACTTTCTTTTTTTTTGCACTAAAACAACAAAACAAAGAACTTTTTTCTTTATCTTTTTTACTTTTAAAAGGAGAAAGATCATTTTTATTATTTCTATTATATTTATAATTGTTCATTTATTTTATTATTTTTTAAAAAGGAAATAAAATTTTATTTTTTCAATTTAAAGTTTTCTTAAATAAAATAAAGTCTTTGGTTAAATAATTCTCAAAAAAAATTATTTTAAATGTTATTTAAATTTGAGAAGCAGCATTTAATTTATTACAAGTATCTTCTAAAATAGTCAATAAAGTATCTTCAGTTAATTCTCTATCTTTTCTTTCACCTTCAACATCAGCTTTCATTTTCGTAATCATAATTCTTAACATTTCTAAAATAGCTTCTTCAGTTTCTTCTCTTGTTTTTTTATCTTCATTACAAATACTTTGTAACTTTGATATTTCTTCTAAAATTTTTTTAGATATAGCTTCATCATTTTGTTCTCTTTCACCTTGTTCGAATTTAACTAATCCTTGTAATTTTGGGAAATCATTCTATATATAATTTAATATTAAAAATTACCTCTAAATATGTTTTTAAATTTTCTATACATTCATATCTATTTCTACTTTCTTTTGATATTTCGATTTTCAAAGCATTAAATTTATCATCTATTAATATTGAAAATCTTCTTTCAATTTCTTTTCTTAAATCACTTTCTTGATTTATTCTTTCGTTTATTTTATTTTCTAAAACTTTCACATAATTATTTTTTGCTTCAGTATATGAATCGAATTTTGCTCTTTCATCTTCAATTTGTTTTTGGATTTTGTTAATATTATCTTTTACTATTTGAAATTTTTTTTGAGTTTGTTCGTTTATATCATTTAATCTTTCTTCTGTTCCTGTTATTTTTTCGTGAAGAGCTTCAAAATTTGTTGCTCTTTCTCCATCAATTGAATTCTAATTGATTTAAATTAAATAATTGTATTTTACATTTATTCCACTTTTATTTCCCTTTGGTGAATCCATATTTTTTCTTATATGGTGTTTATATAAAAATTATTTTTATAATTTTAATATAATTTTATATTAATATTTTATTTATGATTATTAATTTAATTAATCTTATTTTTTGTTATTTATTGTTTTAATAGTATAATGCATTATGATTAAATAAAATGATTTAGAATAT
>JAEEGI010024760.1_pt1 | contig 11687 bp, 10 predicted proteins | sample 8958751 | NCBI WGS metagenome assembly JAEEGI01 (sample SAMN16246545, study PRJNA631951) | gut metagenome | biome: gut microbiome; feature: rumen; material: KS-attached | host: Bos | place: Iran: Karaj | collected 2018-10 | reverse complement strand
GTAATATGCAAAAAGCTGCAAAAGATGTTGTATTTGCTATTTCAAGAAGTAATGCAATGAACGGTTTGTCAGCTGGAGCAAAGATTGTTCAGATTACACCATGGTGGAAGTATGCTTTGTATGCGTTGTTTGCAATTCTAACAATTGTTGTTTTGATACCAGTGGTATTTTTAGCAATGGGTATTAAGAGAGAAATTAAAAAGAAGAGAACAACTGCATTTATCATAGATATCGTATTTACGATATTGCTATTTGGAGCAGGTTTATCAGTTATATTATTGACTTCAAATGATTCGGATTTATCAGCTGAGTTTATGCCAGTTGGACTTACAATTGGCATCATAGGATTAATTCTCACCATTTTGTTAATTCTAGTTAATAAATTATTTAAGCAAGATGATCCAGAATTATTTGTAGAATAACATTTTCTTTATGCCAATGACTATGTCATTGTCCCTCTCCTTTTCTGTTACCAATAATTTACCAAAGCTATATATCATCTCTTCAGAAAAAAAAGAAAAGGAGTGTAGATATATGTTAGCTACAGTAGTATTTGAAACAGTTAAGTGTTTTGTTTTATTGGCTCTTCATTTTGCAGTATTAGCAGGCAGCGTGATTTTACTTAATAAAAAAGTAAAATTACCCAAGGAGCTGTACAGAAAGCTTTTACATTTGGTTTCGGTATTTTCCATTATGCCGATTGTTATACCTTCATCAAGTTGGATTGCTTCTATGTTGACATGTTTCATTTTTATGGGGCTCACATTTATGGGGGCTAAGAAGACTAATCTTGAAGATAGAGTTGGTATGAAGCAGAGAAGCTCTGGCGAACAACAAAGAAGTATGCTTCTTTTATATGGCACCTACGCGACAGTAATATTATTTGCATGGGGAGTATTCGGTCAGAAATGGGCTGTTGTACTTTCAGTAATAGCATGGGGACTTGGCGATTGTGTCGCTGCTTTAGTTGGAAAAAGATTTGGTAAGCACAAAGTGAGCGGAAGATTTATCGAAGGAAAAAAGAGTATTGAAGGAACACTTGGAATGTTTTTAACTACATTTGTTTCAGTGTTTCTTCTTTATTCCAGACATTCCGCTCTTGCAAATCCTTGGTTTGTAGTTTTGGTTTGTTTTTGGATAGCTGTATTTTCATCAGTTACAGAATTATTTACAAAAAATGGTCTTGATACAGTGGCTTGTCCATTGGTTTCAATGATAGGATTTATGATTCTTACTTTAGCAGCAGGTGGAATCTAAAAAGGAGTTTTAGCAATATGGATAAGCAAAAGAAATTAGAAGAGGGAAAAGTTTGGTCAGTGATCGCTTCCCTTGCTATACCGACAGTCATTATTACTCTTGTAATGGTTGTATATAATATGGCAGATGTCTTCTTTATTGGAAAAACAGGTGATGCAAGAATGATAAATGCAATTTCTGTATGTATGCCTATTTTCCCAATAATACAAGCATTTGGAACATTAATTGGAGCTGGTGGTTGTACAGCCATATCAGTTGCACTTGGTAAAAAAGATATAGAAAACAGTAAAAGAATTTCAAGCTATTGCTTTTGGTTTTGTGTAGTTATTGGTATTGCATTGATGTTGATACTAAATATTTTTACTGAACCAATTATGTCAATGCTTGGTGCATCAGACAGTTATAGAGAGTTTGCTACATTATATTTGAGATTTCTTGCTATTGGTTGTCCTTTTATGATGTTTTCTAACGGTTTTGTAAATATCATGAGAGCTGATGGTTCAATGAAGGAACCAATGATAGCAAATCTCTCAGGTACTATTACAAATATTATTTTGGATCCAATTTTTATCCTAGGATTTGGAATGGGAGTTACTGGTGCAGCAGTTGCAACAGTACTTGGAAATATTCTTTCTTCGGTTATTCTATTTAAACTTCTTATGGGAAAGAAGGAATATTTATCACTATCTCCAAAGAATGTGAGGCTTGATTATGAATCAGCAATTCATCCAATGATTTTAGGTCTACCTATTGCATCAGGAACAGTATTAATGAGTGTTTCATATATGGTACTGAATAACTTGTTACTTTCAGTTGGGGCCGATGCACAAGGTGCTTTTGGAATAAGCAGATCCATAATGCTTCTTTCTACAACTACACAGCTAGGTATATGCATGGGAGTTCAGCCTGCGGTTTCTTACAATTTTGGTAGAAATAATATTTCAAGAGTAAAAGAATTCATTGGGAAAACAATGATTGCCTGCATGATTTTTGGTCTAGCGGTTGCTATTATGTGCATTGGTGGAAGAGATTTCTTAATGAAAGCATTTATTGATGATACGAATATTGCCATGTATGGCAGACAGATATTGATAGGATGTTTTATCACAGCTCCTATATATTCTATTTACCAGGCATCGGTTACATTTTTACAGGCTACAGATCAAGCAATTTCCAGCACAGTCATTACACTTCTCAGACAGGGAGTAGTGCTAATTCCAGCAATGATTATTTTAAATGCAGTGTTTGGATTTAACGGTTTAATCTTTTGCTTTGCAGTAGTAGATGTGGTTGCCGCGATAGTTGGGGTAATTGCCTTGACTAGACATTTAAAAATTCTTAGCGCATAATTTTCTTATGACTGAGAAAATAACAATTATTATAAAAAACTTTATAGAGTTTACCGCAAGCTTTAAGTTGTGGAAGGCAGTAATTGCATTTTTGGTTTCGGGAGTTATCCTAATTGGATGTCTATTCAATGGAGATGTGATTCCAGATTCTATTGAGTATATCGTATATGCGGTTACTTTTTATTTTCTGGTGATTCTTGGAGTAGCCATATATAGAGATGCTATTCCTTGGGCTCTTAGAATAGGAGAGAGTTTGCCAATAATCGGTAATATGATTAGGAATATTCGTTATCGTCAAAGAGCTTTTTTATACTTTGGTGGATTAATGAATATGTTTTACCTAGTATTCTATTTTGTCGTAGCATTTATTTATAAGTCCAGATGGTTTTACGTCATAGGAATGTATAATCAATGCATTGCAATGATGAGAGGATATCTGTCTCATCAGGAAAGAAAAATAGAAATAATTCTAAGGGCAGATGAGCGTCCATATTACGAGTCTAAAGCAATATGCAATGTGGCAAAACTACTATTTTTAATGAATGCAATAACAGCTATAATGGGGCTTCTGATTATATTTAATGATGAAACGTTTTCGTATCATTACATTATCCTTTATGCAGTAGCCCTTTATGTATTTATAAGATTAATATGGTTAATCGTTGTTATGGCTCAAAAGCAACCTCATAACACTGGAATCTGGAAAGCTGTACAAATGATAAATTTTGCTGTTGCACTGGTAATGCTATTTACATTTCAGACTGCGCTTCTACACACTTGTGAGGCAGATGTAAAGGTCAGAGAGCATTTCAATGCCATGACAGGCGGAATGGTATTTTTTATTAACTTGGGGATTGTAATTTGGCTGATGAAGTATGGAAAACAAAGGTTGGGGTATGAAAAAACAGAATAAATTAAAAGGTTTTCGCTGGGTATATGTGATAGGCTCCATTGTGGTAATTGGTGGAGTAATGGGATATGGAGCTATCGGTGCTATAGTATTTGATTTTGATCATAGAAGCTCTCTTACTATGTTGGCAATGGTTCCAATAATGACAACGATTTATTATTTGGCCATGAAGCCTGTTGTTCGAAAACTGACTGACCGCATTCAAAAAATCACTATTGCAATGGATGAAGTAGCAAATGGCAATCTTGATTATGTGATTGATACTAAGGGTTCTGGTGAATTTGAAAAAATGTATAGTCAGTTTAATTCAATGACCCTTGAGTTGAAAAAGACTAAACAGGAAATGCAGGATTTCACTAACGAGTTTGCCCATGAGTTCAAGACTCCAATAACAGCAATAAGCGGATTTTCTGAGTATTTGCTAGAAAAAGGAAAAGATATTGAGACGAAAGAACGTATAGAACAGCTTACCATGATATCTGAGGAGTCAAGGCGACTGCTTAATTTATCAATGAACACATTATTGCTATCGAAGGTTGATGCCATGCAGGTGGTTGATAATAAGGAACAATATGACCTGGCAGAGCAACTTCGTAAATGCGTTATCTTGCTATCCAAGTCTCTTGATAAAAAGAATATTGAATTGGAAATGGATGAGGATTTGGCGCTTCCTTACTATGGTAACGAAGAATTACTCCAGCATGTGTGGCTGAATATTTTAAATAATGCCATAAAGTTTACTCCCGAAAAAGGAACTATAGAGATAAAGGGACATTGTGTAGAAAGTGAAATAATAGTTTCTATTACAGATAATGGAATAGGAATGGATGATAAGACTAAAGCCAAGATTTTTGACAAGTATTATCAAAATGATTCCTCTAGTATTGCAAAGGGAAGTGGAATTGGTCTTTCTATCGTAAACAGAATAGTTGCTCTTTGCAAAGGTTCTATAGAAGTAGAAAGCCAGCCAAATGAAGGCTCTACATTTACAATACATTTACCAAATGAAAGCAGGTAATATCATGGTAAAGCTATTATTAATTGAAGATGAAAAGCCAGTGCGAGAGCTGACAAAAGTAAAATTAAAAGATAAATACGAAATCCTTGAGGCAGAGGATGGGCTAAAAGCATTTGATGTATTAGAGCATGATTATGTAGATATTATTGTTGTTGATGTCATGATGCCAAATATGGATGGCTTTGAGTTTGTTGAAGAGTTGAGAAACATGGGAGAAGAAATTCCTGTTATTATGCTTACGGCGATGGACAGCTTTGCTCACAAGAAAAAAGGTTACAAACTTGGCATAGACGAGTATCTTACAAAGCCAATTGATTACGAGGAACTGGCCTGGCATATTGAGGCAATCTTTAGAAGATACAGAATAAACAGCGATAAGAAAATCACTATAGGAAATTTTTCTATTTCAGAAGATACTATGCTTGCTACAGTGGCAGATAAAAAAATAGAATTAACAGAAACTGAATTCAAGCTTTTATATAAATTATTGTCCTATCCGGGAGTTATATTTACAAAGCAGCAGCTTATGGATGAAATATGGGGATATGATACTCAATCAGATTTCAATACCATAAAGGTCTATATAAATAGAATCCGCAATAAGTTGGGCTCATGTGATGAATTTGAAATTGTATCCTCAAGGGGAGTTGGATATAAAGCAGAAATAAAAGAATCGATTTAGTATTAACAGTTTCCTAACATTCTTGTAATAAGATATGAGAATAAGGAGATTTTTATATGGTAAAAATACTTTTAGTAGAAGATAACACGGACTTAAATCTATCGGTTTGTAGGCATCTTAATCTTAATAATTACATGACATTTGGATGTACAAGTGCTATGGATGCGTATGATGTTCTTTATGAAAACAAAATAGATTTAATCATTTCAGATATTATGATGCCTGGAGTAGATGGTTTCGAATTTGCGAAAAATGTACGAGAAGAAAATCCTAATATTCCAATTATATTTATGACAGCAAAAGACGATTTGGACTCAAAAAAACAAGGCTTTCATATAGGAATAGATGACTATATGGTGAAGCCAATAGATTTGGACGAGCTGTTACTTAGAATAGAGGCAATTCTCAGAAGAGCCAATATCTCATCAAAAAATAAACTGGTGATTGGTAACTTTGAAATGGATGAAGATTCCATGTCTGTAAAATTAAATGGTGAAGAAATACCATTTACAACAAAAGAATTTCAGCTTTTGTTTAAATTATTGTCATATCCAAACCATGCATTTTCAAGGAACCAGTTGCTAGAAGAATTAGGTGGATTAGATAATGAAAGCACACCTAGATCAATTGATGTATTCATTACAAATATAAGAGCAAAGCTTGAAGGTTGTGATAGCTTTAAAATTGCAACAGTAAGAGGAATTGGTTATAAAGGAGTTATCTTATGAGTTTGTTTAGAAAGATATTTACCCCTGGAGATATTGATAACCGAGTTAACATAACGATACTTTCACCTAAAACGACTATCGTAAATGCGATAGTCATTATGTTTTATTCGGGAATTTTGCTTTTAATATATGAAAATATAGGATTCAATGGTGATAACGGATTCTTTTTGGCAGGCTCCATATTGACCCTGATATTAGTGGCATCTATTTGCATTGCAGCAGTTACAAGCTATGTACATTACATGATATACACAAAACCATTATTATACATAGCAAGAGCTGCTAAAGAAGTTGCAAAAGGTAATTACAAGATACAATTACCGCCACATCGAACTGATGGAAGAGTAGATGAGATTGATGCGCTTTATCAGGATTTTAATTCCATGATTAGGGATTTAAATTCTACAGAAATGCTAAAAAGTAGCTTCATTTCTAATATTTCTCATGAATTAAAGACACCTATTGCCATAATTTCAAATTACGCAACATTACTTGCGGAGGACAATCTTTCTGAGACTGAGCGTCAGGAATATATTGAAAAGATAAAGAACACCGTAAGTGATTTATCAGAGTTAATATCAAACATCCTCCAGATTAGTAAGCTTGATAACAATCAAATAAAGGTAAATATAGAAAAGTTTGATGTTGTGGAAACTGTTATTCAGTGTATTCTGGCAAGAGAATCTATTTTGGATGAAAAAAATATAGATTTACAATTGGATATTCCAGACGAATTGTTAATAGATAGCGATAGTGGCCTTTTGAAAATTGTTGTAAATAATATCGTATCTAACGCTATAAAATTCACACCTGAGAATGGGCGTATTTCTGTGGCAATTAAGGATGAAGAAAAGCAGTGTGTACTTTCAATTGAAGATAATGGCTGTGGAATGGATGATGAAACAATTAAGCATATTTTCGACAAATTCTATCAAGCAGATACCTCTCACAAAATGAAAGGAAATGGTTTGGGCCTTGCGATGGTAAGGCAGATAATTAATCTATTAAATGCAGACATTAATGTATCAAGTACGCTGGGAATTGGTACAGTATTTACAATCACTTTACCAAAGGTAGAATCCTAACAATTCCCTAACAATCCACTAATAATTGGCTAATAAATCTCCTATATGATGTTCCTGTAATCAAGAAAGACAGGCATTGTATAGGAGATTTTTATTATGGAGAAAAACTTAACAGAGGAACAAATAAATAAGGTGCATCAGTTGGAGTTTTTCTATATGGATGCGGCTAAGAGCTTTATACCAGTCTCAGAAAATGATTTATACACGCGGGTGATGAGACTAGATGAAAACTTGAGGCGACATGCAAAAGTCAGAGCAATAGCTGAAGGTATTGTTGGTTTTCTATTATTAATAACAGGCTTCAATCTATTGACTATGGTGTCAGGCTCATTTCTAGCAGGAATTATTTTTTTCTGTATAGGAGCAATAAATTTGGCATTATCATATCCCCTCTACAATATGTTGTTATCAAAAAGTAGAAGAAAATATGCTCCTGTCGTATTAACTGTAACCAAGTATTTAGGTTAGGAAAGAAGAGGTATCATTATGAAAAGAAGAGCAATTGCATTATCAGCGCTACTTGCAGTTTCAATGGGAATTACAGGTTGTGGAAATGTTGCATCAACAACAACTGAGACAGCAGAAGTTGAAACAGCGCAAACAGAAGTAACAGAGCAGACAACAGACAAGACAGATCCAAATTCTCCAGACTATGTTATTGAGTTGGACCCAGAGTACAATGTTCCAACAGATGAGTTGTTAAAGACATTCCCAATCGAATACCAAACACCAGCGAATACAGAACTTTCAAAGAAGATTCAAAATCGTATGCTTAATGGATTCAACAGATGGAACATGGGATACGATGCATGGGAGCATTGGGGAGAGGTATTGTATCATGATGATTCTATCTATAACGTAAATGGTGTAAAGCTTACACTTGAAGAGTATCAGCAGGCAATGGATGTATCTTTAAAGCAGCTTGATATTCAGATGGGAACATTCAAAAACATGATCTTAGTAGATGATTGGATGGCAATTCAGTACGATATTGTAAACATCGATAGAGAAACAGGTGAGGAGCATCCAGGAACAACAATGGAGTTTGCAAAGTTTGGTGATTATGGCGAGCTTGGCGCCAAAGTTGATGAAGGCTGGGGAGGCGTAAAGAACGAAAGCTATGACGGCACTATGCACTTCCAGACAGAGGAAGAACAGAAAGCTCAGAAGGAATTCATGGATGAGTTATGTAACACTGAACTTGCAGATACTGATGATTTAGAGGAAAAATATCCAGTAGTTTATCCTACAACAATTGATACTGAAATTGGCCAGCATATCAAGACAGCAATTTTAAATGATTTCGAAAACTGGAATCAGGGCTATGATGCATGGGATAAGTGGACAGAATCATTCTACTCTACTGATGCAGCTTTAAATTACAAGGGAGAGGATATTTCTCTTGATGAGTATAAAGATATTGTGAAAGATCAGATTGATTCTACTCAAAGAGTACGTATTAACAACATCCTTGTTTCAGAGGACTGGGCAGCTATCCATTTCTGGACTGTAACCACAAATGAAGATGGAACAAAAGAAGCTGATAATCACATGCAGTTCTTACACTTTGTACAGAATGGCGACAAGGTATCCGTAGATAGATGTTTTATGAAATAATAAATAATTGCATTGTTTGGTGGAAAATGCAGATCAGAAAAATCTCACTTCAATTAAAATAAAACACTTTAAAAACTGAATACTTAAGTCTAATATGAGAAGGTAAATATAGTTATTATCGGGAGGTTATATTATGCAAAAATGGTCCAGATTACTATATCAGCCTTCTCTTCCTTTATATGGAGATAGAAGAGTTACAGGCTGTGATGAGCATATTGTATTGTCTAGAAAAGCTGCGGAAGAGGGAATGGTTCTTTTGGAAAATGATGGAATTCTTCCTCTGAAAAAGGAGCAGCCACTTGCTTTGTTCGGCAAGGCCAGTGTCGACTATGTTAAAGGCGGCGGTGGTTCAGGAGACGTATATTGTAAATACGTACATAGTCTTTATGATGGATTGAAGGCTAATGGCGTATCAGTGTATGAACCACTTATTAGTTTCTACAGAGATGATTTGAAAAAACAGTACGAAAATGGCCGCGTGCCAGGAATGACTGCAGAACCGAAGCTTTCAGCTGATTTGGTGAAGGGAGCTACCGCATTTACGGATACAGCTGTAATTTTGATTAACCGTTTTTCTGGCGAGGGCTGGGACAGAAGTGATGTAGAATGCAACAATGAGTACAATCCTTGGGAGACTGAAACAAGCATGCCGAAGATTGCGGGAGAGATTTTCCCTGATGGAGATTTTTATCTCACTAAGGAGGAAAAGGAGCTTGTTGCCACAGTAAAGAAGAACTTCAAGAAGGTAATTGCAGTACTGAATATTGGTGGAGTAATCGATCTTCGTTGGCTCAAAGAGGATGGAATAAATGCAGCGCTTTACATGGGCCAGGGCGGCATGGAAGGTGGCGATGCAGCTGCTAAAGTTCTCCTTGGTATGGTAAATCCATCTGGTCGTCTTGTAGATACATTTGCTGGTGAGCTTGAGGATTATCCTTCCACAGAAGGCTTCCATGAGTCATTTGATTATGTAAATTACAACGAAGATATATATGTAGGATACAGATATTTCCTTACCATTCCAGAAGCAGATAAAAAGATTATTTATCCTTTTGGATACGGATTGAGCTACACAAGCTTTGAGAGCAATATAGTTTCAATGTCTCTTTGTGAGGATACTTTCTATTTCACAGTAAAGGTTACAAACACAGGAGACAAGCCTGGAAAAAATGTAGTTCAGCTATACTACAGTGCGCCACAGGGCAAGCTTTTCAAGCCGGCTAGAGAGCTTGGAGATTTCGCAAAAACAAAGTGCTTAGAGCCAGGAGAGAGCCAGATTATTTCTCTTTCTGTAAGCAAATATCAGATGTCTTCATTTGATGATTTAGGCAAGGTTAAGGACGCAAGCTACGTACTTGAAAAGGGTGAGTACAGATTCTGTCTTGGAAATAATTCGATGGATGTGGCTAAGGTAGATTTGGTTTGGAACAACGAGGAAGACGAAGTTATTCAGGCGCTTTCTCACAAGCTCGCTCCAGTTGAGTTAAAGAAAAGAATGCTTTCAGATGGTACATACGAAGAACTTCCACAGGGACAGCATAAGGATATCAATGAAAGTGTTATTACAAAGATGGAGCCTGGTACAGAGGAAGGTCTTACACCAGTGGTTCGAAGCAGAGAAAGCTACTGCTTGATTAATCCATTTAAAAAGGGAGCACATACTCTTTCAGAAGTTGCCGAAGGCAAAATCACTTTGGATGAATTTATTGACCAGCTTTCTTTGGAAGATTTAATGAATCTGGTAGGCGGACAGCCTAACACAGGTGTTGCAAACACATTTGGATTTGGAAATCTTCCAGAATATGGTGTGCCTAGTGCTATGACAGCAGATGGTCCAGCCGGTGTTAGAATCGCGCCAGAGACAGGAATCCTCACTACAGCATTTCCATGTTCAACACTTTTAGCATGCACATGGAACGAGCATCTTCTTGCACAGGTGGGAAAAGCTGGTGGTGAGGAGCTTAAAGAAAATAACTTGGCAGTTTGGCTTACTCCTGCAATCAACATTCATCGCAGTCCACTTTGTGGTAGAAACTTTGAGTATTATTCTGAAGACCCAATTGTTGCAGGACGTCTTGCAGCAGCCTTAGTAAATGGTATTCAAAGCAACAATGTTGGTGCATCGGTTAAGCATTTTGCATGTAACAACAAGGAGACAAACAGAAAACACAGCGATTCACGAGTTTCAGAAAGAGCACTTAGAGAGATTTATCTCAAGGCCTTCGAAATTGTTGTAAAGACTGCAAAGCCATACACAATCATGAGTGCGTACAACGCAATCAATGGTGAGCGAGCTTCAGAAAGTCATGATTTACTTACAGGAATCCTTCGTGATGAGTGGGGATTTGAAGGCATGGTTACATCTGACTGGTGGACAAGAGGCGAGCATTACAAAGAGTCAAACGCTGGTAACGACCTTAAAATGGGAAATGGCTACACCGACCGATTGAAGGCCGCTGATGAAAAGGGCGCTCTTGACCATGACCAGTTAAAGCTCAATGCAAAACGAATACTTAATACTATTTTGAAATTCGATTAATAAGACTTAATAAAAAAGGACACCTAGATAAAAAAGGTGTCCTTTTTTTAGTGCTCTCCTTTCCATAAGATAAGGACAGATTAAAAGGGGGAAGGATAACTATGAGCCAAATAAGATTTCTAGATAAAAATGGAACCTTTGAAGTAAATGAGCCAGGTCATACCAGTGGTTTGTACTTGCCTTTAGCAAGCAATAAAGGATTGAAAAGTGCAGTGACACCAGACTTTGGAGGAGATGCAAAAACAGATCAGAATCATTTTTTGATTGCACCTAAAAGCATCATGAATTTAAGCAGTGACAGGGATACGAGAAACTTCTTTTTATTATTTAAAGAGGAGCTATGGTCTGCTACAGGTGCTTCTGCTATTCAGGAGGCCAATAGATTTACGGATGCTGAAGACGAGGTGAGCTTAAAGGCTGGACGCATGTGGCAAACAGTTACCAGAAAGCATAAGGAAAAAGCCATAAAAGCGGAAACTACTATTTTTTCTCTTTTAGAGCA
>JAEEGI010024759.1_pt1 | contig 11687 bp, 6 predicted proteins | sample 8958751 | NCBI WGS metagenome assembly JAEEGI01 (sample SAMN16246545, study PRJNA631951) | gut metagenome | biome: gut microbiome; feature: rumen; material: KS-attached | host: Bos | place: Iran: Karaj | collected 2018-10 | reverse complement strand
TTACTCATCACGCGTTGATATCCGACTTCCCCCATCTTCTGTACCATATGGGGGCTCTGTCCAAGATTGACCATGGCAATGGTGATTTCTTCTACATTCATAATGTGGGTCAGGATTCCGGCATCTCCCAGTCCGTCCCCTTCGCCGTAGATTAAGCCTCTGCAGTTGCCCACGTCCGTTGCAATGACCGGCTTTTTGGCTGCGAAGCCCTCCAAAATCGTTAACGGCTGACCCTCACTGATACTGGTTAAAATTGTAAAATCCATGCGACCAATGTACTCTGCCGTATTCACCCTTCCGGTAAACACCACATCCGGAATATGCATCACATCCACAAGGTCAAAGCATTCCTTGGCATATTCCTCATCCTCGTCGGTGGGTCCCATAATCCAAAGCTTCAGATTCGACACCTTCTCCTTGGCATAGCCAAAGGCACGAATCATGGTCTTGATATCTTTAATCGGCGTTACACGGGCAACCGCACCGATATTTACAAAGCCTTCATCCTCCGGAAGCTTACCGGAAGCATCGACAAAGCGCTGTGTCGGAATACCGTTGGGGGTTACCAGAGTCTTATGGGGCGGACACCCCAATTCCATCTGCAATTCCCTTGCATGCTCATAGAGACTTGTTACCAGATCCGCCCGCTGATACGCCACCAACGACATCTTGCGGAACTGTTCAATCCAAATATTTTTATAGATACCCTTTACCCAAGCGGCACGAATAATCTCTTCCTCTCGCTCTCGGGTATAAATACCGTGTTCCGAAACCAGCAAGCCGCAACCGTACTTGGCTTTGGCCATAGCACCCAAGAGACCTGCATACCCCGTTGCCACACAATGGTACAAGTCCGCCTTCGGTACATGGAACTGTAAAATATGAAACATCGGCAAATAAATGGAACGCATGGTCCACAAAAAATCAGAAAAGGCCACATCGGAAAAATGCAGTCGATAGCATTCCTTTACTGCCTGTAAATAGTCATATCCCATGAGCAAATCATCTAAGGACAGCTTCGGATCTTCCATCATGGTAAAAATCCGTTCCCAATCAATCTGATCGTTGAGAAGAAGACTGCGCATCGCCTGCATGTCCTTCTCTTTTAACTGCAACGTTCCCTTCTTGCTCTCGGACCAATCCACGTCGTTCAGATAAACTTCATGGACCTCCTTCACGTTCTCCGGTAATTCATACTTGAAAACGCCTCGGTTACTGCGGTCTGCCACAATGGCCAATATGATAAATTCGTACTCCGGGAAGGACTGTATCATGCTGTGAATCCAGCTGGATACACCTCCTACGACATAGGGATAACATCCCTCTGCCACCATACATATTCTCATGTAAAAAACTACCTCCAAAAGGTCAATTGTGACTTCTCTCTGCAACGAATGGATACGGTTGCATCCTTCGCGGTTACCAAATAACGTCCCCGGTCAATCCGGACATAGCTTCCGCCCCGAATGCTACGAATGGATTCCGTTCCGGTATGTACCATGAAGTACGCCGGATTCTCCTTGGTTGCATCGGAGTGAATCTGGATGGTATCCGCATCCGTAACAATGTCGTAATCCAATTGCATATACCGATTGCAACGACGGGCAGCCTCCGTAACGGTGGTTTCATCGAAGTAATCGTAATCCTGCCAATAGGTATTGGTATAACGGGAAAAGCGATCGTATACTTTTTCCCACTGATCCGCCTTGGACGTTGGATATAAAATCTCGGAAAAATCCTGTCCGATTACGGAATATCCCAAGGCGGTCTGAAAGCTCTTGGTGCGCAAATCCTCCGAATAGGTGTGGGAGGAACCGGTATTGGTAATCTGCAGAACCTGCTTGCCGTCAACTGCATCAATCATATTCTTAGACGGATCATAGTCACAAAGCAGCGCAATCATATCGGAAAAACCGGCCGCATCCAAAGCCATTGCCGCATCGGCAGCGTCATAATCCTTCGCATAAGCAAACAGTAAGCGGTAATCCGAAGCATTCTTCCGGTAGAATCGGTTGTCGTAGGTCAGCTTCTCTTCCAAAGAAATGTCTCCTGCCGCTTCCAAACTAATACCGGCTTCTCCGTGCTGTTCACGAAGTAACTGCTGATAGTAAGCAAGCTTCTCTCCATCCGGTTCTGCCGTCACATCGTAGTTGTACTTCGGTGACATGCACACGGAAGGATAAGCGTGATTATGTTCCGATACTGCCGCAATTCCCGGCCAGACCAAATCACGTAACACAGCCGCTGCATCTCTGGAATAGACTTCATGCAGCTTCTTAGAGTTTTCATCCGTAAAAGACGGATAATTCAAAGCCACCAGATTCTGGGTATTGACCACCGGATATACGTAATAGGTAGACAACTCCCGCTCCATGGCATAGAGCATCCCCAGTCCGATATCGCTCTCCATAAAATTGTTGTTTACAGCAAATACCGTATCCGACGCGGTACGATAACACCAGATCACCGGCGGCTTATAGGCCGCATCCGTATCTTCATAATCCTCCGGCAGAATACCGTCCATGTACACTTTGGAGCCGGAGTTCAGTACGAGCCAAGGAATGCGAAGATTCAAATCCTGCTGTTTCTGTTCTTCCTTGTTCTTCGCCTGGTAGATGACCTTGCCGCCCACCAGGAAGTCCTCGTACAACGTCATTCCATCCAAATCAATGGCGGACTGCTGAATATTGGAAATTCCAAGCAACGAAGCAAGCTTTGCATCCGATTCAATCAGCTTCACGGAAGGCAGACTACCGAAGACCATGGGAATATGGTTCTGTTGGAATTGAAACAGCAAATCCACATCTTCTTCCTCCAGGGAAGCTCCGTCTATCAGAACCAGGGTATACTGCTCCTTGGCATCATACGCTGTCTCTAACCGGTAACGACGATAGGTACACCACTGTCCAATCATCCGTTCCATTCCGGAAGAAGCGCCAAGATAGAGTACTACCCCATCGGAATCCTTGGCCAACTCGTCGAATCCCTTAGCCGAAAAACTGCCTCGGTCAAAATCATATTCATTTATTTCATAATGTGATAATGCAAACTTCGCTGCTCCGGAAAACAGGAACAGGAAGAATACCATCGCCATCATAATCGTGATGGAAATATAATTTCTTCGACTAATCATTTACTGTTATGTTTCTCTCCCCACAATGATTGTATCCGTAGTCGATACACAAATCGTACAAGCTATAGGTATTCTGATGAATCCGATAGCATACGAAATTCTTGTCCGAATAATACTTGGACACCGCATCCGGATGTAACTTCCGAAACGCTTCCATCCAGTAATACAACTTGGACATACAAATCCACCGATTCTCGGTGTAGTAAATAGACAGTCCCGTCACATCCGGAAGTGTCTTCGAAGCGCCTTCCTTGGATACCCGTTGTCCGCTTCCGGCATAAGAGCCGTAATAATCCAGCGGAATCACTTCCACAAACACATAGATATCTTCCGTCGGAATAAACAGATGGCCTTTATCAACCGTTGTTAAATCATCCACAGCCCCTGCTTCATAATCCGATCCCTGATACAATGCCAAATGCTTCAATAGCGAATAAATCTCATAATGGAATCCTACACCATCTACCATCTGCATCTCGTCGTTGGCGGATAAAATGGTATAGGTATGCGGCTTACTGTTCTCAATAATATTGGTTAAACAGGTTATGGCACCGGGATACTCGAAGCTGTTTACGCCAAACGGTTCCCGTACCAAATTGCCAGCATAAGTAAGGCAAACCACCGAAGCTCCCAGAAGAATAGATACCTCTCTGGTAATACGTCCGTTGTGATGGAACTGTTCCAAAAACAACAGAAGGCCGTTTACCGATGCAATCAGCACCACCGGCACCATATAGTAAAAGAAAATACGACCCCGGTTGGCATCCATAATAATTGGCAAATGCAATGCTCCGGCAGAACAGAGCAGAATCATAAATCCGTATCCCAAGCTAAGGGAAAGACAGATTCGGCCATAAGACTTCTGTCGAAACAGAAACAGTATGGATTCTGCAAAAGCAATCACCCACAACCAGAGGAAGTGATTGCTTCGAAAAGCACCGGTATATTCACCGTTTATCACAAACTCTTTCAACACTTCACAGGTTCTTCGCGGGAAGTTGTGCACCCAATCCACGGTAGCTGCCGCCTTGCCTGTGATGCTCTTCCATACTCTTTGCACCACGTTCGGCTTATGCTCTTCCGACTGGTCAGAATCCACATACTGGTTATACTCTCCTTCATGCTCCGCCACGAAATCCTCCAAGGATTCTCCGGGCTTCAGCACGCCCACGATGACACCGTTTGGTCCATATACCGGTGTCTCGCCTTCTTTTAATTCGTATTCGATGATCTGGCGCTGTTGTTCGTTATCCGCACCACTACCGCCGTTACTCATGACACTTAAAGCCCAGTTCATGGAACCCTGAAACGGGGTGCCTCCGGTGAAGGCAATCAGCATGGGAAGTACCGCCAATGCAAAAGCGAACAAACCGGTTTTTAAAATCAAAAAGAAATACTCTTTTCGGAAAATCACCCGTACAAATCCAATGCCGCAGGCCAAGCATAGAAGCAAGGTAATGATGGCCGGATAAAAGTGAATGGAAATGGAAAGTGCCAAGTTCAATGCGAAGAAAAACAACAGTAACTTCGCTTCTTTTTCCGAGACACCCTCTCCACGTTCTTCAAAGAACGCGAACAAAAATGCCATGGCCGGCAGAATGAAAATCATTCCGAATTCCTGTGGCAATGCACTGAAGAAGCGTCCCCATAATCCGCCCTGAATAAATGCTACCGATACATACAGATAGGTTCCCAAAAACGGAAGGAAGGTTCCCTTTTTACACAGCCAGCCAAGGAAAGCCAAAAGCATTCCACAGATACAATAGGTATTGACCAGGCCCCAGATACGAAGCAACACATAGGTATCCATGCCAAACACAGTATGGATGTAATACACCACGTTGTGCATACCAAACGGATAAATACCGTCGCAGAACAGATTCCCTTTAGTCAGTTCATTGATCCAGGAATTGTGCACCGGAATGTCGGAAGCGCCATATCCCAAATTCACTAAGAAGCTCTGTCCAAACAGATACCAAATCAGGGCGACTAGGCCGATTCCTGCAATCCATTCCGGAATACGGCAAATTACATATTCCAAGAGCCATGCTCCAACTTTCTTCCGAAGTGCCTTGGTCTTCCCCGCCAGAATCCGCCAAAAGGTCTTGCGTCCTACCACACGGGTATTCCTGCGGTCCATCATCTCCAACAGGTAGAAAAAGATGCCCACCGGATCTAGTTTTCTGTTCTTGACGATGAAGTATCCGTAGAACAAAACGGTTGCAAGCAGTAGCACCGGCCGATAGGAAATATGCAGCAGTTGCAAATACAACACCAAGTTGATGATGAAGAAATTTCCTGCGGAAAAATACATCATCATACGAAGCGGAAACGAAAACCGCTGCAGCTTGTTACCAAACGCAATCACAGGGAGGACAACCGTCATGCCCAAATAAATTGCGAAAATCTGTAATGTCTGCAGGATGGTCAAGTTCGCCATGGACATAGGTCCTTCCTCCTTTCTATCAATTACTTGGAAAAGATACGAATCAATTCCAAGGTCTCTTTATCGATGATAATATCCGACTTCTTCAGTCGCTCTAAGGTAGATAAAAATTCCTCCCGATTTCCTTCCTGGAATTGGAATCGAAGCATACAGGTATAACTGGATAGCTCTTCCGGATACACTTCCATGCCCCGCTTACACCAGACTTCACAGTGTTCCATATCCCGTAAATCTAAGAGGCGCATACACATATGCTCAAAGTGCAACGGCATCAGTGCCGTGTGCTCATAGTCATAGAGGCGGGAGGCTACCTGTTCCATGGTCTCCACGTAATTTTTCTGCTCCATGGCCGTAAAAATATTCTGCATCAGGAAGTCGTTCATGTACTCTAACAGGTTGCGGCCGTTGGTAAGCAACTCTTCTTCGCTGCAGGATTCCAATCCGTTGTACATGGTCTGTACGTTGGCACGGAAAAGATTCAATTCATCACGTAAGACTGTCGCCGCATAATGGGCGGTTTCACTGTCCGAACTGTTCAGTGCCTTGGAGATGGAACTTAAATACAGGCTGATATCTCCCTTTAATACATTCAACATCAAGGTACGAAGGGAGGACTTATCACTGACTGCCAGCGCCTCTTCCATCGGTGCCATGTTCCGCTCTCGTTCCGTATCTGCCGGATGTCTGGTGGCCGCACGGTCTTTGCCGAAGATGACATCGTCAAGATCCACCGGATTATTGAATACCGTATGCCGCAGCAGGAAGGATAGCCCTACAAACACCGGACCTACGCCCACACACAGAAGCATCACCACGAATAAAATCCATGTCTTCACCCGGTCGTGATACCCCATTTTTTTCTTACTGCGCTTGTCCCGATAGAAGGTCAGAAGCAGATACAGAAGGGCTATGAGCGTATTGATGATAACCAAGATCAATACAATAACTAATCGTGCTTTCATGACAGGTTCATTTCCTTCCAAATCTCTGTTTCATAACCGGCCTCACGGATACGGTTCATAACATATCCCACATTGTCTTCATTGGTGTTGGAAAGCAGCACGTACAAATCATCTTCCGGACCGAATCCGATGTAATCCGTATTACGCAACTTTTTCTCAATGGTGGTTGCAATGGCGGTCTTGTCTTCATTCTCCACCGGAAGCACTCGAAGTACACAACATTCCGTCAAATCCTTGGAACGGGCATTTAAGAATGCTCCCATCAGGATGAGGAATGCATCCCGGCCAAGGACGTTGGTTCCCTTGACGTAACGGTCAGCCTGCAGTGCCTCCATGTAACGGTTCGCACGAAGTACCGCGTTCTGAATCAAATAACCGGCTACGCGAATCATATTGGCCTGGGACAGATTCATGCGATCACACGGAATCCCCCAAATCATAATGATAAGCTCAATATTGGCACCGGAATAAATGGCATCCGCCATCAACGGATAATCCGGTTTCATATCGTGGTTGATATAGATCTGATCCTTGGAGATGGCTTCGTACAACTCTCCCAACTTCGGGTACTCAATGGAGTTGCCCATGGAACGGGCCTTCTTGGATGTAGATACGAAAAGTCTAGCGTAATCCCCGTTGGCCACGTTGTAAATGGCAATATCTTCGGTGTGAATCAACTGCTTCAATACTTCACCGGCGTAGAACAATACCTCTTCCGGTTCATACTGGTCCAAGGATGAAGTAATCTCATAGACCTTACCGAAGCTGTCATTCTGATTTACAATCTGCTCTTCCATAATGTTCTTGATATGAACATTGGTGGCATTGATATCCGAGATATCGGAAATCTGCGTATTCAAAAAATCTATCTCATGCATATCCTCTTCCCGGACATTCCGGAGACGATCCTTCATATGTCCCACTACCAGGCCTAGGATAAACAGCTGCGCGATCCATACGTAGGTGTTGTAATCCAACAATACGTCGAATCCGGACCTAGTGTATTGCTGGCGGAACAGATAGCCTGCCGTAGCAAGTACTGCCGCAATGAGGGCTTGCTGCTGTCCATGAATAATGGCAAGCAACAGCACATACAACAGGTAAAAATCCAAATTGGAAAAATACTCGCTACCGGTAGCACGGTTATTCAGCATGAAAAACGGAATAAACAATGCCGCGGTTTCCAAGTACGGTAATACAATCTTGACCAGAAGAGTTGCCCGATTCCACAGTCTGCGAAGGAAGGATTCCTTCCCGCCGCCAAAAGCGAAAAACTTCCGCTCGTTGGCAGCGATTTCACCGGCAATCACCGGCACGCACTCATCGGTGTGGTTATAGACCTTTGCAATGAACTCCATTGCAAAGCGCTCTTTGGATAACACCAAACGGAAGGGATTGCCCAAGGTACGTTCTTCCACCGTCACACCCGGGTGCATACCGCTTGCCACCATCCGAGCCAATTCCACCTCATCATAGACTTCGCTACTGGACAAATTGTAGACATGATACTGATGTGTCTTTGCTGCAAGAATCTGGTAGATGTACTCCACTGCATCGGAAACATTCAACATGGAATACACGTTATTCTTGTTGGCAAAGATTCTTCCACCACGCAATCCGTCCCGTACCATAGATGCAAACGGCTCCATCAAATCCTCTTGAGACAGTGGCATTCCGTAGAGATGGTCCAGACGCAGAACCATAGAATCAAAGTTATTGGTCTTCTGGTAATTGCCGCAAACCAACTCGCCCTGTCGGACTGCCATGGCCTTGAAGCCAACGGCAGAGAACTTATCATGCTCCTTCAAATCCACCGGCGAATGCACGGAGAATACATCCTGATCGGATAAATACAAAAAACGAACCGGCTTCGACAACGCAGTTGCAGCCAAGAGTATATTGGTCAGGCCGGTGTTATAACGTACCTGTTCCAACTCCTGCTTCTTCCAGTTGAAAGACCGGTCAAATGCGCCCATGAAAATAACAGCATCCGGATTGATACTCTCAAATATCTCACGCATGCTACTGCTCTCATAGACAAAATCATATTGTTCAAATACTTTGGGATACTTCTTCTGCGAAAAACGATTTCCGGAAATCACAAAAACGCGATGACCCTCTTTGTTCAATTTCTGAATCAAAGCTTTCATCACGTAGCTGTACGAACCAGTTAATACGATGTCCATATAACCCTTATTACTCCACCTATTAAATTATGCCCTTGGAATGGAAACTGTAATAACAAGACTCTACATCCGACTGAATCTCCTCGGCGGCAATCTGATATTGCTGCGACAGGATTGTCGTGATCTCCTCTATCGTTTTCCCCTCAGATAAAAGAAGATAAATCTCATATGCGGTTTCGTTTAATTCCATTGGAGGTTGCATGGCCCCTTCTCCACACAAAGGGATCAGATAGTGGGTGCCGAATACCTCCCTCATTAGCACTTCCATAGCTATATTTTATCACTACTTCCGCCCACATGAAAGAGATAAACACCCGAAAACACGCAATTTGCACCACTTTTTTCACCACGAATGTAGACAATATCAGTGTTGTGTCCTACTTCCCTTCAAAAAAGCCACAAATCTCATAGCGTTTCCCGCTTTTCCGCAGTGTTAACTGCCCTTCGTCAATGGCACAATGCCCTGGGATATGTTGTTTTTCCAACCGATTCAAAAACTCTTTTCCGGGATGACCATAGGAGTTATTCTTGCCTGCCGAAATGAAAACAACCTCCGGCTGCAATGCCGCCAACCACTCGTTACAATCCGAGGAGTTCGAACCGTGATGTCCCGCTTTTAAGATATCAATCTTGGTCCCGGACAACCGTCGTCCCATACGATGCCTTAAAATATAGCGTTCCTGCTCCTCTCCCAAATCACCGGTAAACACCCCATGGAAATCTTCCATGGATAGCAATAAGCAAAGGGAGTTCTCGTTGGTGCCCTCATATGCTGCCACCCCCGGCGGGTAGAAACACTCCAGTTGCATTTTCTTGGTGCCAACCACATCCCCCTCTTCCATGTACAGAATCGGCACCCCATGCTCCTTGCATACCCGAACAAGCGTCTCATAGCCTTCATTCTTCTCCACGGTTTTCGCCAGTACCAGATGTCCAATGCGCACATCTCCCTCTAACACTTCCAACACCCCGTTATAATGGTCTTCATCCATATGGGTAATGAACCAATAGGAGACTTCCCGCACTCCATGATACCGGAGGAACGGTTCTATGACATAGGTTCCCACTTCACTCTTAGAGGAAGATCCTCCGTCAATAAAAAAGTCTGTCCCCTCGGGGCTTCGGATGTAGATTCCGTCTCCTTGTCCAACGGATAACATATCGATTTCAAATCCCGTCTTGGGAAGCATCAGCACGCCAAGACTTCCCACACATCCAATTGCAACAACAATCAGATGCCGATGGATCCACTTTGTTGCCATCTTTCGGCTTCCGTGTCTGGCCCGCTCCCACAGGGGTGCCAAATGTGTCCTGACCTTCCGTTGTAACAAGGCACACATGCCAAGAAGCATCAGGTAATACAGTAGCATCTGCCACATCTTCGGACGGCCCACAATCCACTGAGCCGCCGGAAGGTTCAAGGAAAGCGCACAGAGACTCTCGTAGAAATACAGAATCAAATGGCAAGGATAGAAAAATACGCTCCACACCGGAAGCATGCCAAAGAACGATCCGCAGATGCCACCCAGTAAGCCGCCCAACAGACCCAAGGTAATCAAAACACCAAGAACCGGCAATACCAACAGATTGATTCCCACCACATACACCGGAAATCCATAGAAGAAATATGCCATGATGGGAATAGTGGCCATGTGGATACCCATACCGGACAAGAGATTTCCAAGGAGGATTTCCTTGGCGTTTTTCCGGTAATGCTTCCCGTGATCCATCCGGTGGAAGGTCCGCCATCGATAGTCACAGAGCATCTCATAAGTACGCTGCATCGGAGTTGCCACCAATACCACACCAAGAACCGCACCAAAGGAGCATACAAAGCCTATCTGCATATAAGCGTAAGGGTTTTGCCACAGCAAGATAACTCCCATAATCGCCAATGCCGTAGGCAGATCATAGCTTCGGCCAAATACACAAGACACCAAAAACAGTGCAAACATTCCCACCGCCCGTTCCGTGGAAATGCTGTTCCCCGTCAGCATCCCGTATAACAGCACCAGCACGAAGGTAATGCCTGCCGCCGGCAAAGGAAGGATATGCTTCCGCAGCCTGCGATATACGAACATTCCCACCAAAGAGATATGAAGCCCCGAAATCGCCAGAATATGGCTGATCCCCGTATCCTGAAACAGGCGCTTGGCCTCCTCAGACAAATCCTTCTTCTCTCCCAAGGTCATAGCTGCTAAGATTCCGCTCTCCTCTCCGGGAAGATAATACTCATAAACCGCTGCTATATTTTTTCGCAGATCAAACAGCCCTTGCCTTAATCCAAACAACGGTGGTTGGATAAGCCGCATTTCCGTTGGTTTTACAACAGCACCTACCATCTTGGCCAGGTAATACTCCGCCTCATCAAATCCGCCGTCATTTTCTCCACGACGAAAAGAGCGTACCGTTCCTTCCACGTAGTAACGACCGCCCAATGGATATGCATCTTCCTCTACCGTCACAACCAGCCCACCTTCCCAGTGATTCATATGATACGTAGGAGGGAATTCAATGCGAGACAGCTCATAATTCCAATGCTCATTCTTATATTCTTTTTTCATTAGTGTTCCCGTAAAACAAATTGTCTTGTCCGGAACGAATTGGTGGTTGGATAATGTCATGCAGGATACTGCACTTAGACCGCGGAATATACCAAGTACAAAAAACAAGCTAAGTCCTATTCCGTGAAGAAATCGTTTGGATAAGGGGCGATGGGCGGCCCGTCCTCCGTATAGGAGAATCGCCGCGCCAACAAGCCCCAGCACAAGGAATATCGCCTTATGCGTAATTACAAACAATATGCCAAACAGGAACCATACTGCCATCTGCAGTAGATACCGTTTGTTCAAAATCATACCTCGTTAATCTTCTTCAATCAAAGATACATTCTGTTCATATGTACCTTCCAGCTTGTTATTCTCCACATCAATGGCGCTGGTGGTACTAAGAACGGTAAT
>JAEEGI010024758.1_pt1 | contig 11687 bp, 9 predicted proteins | sample 8958751 | NCBI WGS metagenome assembly JAEEGI01 (sample SAMN16246545, study PRJNA631951) | gut metagenome | biome: gut microbiome; feature: rumen; material: KS-attached | host: Bos | place: Iran: Karaj | collected 2018-10 | reverse complement strand
CTTGTAAGTATTTGTTCCGCCATCAAACAAGTCGCTGTAATCTTCTCCGTCTTCACCCGTGCAACTCCAACAATAAGAAAGGATCGTTCCGTTAAGATTCCCCTGAACATCACAAGTGTACGGCACTTTGGAGCTACCTGTCGCTAACTTTTTAGGGCCGTTAATATGTACTGCCAAAGGAACATTGGCCTGAAGGCATAGTGGCGCAACCAGCATTACAATGACTATTAAAAGGACTTTTTTCATAAATACTTCTACTGTTGGTTGTCAAGAATGTTGTTGTTTAAAATTCTGTTGTTTCTTATTTCAGGCGGTAAACTTTTTTCTTCAGGCCAGGAATGGTTTATTGCTTCGCAGAACTTTTCTTCATAAGGGAAAAAATCTTTTTCCTCAATAGCGGAAGCAAATGCTAAATGCTTGTCATAATCATTGAATGGTAAATTCTTACATTGATTCCAAAAGTCGGATACGAATGTATCTCCGTTTATTATCTCTAGAATTCTTTCGTTTGTTGTATCGTTTCCATGTTTGAAACTCTCGTACAGATGACGGACCCGATTTGTAACATCTCCTATATATAAACAATAATTTGCGGCATTATAGTTCTTTGTATAATTCATATCCCTCCAGTCAATACTTGGGACATCCACCATGCAAAGCGCAAGCGCCTGCTTGTAATAACCCATTTCAGAATACGCCTCCGCGGCCATAATGTATGAAAAAGATATATATGTTAAGCAAGTCGGATATTCATGCACTGACAAGAGAAAATCTAATGCGTTCATTAAGGCTTCATGTCTGGAGGAGAAACCAGAAGCTCTGATAGAGATATCTTTAGCCATTCTACCAAGAAAAAAGCGTGATGCGCCTTGCGTAAATCCGTCTTTGTTTTCTGGAAGTGTCAGAAATTCAAATCCTGCCTTTGCCTTTGAATATTTTCCTTGCCAAAACAGTTTTTCTATTTTCCAATACAAACGACCAGCCAATCCCGGAATAGCCAGAAGATCTTTATATTTATATACATCCAGAAGCTGGTCTTCGGAATCAGATATTTTTCTTTCAAATTCTTCCTGCTCGTTTAATGAATCAATGATTTTCGATAGGGAGATTTTACCATTGTTCCTTTGTCTGTTTTCATCGCTCCACAAATATTCTATGTTCGTTCTTAATCCTTCCCAAGGCAAGATCTCAAAACTCTGGCTGTTAAAATTCGTTAATCCAACTTCACACGAACAAACTTTGATTTTAATATTTTTTAAATAGTCATCGGTAGTATAATCATCCCTGATATCATTTGTGGCGATAGCCTCAAATGATAGTGCCGTACACAATACAACTGTGCAAAGATATTTTGATATGAATATATATTTCATTTTATTCTTTCAACACGTCTTTGCTTATTGCCAATATCTTAGCTCGTTCGTTTATCAAATACGCGATTACAGGCATCCTCTCTTCGCTGCCAGGTTGCCAAAGAGCCAGATCGGTCAATGCATTTGAAAGGGATTTAATACTGTTCGGTTCATCGATGGAAATTAATTGAGAGGCGCATTCGACCCCGCATTTAATTGTATCCAGCTCTTCATGCCGTTTGTTTTTTAGCCATTCTATTATGGCATTAAGTTTTTCCCCTTTATCACCATTCTGCGAAACGATCATAGTTAATTCTAAAAATGGTGGAAGAATACCGCCGGCATTCTTTAAATCATTTATAAATGTCCGCATATCGCCAACGCATTCTGGGAAACGGCGGCAATATTCATCAAGAGATTTTAATTGTTCCAAATCAAAAGGATCATAAAGAATCGCCTCTTTTTGCAAAGCTATTCGGTTTACTTGATCTCCTTTTCTGATATAGTGATCTCTGATTCTGTAAAAAAGATTTTTGTAGCTCTTCCACTGATTGCCTTTGGCTCGATCTTTCCATTCATCAATAACTTTGCGAGTTTCTTTAATTATCTCTCGATTCCTATTATGAAAAGATTCCGCTTTATACCAAAGAGCGGCAGAGCAAACAGTTAATGTCAACGGCTCCGTATCAGTAGCTATATAGTTATCGGTCAAGCCAGATTGAAGGATATCATTCAATCGCTTTGACGCCTCCCTAGTTTTTTGAGCCTTAGCCTCTTCTTCTGCCTTGGCTAATTCTGAATACAAGTAGGCGTTGGTAACAGTGTCAGCTATTAACCATACCCCCTTTTCTATAACAAATGCATTGCAATCGGAAACTAGAAAAGTTATCGCTATCGCATAAACTAAAAGGGACAATCGTAATGTCATAAAAAACAATTTGATCTAGTGAGTTAAAATGAGTTAATCTTTCTTATCTAAAAATAGCTTCATTAAGTTTTTGCGATGCGTCTTCGCCGGAATAGTCCTGATCGTCAACTAAGTTGTAATACCAGTAATCAGTTTTTCCTCTCGGCTTTGAATAATACTCCTTTGCAGCATCAGATAACGTTTGGATCATCTTTAACATATCTTCATTAAAAAGTTCCTCCATATTCCCAAGTCGCTTGGATGCGGCATCAAGGCCTTCGCAAGCTGGCAAAGCGCAGTTCTTTTGTTCCCTTTCCCACCAAGTCGTATACGGCTCCGTCTTTCGAGAAAAGATACCGCCGACCGGCTTAACGCCTTTGAAATAATTAGTCAAAGAACCGTCACCATCCTTGATAGCCTTATAAACGAACGGAGCAATATGATAAGAAAGCTGATTTAGGTCTTCAGCGAGGAGCTCAAATACGACCTTGCGCGGTTTCTCCCTTGATTGCTCTTTCTGCCAGCACGAGTACCAATCATTCCAGATCTCCGGAAGATATTTCCTTCCCTCATACCACCAGTAGTACATAGCTCGTGGAGAACTGATGACCGGTATATTGAAATTCCTTGTCCAATACATTGCGACCGAATTGTAGGAGCAACCGAATTCAAGCCCGCATTTATCACACAAAAGGTTCTCCGCTTCCGCGGTATAAAGGTCCGCCTCCTCAAAGTTAAACAAATTCGAATTAGGCGTTACGCCAGCTTTCTTCGCCGCTTCGTTAATCTCCTCAAGGCGTAAGTTGTTCTTCATTCCTTTGAACGTTTGTTTTTCAAAAGCAATAATTGTAAAACACCACACATCTTTAGGTGGTAGACTTTTCAAATATTTCCTCGCCTCTTCGGCAGTCTTGTTGATCTTAGTAGCTTCACTGGACAAGCAATCGTTGACATTGACAGAACTACTTCTGCTACTTGGAGAAGCAACCATCAACCAGGAAGATAAAGGAAACTGACCACTGTCAATTATCGCCTTTTCATACTTTTTAAAAGCGCTATCATTATCATTTGCAAAAAGCAAAGGTGAAATCAAACAGATAAGCAAAAAGATTCTTTTCATATTTGTGCTCCTTTAGTTGATTTTTATATTTAAATAGGATCGTATGTAAACCATTTTGTTATGATTCCATACGGTTCTACCACAGAACTAGCGTAATGAATAACTATAGGGCCCTCTCCACATTTGCTCACTACAACATCATCAGGATTAAAAAAGCCCATTTTATCATTGAGAGAGGCTCTTAAAGCTCCATGAAATTCAGAAAAATAATAGAAAACAGCTGAATTAAAACTACAAAGATCCGTGTAATGATAAAAAGCGAAAAAATAAGCCAAATCAATATTATCTAAAATATGATTTTGATTGCCAAAAAGATCAACACTACTGTATTTTATACCATTGTGTATATATAGAGCATGCGTAAAACATGACATTAAATTAGTATGTGCTGAATATTGCCATCCTATCGATGAAAAAAAGTCATAAAAAACACATCTAGATGCTGGATTAATAGCCATGTCTGGTGAAATACAATATGCAATACAATTATATGTTTTGCAGACTCTTTCATTATAACTTGATTTAATTTTGTACTCACAGCCGTCCATATACGGAAAATTTGTTTTACACCATTGTCTCTCTTCGCGTGAAGGAATTCGACCAGCAACAGGAGCGTATGCTCTATATGGCATATCGGCAATTTCTTTATCGTTATATTTTATATTTATTCTTATGTCTCCAAATCCTACCCCTTCCAAATAAACCTTTCCTTTTAACAGTGATGTCATCAAATTTCTTCCATCAGATGTAGACCCGTCAACCTCTGTTGTTGAATTGGGACTAAATAATATGTTATTAAGCCCTTTGTTTTTATTTTTCCATATTTTGGCATTTTGGCTAACAACAACTTTCATTCTTCCGTATTTAATTTCCAAGCCTGGCTCGTTGGTAGAAATTTTAAAATACAGCATGTCATCTTCCCGATCATTAACACGATAACTGGTTTGCAGATAATCTTCACCACAATTTACCTGGCTAAATGGCTCTGATGATTCGTCATCATCATCAATATTAAAATGTATTGGAATGTTAGTAAATTCATTAGGACTTCCGCCATTTAGACCGGCTTCTCTTTGTATATTGAAAACCGGCTCCATAACTTGAATTCTTTCCCCAGTCGCAAGCATATACTCGTTTGAATCTGTATTGCTCCTGTAATACATGTATACATCAAGCCAAAAATTGGTGGGAGCATCAGTGATAAAGATCTTGTAAGTATTTGTTCCGCCATCAAACAAGTCGCTGTAATCTTCTCCGTCTTCACCCGTGCAACTCCAACAATAAGAAAGGATCGTTCCGTTAAGATTCCCCTGAACATCACAAGTGTACGGTACTTTGGAACTACCCGTCGCTAACTTTTTAGGGCCGTTAATATGTACTGCCAAAGGAATATTGGCCTGAAGGCATAGTGGCGCAACCAGCATTACAATGACTATTAAAAGGACTTTTTTCATAAATACCTCTACTGTTGGTTGTCAAGAATGTTGTTGCTTAGACTCTAAAACAACTTTGATTTAGTGAGTTAAACTTTCAGCCGATTTAGGGCAAAACACAGAAACGAGAGTTATATATATATTACTGAACAATTTGTAAAAAAGCAATCCCACCTTCAGCCAAGAGACAGTTTCAAAATTAAAAAAGCCTTCCCATAGGGAAGGCTCGTAATTTTTGAAGCGAATTTTCGTTTACTGTTCGAACTCTTCGTAGATGGCCCGGACGGCCTCCTCGAAATCGTTCAGTTCCACGCCGACGATCATGTTGTCCTGGGTGGAGCCGAGGTCGATGACCTGGAGGTTGATGCCGCGCTTACTTAGGGCCGTGCAGAGACGTCCCGCAAAGCCCACGCAGCGGATCATGCCCTGGCCGACGGTTGCTATGAGCGCCAGATTGTCGGTCACTTCGAGGCGGTCGGGCTGAAGCGTTCTTTTGATCTCTTCCAGGATCGAGGGAAGCTGTTCGCCGATGAACTCCTTCCTCACGATGACGGACATCGTGTCGATGCCGGTCGGAGCGTGCTCGAAGTTGACGCCGTGCGATTCGAAGATCTGCAGGAAGCGGCGGCCGAAACCGACCATCTTGTTCATCAGGATCTTCTCGATTTGGATGAGATAAAAATCTTTTCTGCCGGCGATGCCGGTCACGATCCTGTCGTCCTTGGGACGCCTGGCGACGATGCGGGTGAAGGAGCCTTCCGGATCGTTGGTGTTCTTGATCTCGATGGGGATGCCCGGTTCAGAAACCGGATAGATGGACTCGTCGTGCAAAACGTTGGCGCCCATGTAAGCCAGTTCGCGGAGCTCCTTGTAAGTCAGGGTCTCGATGTGCTTGGGATTCTCGACCAGCCTCGGGTCCGCCATCATGAAGCCGTTGACGTCCGTCCAGTTCTCATAGAGCTCCGCTCTCACAGCCCTGGCCGCCACGGCGCCGGAAATATCGCTGCCGCCGCGGGAGAAAGTCTTCACTTTGCCGCTCGGCGTGCAGCCGTAGAAACCGGGCATGACGACAAGGCCGTCGCCTTTCAGCTGTTCGCCCAGCCTCTCGTAAGTCTCTTCCTTGATCAGTCCGCTGCTCTCGATCTGGAGGAATTCCGCCGGTTCGACGAAGCGCGCGCCGAGCCAGGTGGCGATGATCTTGCCGCAGAGGTATTCGCCGCGGGAAGCCATGAAATCTTTGGTCGCTATGGTGCGCATGTCGTTTTCGGTCTCGTCCAAGAGAGCGTCGATATGGATGTCGACGTTGAGGTCCTGGACGATCTCTTTGTAGCGCGTCCTGATCTTCTGGAAGACAGGGGCGATGTCCAGACCCTGCTCAAGCATGCTGTGGCAGAGCAGGAGCATGTCGGTTATCTTAACGTCGTCGCTGAACCTTTTGCCGGGTGCGGAGACGACTACGACCTTGCGCTCGGGATCGCTGTTGATGATAGCGCGGACTTTCAGGAAATGCTCGGCGTCAGCCAGCGAGGAGCCGCCGAATTTACAGACTTTCAAGCTCATGATTCAAACAAAAAAAGGTGGCGGGAACCGCTTCCGTGAGCGGTCCCCGCGGGGAAAGAAATTATCTGGAAGCGGTGGCCGAAACGGTGGCCTTCTTGTACCAAAGCACGAACGTGAACGGGAGCCACACGGATTCTTCGCGCGGAACGACCGTCGTGAGCTGGGTGGCGCCTTCGGCCTTGGCTTTGGAGGTCAGGTCGAGCAGAGTCTGTTCGAAGTTGACTTCGCGTCCGCCTTCAGTCCAGAGAGGATAGGTCGGGAGGAAATAGAGGCCGCTTCTGGAAGCCAGAAGGCCGATGGACTGGTTGCCGTCGCAAGGCATGGTTCTGAAGGCGCTGTTCTTGGCAACGGAAACGTCGGCGCAGCCGGCCAGGACCAAAACGGTCAAAAGCACTAAGGACAGGACAACTTTTTTCATCTTTTTCTCCTATGGTTTGGTTAGGTTGGGATGTTTTATCGGAGTGAGAGGATTCGAACCTCCGACTTCTTGCTCCCAAAGCAAGCGCTCTAGCCAGGCTGAGCTACACTCCGTCAACAGTCTTTATTTTAGCAGATTTACTCTTGGCGGAGAGTGAGGGATTCGAACCCCCGGACCGTTGCCGGTCAACGGTTTTCAAAACCGTCGCGATCGACCACTCTGCCAACTCTCCGCAAAGTAGGTATAAAATTATAGCATAAACGCTCTTTTTTCATTGACAAAAAGGCCTGTTTCAAATAAAATACAGCAAGTTATAAGTTAAGGAACGCTTTATGGATTTTCCTTCGGCAAACGGCATAGCGAGACCTGTTAGACTAAGCCTAGCCACGCGGCGCTTCGCCCTTGATTCTCTTTCCCACAAATACGGGCTGGAGACGAGGTCAAATCCCGGCGTAAACTTCACAAAAGGCGAGCTCGCTAATCTTACTGACATCGAAAAGTACGACCTCGCGGTAAAAAAGATCGCCCTGGAAGCGCCCATACGCCTCTGCCCTGGAGAACTTGTTTCCGGCGCGGCGACTTTGGGCGCCGCCATAGACCATTTGGTCCCGGCCTTTTGCGACGGGGAAACGCTTTTCGGGAGCGTCAGCCACCTGACCGTCGATTTCGAGACCGTCGTAAAAAAGGGGGTAGGACATATCGAGGAACAGGCGAAGGCCGCCTTCGAAAAACACAAGGGCACCGAAAGGGAGCCATTCTGCCGCAGCGCTCTCAACTGCCTGGAAGCCTTCAGGATCTATCACAAGCGTTATCTCGAAGTTCTTCAGGGGAAGAGCGAATACCGCGCCAACTATGAGAATCTTCTGCACGTCCCCTTCTCCCCCGCCGAAAGCTTTTACGAAGGCGTGCAATCCCTCTGGTTCACCTTCTCCTTCCTCAGGCTCTGCGGCAACTGGCCCGGCATCGGGAGGATCGACGTTCTCTTGGGAGACCTCTTGACAAAAGACTTGGAAGAGGGAAAGCTGACGCTTGACGAAGCCAGGGAGATCTTAGCCCACCTCTTCATCAAGGGCTGCGAATGGATCTGCGGCGGCGACTACGGTTCCGGCGACGCCCAGCATTACCAGAACATCGTGCTCTCCGGAACGGACGAGAACGGGCGCGACGTCACGAACGATGTCACCTACCTTGTCCTTGACATCGTCGAGGAGACCGGCATCAGCGATTTCCCCGTTACGGTCAGGCTCAGCCGGTCAACTGACGAAAAACTTCTGAGGCGCGTGGCCGAAGTGATGCGCTTCGGCGGCGGCATCGTGGCGGTTTACAACGAGGAGCTTATCCTCAGGTCGCTTCTTGATTACGGATACCCGAAACATGACGCCGCCAAGTTCGCCAACGACGGCTGCTGGGAAGTGCAAGTTCCCGGCAAGACATTCTTCACCTACCACCCCTTCGACTCGCTTGCCCTTTTGCAAAGAAAGACGCTGAAGGGCTATGACGGCAGCGTTGATTTCAAAAGTTTCGAGGAACTCTACTCGGCCTACGTGAAGGACCTCAAAGCCTTCCTTGAGGACTTGCTGCAGGATAAGCTCAATTTCAAGCCGGACGAACCCTGCACGGTAGTTTCTCTCTTCGAGGAAGGCTGCCTAAAAAAGGGCTTGTCATACCTTGAAGGCGGGCCCGTGTACAACGTCTATTCCCCGCACATCGGAGGCCTTGCCGACACGGTGAACTTCCTCTACGCCGTGAAAAAGCTGGTCTTCGACGACAAGCTTGTCAGTTTTATTGAGCTCATCGGAATACTGGCCTCCAACTGGGAGGGTCATGAAACATTGCGCGTCCTCGCCCGGAACAAGTACGCCTACTACGGAAACGATTCCGACGAGGTCGACGAACTCTGCGCGCGCCTCCTCAACGATTTCGCGGACGGCTGCGACGCCTTGAACAACAGGTCAGGCTACATCTTTCCGGGCGGCGTCAGCACTTTCGGTCGACAGCTGCAATGGTCGAAGCGCCGCCTCGCCTGCGCGCACGGACGCAAGGCCGGGGAAGTTTTGGCCGCCAACGCCTCCCCCACCCCGGGAAGCGATCATATCGGCGCGACCGCCGTCATAAGATCGTATTGCAAGTGCGACCTCAAGCGGGTGCCAACGGGCGCCGCGCTTGACATCAAACTTCTGCCGTCGCTAACTAAGGGCGAGGAAGGGCTGGACGCTCTAGTGTCGCTCATGCGCGGCTTCGTAACTTTGGGCGGCTTTTTTATGCAGCCTGACGTCGTGGACGTCTCCGTACTTAGGGAAGCGCAGCGCGAACCCGAGAGCCATCAGAACCTCTCGGTGCGCGTTTCCGGCTGGAACGCGCGCTTCGTGACGCTCAACAAAGAATGGCAGGACATGATAATCGATCAGAATGAAAGCGGACGCTAAGGCAAAAATAAACGTAAGCGCGATCCAGCGCTTCTGCATGCGCGACGGCCCGGGAGTCAGGACCACGGTGTTTCTGAAAGGCTGCCCTCTTCGCTGCCAGTGGTGCCACAACCCCGAAGCGCAGAGCGCTTCGCCGGAGCTTCTCTACTACGCCAAAAAGTGCCTTAACTGCCAGGCCTGCCTTGCGTGCGAACAAGGCGCGCACTCCTTTTCCGAAGGCCGGCATCATATTGACAAGAGCAAATGCGTATCCTGCTTTAAATGCGCCGGAATTTGCCCCTCCTCGGCCCTTCAGATCTGCGGGAAAGTTATGACAGTCGAAGAGATATGCTCGGAAGCTGAAAAAGACCTCGCCTTCTACGGGGAATCCGGCGGCATAACGCTGTCCGGAGGCGAACCGCTCTTTCAGCCGTCTTCGCTTGACCTTCTCCTGTATTGCAAGGAAAAAGGCCTTGATACGGCCGTCGACACCTGCGGATATTTTCCTCCGGAACTTCTCGCTCCGGCCGTCGCGGCGACAGATCTTTTCCTTTGGGATATCAAGGACACCGACGACGCAAGGCACAAAAAGTTCACCGGCGTTTCGAACGAACTCATCCTTGACAATTTAAGGAAAGCGGCTGATCTGGGCGCGAAAATAAAATTGCGCTTCATTCTGGTGAACGGCGTAAACAGCGACGAACGCCATTATGAAAAATGCGCCGGGCTTTGCCGCTCGCTAACTGGCGGCGTGAAGCCCGAAGTCATCCCCTACCACGCCTTCGGCGGCGTGAAATCCGAATTTCTAATGAAAAGCGGCAACGGCAGATCCGAATGGATCCCGACGGAGGAACAGCTCGCCAAATTCAGGGAATATCTGGGAATTTAATTCTTCGCGACGTTTTTCGTAGCGGCTTTGTAGAGGTCGGTCTCGAAATTCGCTTCGGCCTTTTTTCCGAAAACATCCACTATCGTAAGCGTGACCTTGAAAGCGTCGCTCTTCATGGCGGGAAGGGCGATCGACTTGACCTCGGGCCTTGTGCCGGCTTTCTCGAAGACGACCTTGCCTTTGGCGTTGACGGCCCTTACCCGGTAAGCCAGCTGAGGCGTCGACTGCTCGGTGAGATCCCAGGTGAGCTTCTTCTTCCCGTCGAGCGAAAGCTTGGCGATCTTGGGCTCTCCGAGCTCCGGTTTTTCGGGCTGGCTGATGGTGTGCTTCGACCTCTTTACGGCTGCTTCCTCATAGGCGGCCTGGTCCTCCACCCTGCCTCCCGTGAGGCCCCAGAAATGCTCTTCCGTCGCGCCGAAGGTGTGCGCGCCATACTTCTTCTGGTGCTCGAGCTTGCCGCCGCCGTCGCCGTAGCTTAAAGTCGTGGTGTGGATGGAGACCCAGTCTTTCTTCTCGTGGTCGAAGACGTACATGTTCTTGAAGAAAACGTTGCGCTCGACGTTGCAGTTCGTCCTGACGTCGCCGCCGTAGAAGTTCTCCATGAATTGGGAAACGTTCCTTATGAAGCAGGAATTGTAAAGAAGCGTGTTGAAGTAGGAGAAGAGATGCCATTTCCCGGTCTTCACGTCCTGGAACCAGAGGCCAGCGAAGGTCCTGCCGGTCTCGATGTCGTCCCAGGAATGGAGCAGCATGCGGTACCACTGCCCAGACGCCCAGTCAAAGGGCTGGATGCAGTTGGTGCCTTCGCCCTCGTGGGCGAACTTGCTGTGCCCTTCCGGGTAGATCCTCTGGGCATGCAGAAGCTTTTCCTCACCGTTTTCCTTGTATTTCGCCTCCCAAAAAGAAATGATGCCCACTTTGCGGTCGGAGTTCTGCACGCCGCAGTATCCGTGCACGCCCCTGATGCCTTCGAAAGCCTTCTGCGTTTTCTCGTTCTTCACGTCCAGCGAGAAGTTGCCCATCGCCCAGTAAGTCGAAAGGGGCGTTTTCTCGGCCATGAAATCGATCATGAAGGAGTCGAACCTACCGCTGGTCTCATGCATGTGGGGGTCGGAATAGAAGTTGTAAGCCATGTACTTAAGCTCCTGCTCGGCCAGGCCGGGCAGGGCGACGCAAAGAACCAGTAAAAGCAAAGCAAGCGGTTTTTTCATAAAGTATCCTCTTTTTATAGCACTATACCATTTTTTTGGTCTTCATTCAACACATATTTACCCTTGACTTTCCGACCTGTTTCTAATACAATACTCCAACATACGATTTGTGCCGAAATGGCGGAATTGGTAGACGCGCTACGTTCAGGTCGTAGTAGGGATCCCCCTGTGGAAGTTCGAGTCTTCTTTTCGGCACCAACCGTATCAGCGCTTGAATAGCAATCGCTCTTTTGATACCATTACCGTACTTTCTCTTCTCTTGCGGGCGTAGCTCAGTTGGTAGAGCGCGACCTTGCCAAGGTCGAGGTCGTGGGTTCGAGCCCCATCGCCCGCTCCAAATAAAAACGCTCCTCGTTTTGAGGAGCGTTTTTTGTTTTACAGGAAGGTGGCGT
>JAEEGI010024757.1_pt1 | contig 11688 bp, 9 predicted proteins | sample 8958751 | NCBI WGS metagenome assembly JAEEGI01 (sample SAMN16246545, study PRJNA631951) | gut metagenome | biome: gut microbiome; feature: rumen; material: KS-attached | host: Bos | place: Iran: Karaj | collected 2018-10 | reverse complement strand
TAAGGATGAAATTGGTACAAAAGATAAAGCTGAAAGTTATTATAAAAAACTAGGTTTAAGTTGTAGTACATAATAAAAAGAACTATTAAGTTCTTTTTTCATTTTACTAATACTGTATATAGAATATTGCTTTGATTGCCTGCATTATCTATTGCTTTATAATATACTTTTTCTGTTGAGTATTTATTGTAATCAAAACTATCATCGATTTTTAACCATGTTTTATTATCTAAACTATATTCATAATGATTAATTCCATTATGATCAATTCCTCTTAAGTTATTATCTTTTATAGTAAGTATAGGTTTAACTTTGTCTATGTTAATAGATAATTCTTTTTCTTCACTTATATTTCCATCTTTATCTATTGATCTAAATTTTAAGGTATGACTTCCATTATCATTTAAAGAAATTGATTCTTTTGTTTTAATCCAAGTATAATCATCTACTTTTATTTCATAATATGCTACATCATTTGATGCACTATTGAGTTTTATATTAACTCTTTTATTAGTTATATCTTTATATGAAGTTTCTACTTGAATATCTGGAGCTACATCATCAACAAATTTAGCATATAAAGTTGTATCTTCGTTAATAGTTACTTCTTCTTTATTTAAACCAATGTAATAATTATAATCTTCATCATGATACCACCCTTTAAATGTGTATCCTTCTTTAGAAGCGTTTTTTAGTTTTATAGTGCATTTATCATATTTAACTACACAGGTAGTCTCTTTTATTTCGTCTTTACTAATTATATATTTTATTTTGTATGTTTGTTCTTGTTTAGCTAAATAATCTATTTTTGTTATACTATTTTCTTTAATAATTATATTATTATTCAAAATAAATATTAGTAATATTATTATCGTTATCTTCATGTATTTAATATATTGCTTCATAAACCTTACTCCCTAATACGCTTTTTTAGTATAACATAATTTTTGTTCAAAAAAAAAGGTAGAAATACAAATTTCTCCTTTTTTAGCTCTTTAATGCTTTAAATATCTTTTTCCACAAGTGATCACCAGAATAATTTAGAATTCCTATGCGATAAACTTTCAAACCATATTTATATACTAAGAATGTAAATAATATCTGAATAATAGTAGATACTATTACGGCCGCAAATGATATTTGACCTAATATGAATAACGATGGTGAAAGCATAAAACTTATCAATGGAACAAAGGACATTATTTTAATAAATATCGATCCTTCAAATATAGCAGCGAGAATTGATAAGTAAAAACCTATTGAGATGGTTAGCATTATCGGTGTTTGTAATTGTTGAAAATCGTCTATATTAGTTGTCATTGATGCAAGAACTCCTGCTACGATTGAATATGTTATTAACGTAAATACTAGGAATAATATTAATAATGGTAAGATGGTTATTACTGATGACATAATATTTTGTCCCGTAATAGTTGTTATAACATCTTTTATTATTTCGGTATTAGATGTAACTATTTCTGTACCAAATTTATTTCTAAATAATATCGAAATACCTAATGATAATCCAAGTACTATTATTTGAATAATAGTAAATGTTGTACAAGATATTATTTTAGCTAGTAAATGATCTTTTGGAGATACATTGGATATTATTATTTCCATACTCTTGGTTGATTTTTCTTCATTTATTTCAGCACCAATCATTTGAACTAGTGTGGTTATAATAAAGAAGAATGGTAATGTAAATACAACAACAGCTACAATACCTAAAGTATCATCCATTTGATTAGTATTGTTAGATTCTGGCACTTGTTGTTCTTGTTGATTGTTAATAAGAATATTTTCTTCTACTTTGATACCACTATTAAGTATTTTAAGTTGTTCTTCTGTTAAGCCAGATTTTTCTACTGCCATATTATAGCGAATACTATTAAACGAATTAGTAATATAATTTTTAGTAATATCATTTATTCTGTTATTACTAATTAATTCAATACTCATTATGTTTTCTTGATCTTCATTGACAATAAGCACAATAACATTGTTATCACTTTTTGCTTTTTCAATTGCTTCTTCTCTTGTATCTGTAGATTTTGATACCATAAGTGGAGTTGTATAGTATTTGGTTGCTCTTTCTAAGTTATCTTTGTACTGATCATATATATTCATATTATCAATTACTTGAATATATTTTGGTTGTTTGTAATCACCACCAAAGAAGTTAATAATTGAACCAATATTTATTATGACAAATAGTATTAAGAAAATGAAAATGTTAATACCAATAAACCATTTAGATTTTATTTTTTTCTTTAAACTTTCTCTTATTAAGTATTTTCTTTTATTCAATTCGTTCACCCACCTTCGATACAAATATTTCGTTTAATGATGGATCTTCTACAACGAATTTTTTTATATTATTATATTTTGATACTGTATCAAATACTTTGTTTGATACTTTTAAATTAGAAATATATACTAGTATTTCATCTGGTGTTCTTTCTACTTTTTCAACACCTTTTATTTTAGATACTTCTTTAATGCTTATATCACCAACTATATGAATTATCTTTTTTAGATAGCTGGCTTTTATTTCTTTTAAACTTCCTTCTAAGATAGTTTTACCTTTTACTAGAATTAATAATCTTTCACAGAACATTTCAACGTGTTCCATACGATGAGAAGAAAAGATTACCATTGTTCCTTTTTTAGCCATTTCTTTTAAGGCTTCCATTATAACTGATACATTGAATGGATCTAGAGATGAAAATGGTTCATCTAAAATAAGTAATTTTGGTTCGTTTATAACTGATGTTATAAATTGAATTTTTTGTTGATTACCTTTACTTAGATTTTTTATTTTAATATCTTTATATTCTTCAATATCTAATTTTTTTAACCAATAATCTAATCTTTTTAAAATAGTTTTTTTATCCAAACCTTTTAAGTTTCCATAAAATAACACTTGTTCTTTAACTGTCATTTTAATAAACAGGCTTCGTTCTTCAGTTAGAAAACCAATCTGATCAGTTATGGAATAATCTATTTTATGATTATTGAATAATACTTCGCCTTCATCTGGTTCAAGGAGACCAACAATCATTCTAAATGTTGTTGTTTTACCTGCACCATTAACTCCTAGAAGTCCGAATATTTCCCCTTCTTTTACTTCAAAGGATAAGTTATCTACGGCTTTAATACTATCATAGCTTTTAGAAATATTTTTTACTTTAAGCATACGAATTACTCCTATCCTATATTATTATATCATTATTTTTAAAAATTAAAAAAAGGTTAGTTACTAACCTTGTTTTTTAATTTACTTAATAAGTATGTTAAGACGAATGCTCCACCTATTATAATAACTATCCATAATAGTGATTCAATAATTGAATTATGAGTTACTCTTAAGAATAAATATGGACCATCTACTACATTAGCGATATTTAATGTTATCATAACTACTGAATATATAAGAGTGAATAACATACTATAAAAATAGTCTTTTGCTCCACCTATATTGTGTTGTTCATAGAATGTAAATGATATAAAACCAAGTATTGGACACAATAGATGATAGAAAATATTGGCTTTACCAAATTACAACCAATTATAATTAAAATCATATGTAGGACCTAGAATGAATAATACTACTAGGAATGTTATTATTACTGAGACAGTTGCACTATATTTGATAATACTGACAAAACGTCTTTTTTCATCCAGGAATACTAAATATAATATGGATGCTATTAATAGGAAGATATTACTTAGTTGTGTGTAATACATGATTGCGGATTTTCCTATCTCCTTAAAACTAAGAACTAAACCAATTATTTCTAATATAATTATTAATAGATTTAGTATTATACTTTCTCTTTTTTTCATGAGATCACCTTCTTATAATATCTTTTAAATATTTATACTCTGTATTGTTTATTTCTTTTTCTATATATTCATTACCTTGATAATAATTAATATATATTTTGTTTTCTGTGGTGTTTATAACTCTATATTTATTATCAACTACTACAATTGCTGTAGCTGTTGGTATTGATATACCTATTATATCATTATTTTTTAAATTTTTCTTTATTGATTCTTTTCTTTCTTCAGCATGAGGTGTTAGATAAGCGTTTATTAAACCGATTCCTTTTAGATTATTAGGATTATCACAATCAGTATTGAAATCACTGAACCAACAATTAGCTCCTGCTGAATTACCACATAATAATTTGCCTTTTTCGTAAGCATCTTTTAGGATTTTATCAAAACCATTTTGGTACCATAGTTCTAACATTTTAATAGTATCTCCACCTGGTACATAAATAATGTCTGACCAATCTATTAGATTGTTAACATATTCTAAATCAGATAGTTTTTTTCTTCTTAGATATTTGACTGTACAATTTAGATTTTGATAATTATTTCTAATATTTTGATAACTACGATATTCCATTTCAGGTGGAGTTGCATGTGGTACTACCAAAACATGTGGATTATCTTTTCCTGCTAGTTTTACTATTTCTTGATCAATTAGTTCAGTTTCATATTTACTTTCTTTGTAAATACTACCTACTTCTCCACCACCGATTGCTACTATTACTTTCATACAATCACTTCTTCTTTTTTATTATAGCATAAAAGAAACTCACAAAAGTGAGTTTTATTCTAGACATATTTCTTCTAATTGAAGATCTATTTTATATGTAGTTACTTTATCATTTTTATTTGTTGCTTTAACTTCAATATAGAATTTAGAATCTTCTAATTCTTCACAATTAAGTTTATAATTATCAATGTTGAATTTTACTTTAGCTAGATGTTCTTTTAAGGTAATGTTTTTACCTGGAGTAGCACTTTGTTTTATTTCAACATTGGTGTTTTTATATTTTTCATATAATGTAGATGTTATAGTTTCATATGTTGTTTCATCATCTATTCCTTCATATGAAATATCTGTTATATAAATATATGTTTTACCTTTTGAATTGGCTATACTACCTGTTACTTTAAAGTTGTTATTATTAGTTGTTATTTTTTTAAACTCTAATGTATCATTGTTTCTTAGAAAAATAGATCCAAATGATATTACTAATAAGATTATTAACATTATTGGTAGAATATATTTCTTTTTATCCTTTTTTTTATGTTTTTTCTTTCCTTCTAATATATCATCTAAATCAATATTATATTCTTCACTAATTTTTTTTAGAATTGCAATATCAGGAATATTTTTACCTGTTTCCCACTTGGAAACAGCTTGGTATGTTACACCAAGTTTTTTTGCCAAATCTTTTTGAGTAAGATTATTATCCTTGCGTATTTCTTTAATTAATTTACCTATACGTTCTTGATTCATAATAATTACTCCTCTTCTATTCTTATTTTATACTAGTCTTTTGTTTTTTACTAGGGGGTTTATTTTTCTCTGTTTAATAGTTGGATATTTGATATTCGGAATATCACTCAATTTCTTGGTTTTGAATTCTTTGAACAATCCTTTAAATTTATTATCTTTTTTAGAATAATCTTCAAATATTTTAATTAATTGTTTTTCGGTTAAAGTATATAAGTCTTCATAGGCAATTACTTTTTTATTAATGGCATATTTAGTTATGTCACCAAGTAAGTTCATCATGTAATTATCTGAGTTTGATTGACAATACTCATTTATTATATTACTAATGTCGTAAACAATTTTAGCAATTGTTTCATCTTTAAAGCCAAGTTCTGGTTGTCCTTTTTCATTTTCAAAAACATCTATATCTTTGATAATCATTTTAATGTCATTTAATTCTGTATTCTTAACCCAGATAAGTGATGTTAAAAATATTCCATCTAATCGATCGGCACATAGTTTTGGTCGATTATTATCAACAATCGGATATTTTTTAAAATTAATTATATCTTCTACTTCAATATTATCTTCTTTTAATAAATTAATTAACTCTTGATTGTTTTCAAGCATTGCTATTGCTTCTTTTTCAGTTGATTCTTGTTCTAAATAATCACCATTCATATAATCGATAACATGTGCAAAGCAAGGTGTTGATACATCATGGAACAATGCCGCGATGGTTTGTTTTTTGTCTTTGGTATATTTCCATGTAATAAGTGCTACAGATATGGAATGATCATATCTGCTTACATAGTGTGGAAAATCATATATATCTTTTGATGCATAATCCATGCCACAAAAATATCCAATATTTTTTAGTCTTTTCATCATGCCTAGTTTTAAGTATTTATCAATAAAACTTGGTATTGGTGATATTAAACTAAAATATTTTTCAAAGAATTCTTGATCTGTCATGTTATCACTTCCCCTGATTTATATTTTTTTATTTACGATGTTAATTATCTCTTCTCTAATTCCTTCATCAGGAATGTTTTTTATTATATCAGAAAAATTAGCATTTATGATTAATCTTTTTGATTCACTTTCTGATAATCCCCTAGTCATTAAATAGAATAATTTATCTTTATCAATTTTACCTGATGATACACCATGTGCTCCTTCAACATTTTCTTCTTGGCATAGAAGCATTGGTAGACTTCTTGTACGGCATGTATCTGAAAGTAGAATACAATTTTCGTTTTCTAATCCTTTAGAACTAGTGCATCCTTTAATGAAATCAATTGTTCCTTTAAATGATTTATAGGAATTATCATCAATGCATCCTTCAACAGTAATATATCCTTCCGTTTTAGATGCAATGTTTTTAGAATAGTAATTCATATCTATTCGATCTTCTTTAGTACCAATATAAATATTATTAAACTTAGTAACAGCATTTTCTTCTAATAATTCATTATGGTAATTTGATACTTTTAAACTACCACCTAAATCAATAATGTTAATTCTTGTATTACTTGACTTTCTTTGATAGTTTTCAATTGCTATGAAACTTTTAGAATCTTTATCTAATAGATTTAAAATAGATATATTTAATTTTGAATTATTATTTGAATTAATTATAAATTTTACATTATGGAAACTTTCTTCTTTAGATGTAAATCTAAATATTAAGTTAGCATTCTTTTTTTCTTGAACATTTATATTGATTGTTTCTATTAATACATTATTGTCTTTAGTAAACTCATAATTAAATATAATTGGTTCTTTATAATTCTTTTCAATATTAATTGTATATTCATTATAGTTTTTATGTTCTAAACCAATTTTACTTGTGTAGTTTTCTTTTTCTTTTTTATTTATTTCAATATCTTGATTAATTTTATATTCATTTATATTAGTTGGCTTTGGAATATCCAGTTCTATTTCTAAATTGTTGATACGATAGTTGTTAGTTGTTCTAACTGGTGTTTCATTTAATATATATTTTTTCATATTATCACCCTATCGTTCCTTCTAGTTCTAGATTGATTAATCTATTCATTTCAACTGCATATTCTACAGGGAATGCTTTTGATATTGGTTCGGCAAATCCTCTAACTATTAGAGCTTTAGCTTCATCTTCAGAAAGTCCTCTAGTCATCAAATAGAAGATTGCTTGATCAGATATTTTTCCAATAGTTGCTTCGTGAGCAAATTCAACATCTTCCGTTTCTAGGCAGTTTACAGGAATAGTATCAGAACGAGAATCACTATCTAACATTAATGATTCACATGATAGTGTTAATTTAGATTTTTTAGCATTTGGTTTTACCCAAACATTACTTCTAAATGTACATATTCCACCATCTTTAGATATTGATTTTGAATTAACTACAGTACTAGTATGTGGAGCGTTGTGAATAACTTTTAGACCATTATCTAGGTTTTGACCATTACCAGCAAATGAAATACCAGTAAATTCACATTTGGCATGTGGTCCATTTAAAATACTCATTGGATATAACATAGATACTTTAGAACCAAATGATCCAGTTATCCATTCAATTTTTCCATTTTCTTCGACAATACATTTTTTAGTATTTAGATTCATCATATTTTTTGACCAGTTTTCGATAGTTGAAAATCTTAAGAAACCATCTTTTTTGATAAATAATTCAACACATCCAGCATGTAGATTTAATTCGTTATAACCAGGTGCAGAACATCCTTCAATAAATTGAAGGGATGCGCCTTCTTCAACAATTATAAGTGTATGTTCAAATTGACCTGCTCCAGGTGCATTTAATCTAAAATAAGATTGTAGTGGAACATCTAGTTTTACTCCTTTGGGAATGTATACAAAGGATCCTCCGCTAAAAAGTGCATAGTGAAGTGCAATAAACTTGTGATCTGTTAATGGTACAGCTTTGGTAAAATACTCCTTAATAAGTTCTGGATATTCTTGAATAGCTGTATCAAAGTTGGTGTATATAACACCTTGTTCTTCTAGTTTTTCTTGAAGATTGTGATATACCATTTCACTATCGAATTGAGCACCAACACCAGCAAGGGATTTTTTTTCAGCTTCTGGAATACCTAGTTTGTCAAAGACTTCTCTTATGTCTTCTGGTACATCTTCCCAAGTACGATTCATATCACTTTTTGGTTTGACATATGTTGCTATTTTTGAAAGATCAAGATAGCTAATATCTGGTCCCCAAGTAGGTAATGGTAATTCATAAAAATATTTTAAAGCTTTTAGACGTAGAGATAATATCCAGTCTGGTTCATTTTTTTCTTTAGATATTCTAGTTATGATATCTTCTGTTAAACCAATTTCTTTTTTAATAGAATTATCTTTACTAGCTGTATTATAAATATTTTTAGTTTTTGAATCTTCATATTTAGTAATATCAGTTTTCATATTATCCCTTCTTTTATATGTATTTTGCGTAACCATTTTCTTCTATTTCTTGTGCTAATGAACTATTACCAGTATGTACTATTTTGCCATCTACCAAAATATGAACATAATCTACTTTTAAACTTTTTAAGATTTTAGTACTATGTGTAATTATTAGTACAGCGTTATCATCATTTTTAAACATATTAATACCTTTAGATACTGTTTTAATAGCATCTACATCTAAACCAGAATCTGTTTCATCTAAGATAGCTAGTTTGGGGTTTAATGTAAGTAGTTGTAATATTTCATTTTTCTTTTTTTCACCACCAGAGAATCCGACATTTAATTCTCTATTAACATATTTTGGATTCATATTTAGTTCTTTCATATTGTTTTCTACTTCTTTTGAGAAAGTAAAGATATTTACTTTTTCTCCAGTATTAGAACTTTTAGCTGTTTTTAGAAAATGAGCTACTGAAATACCAGGAACTTCTTCTGGTGTTTGAAAGGACATGAATATTCCTTTTTTAGCTCTTTCGTCAGTTTTTAGTTTGTTGATGCTTTCTCCTTCAAAGTTGATATCTCCAGCTACGACATCATATCTTGGATTATTAAAAATAATATTTGCTAATGTTGATTTGCCTGAGCCATTAGGTCCCATTATTACATGAACTTCACCTTTATTGATTGTTAAATCTAAACCTTTTAAAATTGGTTTTCCATCATCAACAGCATTAGCTTGTAAGTTTTTTATTTCTAGTAATTTTTTCATTATGTTGTTCCTTTCTTATAAAAAGTCTGCTAGTGTTTTACTATCGACATATGTATTAATTTCATTAAATAAACCATCCCAAAATGGATATGTTTGACATTGATCTTTTTTATCACATGTTTCGTGATTACCTAGACAATCTAGAGGAGCTAAATTACCTTCTGTAACACGCAAAATATCTCCTACTTTGTATTCTTTAGGTTCTTTAGCTAATTTGTAACCACCATTATTTCCTCTAGTTACTTCTAAGTATCCGGCTTTATTTAATAAAACAATTATTTTTTCTAAATATTTTAAAGATATATTTTCTTTGGTGGATATTTCCTTTAAAGATAATGGTTTATCTGATTCATAATTTTTAGCCAAATCTATCATTATGGTTAAGGCATATCTACCTCTTGTGGACATTCTCATAAAACCACTCCCTGCTTGGTATTATACTACCGTTTTGGTAGGAATTGCAATATATATAAATAATTAGCATTTATTACTTTTTTTTATCTACAAAATATGTTAGTATATTTATTTAAATGTGAGGGGCGTCTCGATATTATGGAAAGAACAGAAAAAAGATATGTTGCTACACTTTGTAAGAGACTTAGGATTTCACCAGAAACTTCAATTTACGTTCACTATAAAACCGTGATTGGACGTTTTGATTTGGAAAAAAATATGTTTGTTGATGAAAAAGGCAAATATTATGATAGTATCGAAAATGTTAGTAATCATTCTTCTAAATCTAATGTTGCTTATTATGATGTTGAAGAATTAATAGAAGTTAAAACTAAAGTTTACAACAGTACTTCTACAATTGAAGAATTATCTAATGAAGTTAAAGATTTTTTTGATGATGATGATTATGAAGAACATAAAGCTCAAATGATTGACGGGAAAATAAGAGACTCTGAAGCTGTAGTTTATTATGACAGAGATCGTTTAAGTGACTGCTATGTTGCTCACCTTGATGCTAAAGGAAGATTACAAGTATATTATTTCTTTGAAGAAGACTTATTACATTTAGATGAACTAACATACGGTTTTAATATTCCAAGTTTGGAAGAACTTAGAGAAGGAATTGCTGCAGATAAGTATTCTAGGAAAGACTTAGAAGATATTGCAAAAAGAATACGTAATATGAGACGTGATGATATAAAATCTTTAGAATTAATTAAAGATAAAGTTGTGAATATGTCTAGTCACGATAGATTTAACTATTATCCTGGTAAACCTATTGATATAGATTCAATTTATAAAAAAGTTATTAAGACATTAATAGGTCAGAATAGAAAAGTAAGACAAACAATAGCTACTATTTCTCACCTAGAAAGAATTAATACAACTGCTACTAAAAAAGAAGGTTTTTTATTAACAGGATCTACTGGTACTGGTAAAACATTTATGCTTGAATTAATTGCTAAATATGTTGATAGACCTTTATTAATTGTTAACTCCACTTCTCTAACTGTTCCTGGATATACTGGTACAGATATAGAAGAAGTATTATGGGGACTTATTGAGAGTTGTGGCGGAGATGTTAAAAAAGCTGAACGAGCTATCGTTTATTTTGATGAGATAGATAAAAAAGGTTCAGAGAAAAACAGCGATGTTTCTGGGCGCGGTGTTTTAAATATTTTATTAAAATTTATGGATGGAACAGAATATCTTGCATGTAAAAATATGCAACGTGTCGATCCTAAAACTTCTGCAAAAATTAGTACTAAAAATATGATTGTTGGTGCTGGTGGTGCTTTTGCAAATATTCATGAAAAAATGGAAGAAGAAAGAAAGAAAAAAGAAGAAGAAAAAGGAAATTTAAAAAGAAAACATCCAATCGGTTTTGTTTATCCAGCAAGTGATTATGAAGATGAACCTAGCGATGATGAAAAAGTAGAAACCGAAGAGGAAGAAAATCGTGTTGATCAGTTTATCAAGTATGCAGGAATGCCAAGTGAGTTTGTAGGAAGATTTGATGACGAGATTCATTTAGATGATCCTGACATTGACTTGTTAGCAAGAATTCTGCTTGAATCTGATCAATCACAATTATTAGTAGAGCAAATAATTTTTGATAGAGACTTCAATGTTGAATTATTACCAACTATAGAATACGTTCGAGCTATTGCAGAACAAGCTTATGAAAGAAAACTTGGAGTTCGTGGAATGAAAGCACTAGTTAAAAGAAGTATTATAGATGCTTATGATTATAGT
>JAEEGI010024743.1_pt1 | contig 11691 bp, 11 predicted proteins | sample 8958751 | NCBI WGS metagenome assembly JAEEGI01 (sample SAMN16246545, study PRJNA631951) | gut metagenome | biome: gut microbiome; feature: rumen; material: KS-attached | host: Bos | place: Iran: Karaj | collected 2018-10 | reverse complement strand
CCAAAAAAATCAAACATCACTCATGAAACATTAGCCAACCAACGAAAGGAAAAAAACGATGGGAAAAGTAAGAATGGGATTCCTTGATGGATTCAAAGGTAAAGTGGGAACCGTCGTGGGTTCCTTCTGGAAAGGCAAGAAGGTGATGCGCGCCTACAACGAGTTTCCGTCCAACCCCCGCACCAGCGCCCAGCTGATACAGCGCCAGAAGTTCGCCCTCATCGCCAGCCTCGGCGGCGTGTTCAGCGACTTCCTCAAGATGACGCTGAGAGGCTATGCCAACGGCGAGCAGAACTCGCTCATCGGCCAGTTCGTCGGGCAGAACATCAACAGCGTCACCGTCAGCGGCAGCACGGTCGAGGTCGACTACGAGACGCTGAGCCTCACGCCTCCCAAGTCGCCCCTGACGACCGTCGCCCTGGGCGAGGTGGACCTCAGCACGCCCCTGACGGTGAGCGTGCCGGTGGACGACAACTACCTCGACCCGGAGAAGAACAGCGCCAACGACAAGCTGTACCTGGTGGTGCTGGCCAAGGCCAACGACCTCAGCGAGGCCGACGCGGTGTACAGCGACGGCACCGCCAAGCGCACCAGCGAGAGCGTGAGCCTGCGTGTGCCGGGCTTCTGGCAGGGCCGCTTCGTGGAGGTCTACGCCGTGCTCACGGCCGACCCCCTCAGCCAACGCGCCGGCGAATGCTCCAAGACCCTCTACTGCGGCAGCGGCCGCATCGCCTAAGGCGCCGAGACTTCGAGACGTCGAGACATCGAGACGTCGAGACGTCGAGACTTGTCGGCAGAGCCGACGGCACACCACGAGACAACGAGTCGAAAAGTCGAAAAGACTATGACGATGACAATGACGATGACAATGACTATGACGATGACGATGACGGCAAGTTTTCTTTTCTAATCTTTTACAATCTGAAGGAGAAAAAAGAGTCGAAGAGACAAAGAGTCGAAGAGTCGAAAGGTCGAAAAGTGGTTCTTTTACAATCTTTTCAAATCTGACGGAGATTTAGAAGAGTCGAAGAGTGGCCGGAAGGAGTTAAGGGGACATTTCCCCCAGGCACGAGAAAGCCCCTCGCAGCAATGCGAGGGGCTTGTCGTTTGGTTTCAGATTACTGCTTCGCGGTGGTGTCGGTCTTGGAAGCGGCTGTCTTGGTGCTGTCGGAGGCGGCGGCTTTGGTGGCCGCTTTTTTCTTCTTGGGCATCTTGATGTCGCTCAAGGAGTGGTTGCGATGGAAGCGGTTGAAGTCGACAAAGCCGCTGATGCCGTTGCAATGGCCTTTCTCGGTGTACTGCCAGAGGGTGAAGCGCGTGGTGGGATAGCCGCGATAGTTGGCGATGAAGATGTGGTACTTGGCGTATTTCTTGGTGGCGAAGTGGGTCTTGTAGACGCGCTCGGAGGTGTAGATCATGGGCTTGACGCCGTACTCCGTCTCCATGAGCTCGAGCAGCTTGTCGACACGCTCCATGTAGAGGCGTCCGGAATGGTGCCCTTCGATGTCGAGCACGGGGATGAGGTCCTGCTCGCTTTTCTTGACCATCTTGCGCATGTTGCCCATCTGCTGGTAGGCGGTGGTCTTGGAGCTGTAGACGTGGTAGCTGCCGACCAGCAGGCCTGCCTTCTTGGCCTTGGTGAGGTTGGTCTTGTAGTAGGCGTCCTGGATGGAGGTGCCTTCGGTGGCGCGGATGTAGACGAACTTGATGGTGGAGTCTTTGGCCACCTTGGCCCAGTTGACGGTGCCTTGGAACTTGGAGACGTCGATGCCGCGGGTGCGCACCTGAGCGGTTGCCGAATTGAAAATTGAAAATTGAAAATTGAAAATTAATAGGAGGGCATAGAGAATAGGCTTACCCCTAAGCACCGCGGCAGCCGAATTCTTAATTCTTAATTCTTCATTTTTCATTTTGTTACATCTGAATTTCATCGCCATTGCTATGGAAGAATTTGAATTCCAGAAGGCCGTATTTCTCGGAGCTCTCCATCTTGAGGCGCACATGGTGGCGGCGCATCCACTGGTGGCGGAGGCTGCGCAGACCTCCACGGGTGAGGTAGGCGTGGATGTAGGGGTGCAGGACGATGGTGAGGCGCCGTTCGCCCTGGGCGGTGGCCAGATGGCGTATGTTGGCTTCGATTTCGTCGACCACGACGAGGCTTTGCTTGATGTGGCCGGTGCCGTCGCACATGGGGCATTTCTCCTGCACGTCGACCTCCATGGCCGGGCGCACACGCTGACGGGTGATCTGCATCAAGCCGAACTTGCTGAGCGGGAGGATGGTGTGGCGCGCTTTGTCGCGCTTCATCTCCTCGGTCATCACGTCGAAGAGTTTCTTGCGGTTCTCCGCCTTGTCCATGTCGACGAAGTCGATGATGACGATGCCGCCCATGTCGCGCAGTCGCAGCTGGCGGGCGATTTCCTTGCCGCTCTCGATGTTCACCTGCAGGGCGGTGTCCTCCTGCCCGGTGCCGGCCTTGATGTGGTTGCCGCTGTTGACGTCGATGACATGCATGGCTTCGGTGTGCTCGATGTAGAGGTAGACGCCCGAGCGGATGGTGACGATGCGTCCGAAGGCGCGCCGTATGTCGCGCTGCACACCGAACTGCTCGAAGATGGGGGTGTCCAGCTTGTAGTGCTTGACGAGGTCTTCCTTGCCCGGCATCATCACCTTGACGGCGTTGCGCACCTCCTCGCAGAGCTGTGCGTTGTCGACATAGATGCTGGAGAAGTCGTCGGAGAGCACGTCGCGCAGCAGGGCGCTGGTGGTGTCGAGTTCGGCATGCACCTTGGCGGGTGCGCTGACGCGCTTGAGTTTCTCGGTCATATCGCGCCAGCAATCCATCAAGTGGCGCAAGTCGGCGTCGAGTTCGGCCACACTCTTGCCTTCGGCGACGGTGCGGACGATGACGCCGAAGTTCTGGGGCCGGATGCTCTGCATGAGGCGGCGCAGGCGGTTGCGTTCTTCCGACCCTTTGATTTTCTGCGAGATGGAGACTTTGTTGTTGAACGGGGTGAGCACCAGGTAGTGGCCGGCGATGCTGATGTCGCCCGACACCTTGGGGCCTTTGGTCGAGATGGGTTCCTTCGTGACCTGCACGAGGATGGGTTGTCCCACCTTGAGGACGTTGTCGAAGTTGCCCACCTTGCCGAGGATGGGTTCTATCTTGAAGTTGGCCAGCGTAGCGGCACCTTTGTCGCCGTTCATGGCCAGCCGGAGGTATTTGTCGACGGAGTTGTAGTCGGGACCCAGGTCGAGGTAGTGCATGAAGCCCTCTTTGTCACCCCCCAGGTCGATAAAAGCGGCATTGAGGCCCGTCATGATCTTCCTCACCTTGCCGAAATATATGTCGCCCACAGCAAACTGACCACCTGGCTGCTCCTTGTGGAGCTCTACAAGCTTCTTGTCCTCGGTGAGTGCAATCTGCACACCGTCAGGCTGCTGTGAAATAATCAGTTCTTTTTCCACTTATATATTACGAGAGTATAAAGTACAGTTGAATACAATAAAAACAAATTACATACCGACCCTTGCGGGCGGTGTGTAATTTGTTTTAGTCTTTTCAGAGAAGGTAGTGAGGCTACCCTTTTTACGCCTTACTTCTTCTTATGTCTGTTCTTGCGCAGGCGTTTTTTACGCTTGTGCGTCGACATTTTGTGGCGTTTGTGTTTCTTTCCGTTAGGCATTGTTGTAGTGTTGTTTTACTTTATTTCACTTTCTTTTTCACTTCCTGCATGAAAGTCTTGGCGGGCTTGAAAGCGGGAATATTGTGAGCCGGGATGATGATGGTGGTGTTGCGGCTGATGTTGCGGCCGGTCTTCTCGGCGCGTTTCTTCACGATGAAGCTGCCAAAACCACGCAGGTAGACGTTCTCTCCCTCGGACAGGCTCTCTTTGATAACGGACATGAACTCCTCGACGGTGGCCTGGATGGCGACCTTCTCGATACCGGTTTTCTGAGCTATTTCAGCTACGATTTCTGCCTTTGTCATTTTACTTTTATTTTAATGTTATTAATTGTCTTTCATTCAAAACGGATTGCAAAATTACTACTTTTTTTCAACATGGTGAAATTTTTTTTCGATTTTTTCACACCAACCTCCCTTAAATTTATTTCATATCGCTGTAAAACAACAGCATAGCAAGATACAATATTTTTTATTTTAACGTCTTCGCGTAGTGGACACGATTGAAAAAACGGTAGTTTAACGGCTTATTTTTAGTCTTTTATTGCAAAGATTGCTCGTTGCGGCGACGGAGGAAGGTTACACCGAAGAGGGCGACGGCGGCGGCGGTGCAGCATACCGTCAGTTCGAGGCCGACACGGAGGGGTGCCTCGGGGTCGATGTCGAGCACTCCGCGTGCCACAAGCCAGTAGAGCACCACGACGAGGGCGTTGTTGACGAAGTGGGCCAGCATGTTGGGCAGCAGCGAGCCGCCAAAGACGTAGAGGTAACCCAGTGTGGCCCCCATCACCAGACGCGGCATGAAGGCGAAGATTTCACCGTGACCGAGACTGAAGATGATGGCCGTCAACCAGATGGCCACATGCACGCCCCACGGCTTGCGGCCGTCGGCCGATATCCAGCGTTGCAACAGGTTCTGTATGCCGGCGCGGAAGAATACTTCCTCGCAGACGGCGGGGACGAGCGCCACCACCAGCAGGTTGGCCAACAGCCCCCCCACAGTATCGGCAGCAACTATCTGCTTGAGGATGGCTTCGGTCTGTTCCTGGAGGCTGCGCATCAGTTCGCCCAGCCGACCCAGATTCCACGAGTCGTTCCACTCGGTGAGCCAGTCGTTCAGGGGGATGAAGAGCAGCATAATCACCACACCGGCAAGACCGTAGAGCCATTTCTGCCCGCCGAAGTCGAGGCGGTAGAACGCGCGCTGCTCCTTACGGTAATAGATGACCGTCATCAGCACCACGGGCAGCAGGAAGGTGAGCAGCTGGGTGACTGCCTGCGTCACCAGCAGGGCGGTGGTCGACATCGAGCCTCCGGAAAGGATCAGGAAAGGAGCTGTGACCAGCGTGGCAATCAGCATCAAGCCTAATGACATCGCCAGCATCACAAGGAGTTGCAGCAAAGGGTGGGTGGATTTCTTCATTGCTTGATTGTTTGAGTGCTTGATTGTTTGAGTGGCTTACGCAGGCAAAAAAAATAATCAAGCATTTACGCATTCAAGCATTCAAGCATTTGTTTTTTGTGACCCCGGCGGGATTCAAACCCACGACTTTCGGAACCGGAATCCGACGTTCTATTCAGCTGAACTACGGGGCCAAGTCGGATAGATTAACTATGATTCGAAAATAATATTGTGCACTGACAAAAAAAAATTGTCTGTCTTAGCAAATCGACCGAAGAAATGAGGGCGGATACAATAATTAATGCAAACACGCGTTATGAGGTAGGTTTGATGAAAAGGATACTATTATACATAATAATAATGGCGTCGTTCCTGCCCACCGTCAAGGCCCAGGGGTCGGCGCTGGGCAGCGGCCGCTGGTGGCGGCTGACGGTCGAGCAGGAAGGTTTGTACCGCCTGACGACGGCCGAGGTGCCAGGTTTGGCGGGTGCCAGCGTCGACAGCATCGGCGTGTACGGTGCCGGCGGCGGCATGTTGTCGTTGCTCAACAGCGAGGTGTCCACCGACGGGTTGCAGCCGCTGGCCATCGACGTGATCGATGCCGACGGCAACGGTGTGTTCGGCGACGGCGATGCGGTGCTTTTCTTCGGCGAAGGGGCCGGGCAGTGGTACTGGTCGCAGGCCGACAGCCGCTGGGAATACGAGCAACACGCCTACGCCACAACCAACCACTATTTCCTCACCACCAGCTGCCGCGAGCGGCTCCGCATCGCCACAGCGGCGACCGTAGCGGCGACAGAAGAGGAGAGCATCTACACCAGCGTGGCGCATGTCGACAACGATCTTGTAAACATATTCCAAACGGGCCAGAAATGGATGGGCGAGCGGTTCAACACGAGCCTGACAAGCCGCACCTTCACCCTGCAAACCGCCGGCAACAGCGGCGGGACGGTGAAGCTGCGCTATGCTTTGGCCAACCACGCGTCGGTGACCAGCCAGTTTGTGGTGAGCACCACGGGCTACACCAACCATGTGGGCATCACCAGCCGCCTCGTCTACAACACCGTCGTCGACGCCTTCACGTCGACGGCCAGCACCTTCACCTTCAACGTCACATTCAACGCGGGCGAGAGCTCCGCCTCTGGCTATCTGGACTTTATTGAGCTGAACACCCAGGCGCCGCTGACCTTCGGCGGCGGACAGCTGGTGGTGCGCCACAACCCCGGGACGGGCAGCACAGCACGCTTCCACATGGGCGGCCAGACAAGCGGCGTGCGCGTGTGGGAGGTGACGCAGGCAGGCCATGAGCGCGAGATGGGCGTAGCCGACGGCCAATGGAGCGACAGCACGCTTACCGAACGGCGATATATTGTCTTTGACGGCAGCAGCTACCGCACGCCCACAGCCGTCGCCACACAGGCCAACCAGAACCTGCACGGCTGCGGGGCTGCCGAGTTGGTGGTGGTGTCGCATCCAGCCTTGCTGAGCGAGGCGCAACGGGTGGCGACGCTGCACGAGCTGTTCGACGGCATCAGCACGCTCACCGTCACCGACCAAGAGGTGTACAACGAATATTCGTCGGGCAAACAAGACCCGCTGGCGCTGCGAACCCTGCTGCGCGACCTGAAGTCGCGGCACGCATCGGAGCCGCCACGATGGCTGCTCATCATGGGCAGCGGCACCTACGACGCGCGGCATCTGCTGGGCGGCGCCGACGTGCCGTCGGTGGCGGTATACGAGACCCCCTACTCGTTCGACGAGGACGGCGTATCGTACTGCAGCGACGACATACTGGGCTACCTCTCCCCCACCGGCCGCGGAGCCACCAGCGAGACGATGGAGGTGAGCGTGGGCCGTCTGCCGGCCAAGAGCCTGGCGGAAGCACGCCACATGGTGGACAAGATTGAGGGCTACATGACCCGGCGCGACCTGCTGACCGACGGCGAACGCGGCGACTGGCGCAACTACGTGGCCCTGCTGGCCGACGACGCCGACCCGGGCCATCCGGGCGACAGCGCCTTTGCCCATTCGAGCGAGGTGGTGGCAGGCAACATCGGATATCGCTTCCCGCAACTGAACATCGACAAGCTGTATGCCGACTCGTACCACCAGAGTTCGGGCGCCATCGGCTCGTACTATCCCGACCTGAACAACGCCCTGCGGCAGCGGATGAACAAAGGATGCCTGCTGCTGAACTACATAGGTCACGGCTCGAACAGTTATATCGGCACCGAACGCTACATAGAGTTGAGTGACGTAGAGTCCTACAGCAATGTGGACCGCCTGCCGCTGTTTGTGACGAGCACCTGCTCCTACGGCCGCTTCGACAAGCCCGACGTCACAAGCGGCGCCGAGGCGTTCCTGCTGGCGCCGGCCGCTTCGGTGGCGGTCATCAGCGCTTCGCGTCCCATCAGCCATGTGGAACGCTTCAACAACGACGTGGTGTGCTACTCGCTCAACCCGCACAACACCATTGGCGACGCCCTGCGGATGGCGAAGAACCGCACGATGGTGGCCCAATGTATCGGCCTGACAGGCGACCCGGCCCTGCGGCTGAGCCAGCCGGAGAACCGCGTGGTGGTGACGCACATCAATGCGCGCCCCGTCAGCGAAGGTGTCGACGACACCGCCACCGTGCTGTCGAATGTCACCGTTGCCGGCGAGATACAAGACTCGAACGGAACATTGCTCACCGACTTCGACGGCACGCTCTACCCCATCGTCTTCGACCGCACCATGCGTAGCCGCACGCTGGCCAACGACAACCCCGGCACAGAGGTGAGCTTCGACCAGCAGAAGAACGTGCTCTATCGCGGCAGCGTGGCTGTCAGCGGCGGCCGCTTCGAATACTCGTTCATTGTGCCGCAAGACGTGGCCTACCAGTACGGCTATGCCAAACTGAGCCACTATGCCAAGTCGGCCAGCGACCATGCCTCGGGCTGCTACATGCAGTTGCTGCTGGGCGGCTTGAACGACACTGTAGCGGTGAGCTCGCTGGTTCCCGAGATACGCCTGTTCATCGGCGACACCCACTTCCTGGACGGCGGCATCGTCGATGCCGACCCGACGCTGGTGGCGCTGCTGCGCGACTCGGCGGGCATCAATGCCGGCTCCGGCTTGGGGCACGACATCACAGCCATCCTCGACGGCAACCCCAGCAGCCTGGTGGTGCTGAACGACCTGTATGAGCCCGACGTGGAGCATGCCGGCAGCGGAAGCGTCAGATACCAGTTCACCGGCCTCACGCCCGGACACCACACCCTGACGCTGAAAGCATGGAACATCTTCAACCGCTCGGCCGAGGCCACGGTGAGCTTCAACGTGTGCAGCCGCGACACCCTGACCCTCTCGGAGCTGCGCTGCTATCCCAACCCCGCGAGCGAGCAGGCCCATTTCCTTCTGGAGGCGAACAACACCGCCAAGATAGCCACTGCCGAGCTACAGATATACAATCCCCACGGGCAATGCATCCACACGCACACCCCGTCGGTGTCGGCCGACGGCTATGTGGTGGGGCCTGTGGTGTGGGACCTTGCGTCGGTGCCGGCGGGCCTGTACCTGGCGCGCATCATTGTCACCGACACCGACGGACACAGCTACCAACAGACGACAAAATGTGTCGTACGCTGATACAATAAAAGTAAACCAACCGCGTTATTTAAGCCAAACAACACTGCAAAAGAATGAAGAGACTCACCTTTCTGACCCTACTTCTGTTCCTCGGCGGAAGCCTGTGGGCACAGACGACCTGGCTGGGACAGAGCAACAACCAGAATTATATTTCGACGGGCATGCCCATACTTCTCATCGCCCCCGACGCCATCAGCAGCGGCATGGGCGACGTAGGTGCAGCCACATTGCCCGACGCCTATTCGGCACATTGGAACAATGCCAAGTTCGCCTTCATCGAAGGCGACATGGGTGTCAGCACCACCTTCACCCCCTGGCTGCGCAACCTCAAAGTGGGCGACATGAACCTGCTCTATCTCGGCGGCTATTACCGTATCGGCCGACGCGGTACGGCAGCGGCTTCGCTGACCTACTTCTCGCTAGGCGACATCGAGATGACCGACATTATGGGCGAAAAGGTCACCGACCTGCACCCCAACGAGTTCGCCTTCGACGTCACCTACGCGCTGATGCTTACCGACAACCTGTCGCTCGGTGCCACCGGCCGTTTCATGCGCAGCGACCTTACCAACGGACAAACCATCAACGACGGTAGCGGCAACAGCGAAACCCACGCAGCCAACTCGCTGGCCGCCGACATCGGCCTCTACTACCAGAAGTCCGTCACCAAGACCGAAGACATTGCCCTCGGTGCCTTCATCAGCAACCTGGGCGCCAAACTGCGCTACAGCGAGGACAACAACAACCAGGAGTTCCTCCCCGCCAACCTGCGCATCGGTGGCCGCTACACCAACCGCATCGACGACTACAACAAAATTTCCGTGATGGTTGATGTCAACAAGCTATTGGTCCCCACGCCCCGCTGGCGCAGCGACTCCACACAGAACCTCACCACCTATAACAATATCGGCGTCATCGCCGGTGCTCTGCAGAGTTTTGGCGATGCCCCGGGCGGCATGGGCGAGGAGCTGCAGGAGATGCAGCTGTCGGCAGGTGCCGAATATTGGTATGCCGAGACCTTTGCTGTACGCGCAGGTTACTTCTTCGAGCACAAGAACAAAGGAGGCCGCCAGTATGCCACCGTGGGCTTCGGCTTGCGCTACACCGTTTTCACTTTCGACTTCTCCTACCTTGTCCCCACAGCCAAACTCAGCACCAACCCTCTGTCGAACACCATCCGCATCACCCTGTCGATGGATTTAAAGCCTGAGAAATGAGAATCGGCACCGGATACGACGTACATGTTCTCGGAGAAGGGCTGCCGTTGTGGCTGGGCGGCGTGCAGGTACCCCACACTCACGGCCTGATAGGCCATAGTGATGCCGACGTGCTGCTGCACGCCATCTGCGACGCCTTGTTGGGAGCCGCCGCGCTGGGCGATATCGGCAAGCATTTCCCCGACACCGACCCGCAGTACAAAGGCATCAGCAGCTTGCGTCTGCTGGCACACGTGGGGGCTCTGCTGCAGAAGCACGGCTACCGCATCGGCAACATAGACAGCACTGTGGCGGCCCAACGGCCCAAGTTGGCCCCCCATATCGAGCAGATGCGCCGCAATATTGCCGACACCCTGGGCATCGACATCGACCAAGTGTCGGTCAAAGCCACCACCACCGAGCACCTCGGCTTCGAGGGTCGCGAAGAAGGAATCTCGGCGCAGGCAGTGGCCTTGATAGAACAGATATGACTATGGCACAGGAAGAGAAACCATACGTAAGTCCGGAAGCCGACGAAGAGGTGGACACCCTTGAAGATAGCGGCTGCAGCCTGATACTCTACAACGACGACGTGCATACCTTCGACTATGTCATCAAGGCGCTGGTCGACATCTGCCGCCATACCGAAGAGCAGGCCGAGCAATGTGCCGTATTGGTTCACTGCCACGGGTCTTGCGTTGTCAAACAGGGGTCCTACATCGACCTGTTGCCCATGCACCAGGCCTTGCTAGACAAAGAGCTCACTTCCGAAGTCAAAGAATAAAAAGAATTTATCTAATATATGTTCAAACGCACGAAAACCAACCTCATCCTGCACGGCATCATCATGTTGGCCGTGGGCCTCATCTGCTTCCTAACCCCACAGGGAACCCTCAACACCCTTGCATGGGTGCTCGGCGTGCTCTTCATTTTGGGCGGTGTGCTCACCTTCTTCCTCGGCCGGCGTGGCAACGAAGGCATCAGCCCGTTGCACCTCATCGCCGCCATACTGATGGCCGCCGTAGGCATTATCATCATCGTGCGTCCCAACATCATCGCCATCCTCGTGGGACTGGTCATACTGCTCGAAGGCATCGACTTCACACTGCTGGCGGTGCGTTTCCGCCGTGCCGACGTCAAATATTGGTGGCTACTACTCGGATTGGGCATATTGGTCACACTGCTGGGGCTGTGGGCCGTGTTGAGTCCTTGGGTGGGTGCCACCGTGCTGAGCATCATCATCGGTATCGGATGCCTCTGCGTCAGCATCGATTGCTTCGCAGCACTTATAAGCATTGGCCGCGTGGAGAATTTCTTACACGGGGTCAAACATACCGTCACCACCTCTTCTGAATTCCAGGAGGCCGAAGTGGTGGAAACGAAATAAAAAGTAACGTTTCTTTAGTACTGTTCCTTCTCGTTGGGGAAGTCGCCGCTCTTCACGTCGCTGATATAGTGTCGGATGGCGTTGGCTATGTCTTCGCCGAAGGTGCCATATGTGCGAAGAAAACGGGGCTTGAACTGCTGCGTGATGCCAAGCATATCCTGCAACACCAGCACCTGTCCGTCGGTTTGCGGGCCGGCACCGATGCCGATAATAGGAATCTTTAGTTCGGCAGTTATTTCCCCCGCCAACTTGGCAGGTACCTTTTCCAGCACGAGGGCAAAACAGCCCGCCTCCTGCAGCAGCAAGGCGTCTTTCTTCACCTGGTCGGCCTCTTCCTGCTCGGTCGCACGGACGGCATAGGTACCAAACTTATTGATGCTCTGCGGTGTAA
>JAEEGI010024740.1_pt1 | contig 11692 bp, 10 predicted proteins | sample 8958751 | NCBI WGS metagenome assembly JAEEGI01 (sample SAMN16246545, study PRJNA631951) | gut metagenome | biome: gut microbiome; feature: rumen; material: KS-attached | host: Bos | place: Iran: Karaj | collected 2018-10 | reverse complement strand
TTTGCAGAGCTATGGGCTTTGAGCGGGTTCGCGTAGTTGATCCTTATAATCTTGATGAATGCGATAAAGTCCTCAAGGAAGAGCTCAGCGCAGACGCTCCTTCTGTAATAATCTCAAGACGCCCTTGTGCACTGTTAAAATACGTAAAACACAATCCTCCTCTTAGCGTTGATAAGAATAAATGCGTAGGCTGTAAATCCTGTATGAGAATTGGATGCCCTGCAATTTCCATGAAAGATGGACAGGCCAGAATTGATACAACACTGTGCGTAGGCTGCAACGTATGTAGCCAGCTCTGTCCGGTTGGAGCCTTTAATGCTCCGGAAAAGGAGGCTTGAAACAATGGAAACTAAAAATATTATGATCGTTGGTGTAGGCGGACAGGGTTCACTTCTTGCCAGCAAACTTTTAGGACATCTTTTAATGGCTCAGGGATTTGATGTAAAAGTTTCTGAAGTACATGGTATGAGCCAGCGAGGAGGAAGCGTTGTAACCTATGTAAGATACGGCGAAAAAGTCTTCTCTCCTGTCATCGATAAAGGTCAGGCTGATTACATTGTTTCCTTTGAAGCTTTAGAAGCTGCAAGATGGCTTCCATACCTTAAAAAGGATGGCCAGATCGTCACAAATACTCAGCAGATAGATCCTATGCCGGTAATTACAGGAGCAGCTGAATATCCTGAAAATATTATCGATAAGATTAAAGCTACTGGTGCAAAGGTTGATGCTCTCGACTGCCTTACTCTTGCAGAAAAGGCCGGTTCATCAAAAGCTGTAAATATAGTATTGCTTGGAAGACTATCACACTACTTTGATCTTCCTGAAGATGAATGGATGAAGAGCCTTGAAGCCAATGTACCTGCCAAATTCCTCGACATGAACAAAAAAGCCTTCGAGCTTGGCAAAAACTTCGCATAAAAAGAATTGTTTTGGGGAGAAAAAGATATGGAGCAATATTTTCAGAAAGAAATTGAAACAGCACCTTATGAAGAAATAAAAAAGATTCAGAGCCAAAAGCTTGTACAGCAGGTAAAAAGAGTTTGGGATAATGTCCCTTACTACAGGAAAAAAATGGAGGAAAAAGGCGTTACTCCCGATGATATAAAGTCAGTTGACGACCTTCATAAGCTTCCGTTTTTATCAAAGAAAGATCTTAGAGACGCCTATCCCACAGGCCTTCTTGGTGCTCCAATGAAGGACTGCGTAAGAATCCACTCAACTTCAGGAACAACAGGAAAAAGAGTTGTCGCTTTCTATACACAGCATGACATTGATCTTTGGGAAGACTGCTGCGCAAGAGCTATTGTGGCTGCCGGCGGAACTGACGAGGATATTTGCCAGATTGCATATGGCTTTGGTCTCTTTACAGGCGGCGCCGGCCTTAACGGCGGTTCTCATAAAGTTGGTTGCCTTACAGTTCCTATAAGCTCCGGCAACACTGACAGACAGATGATGTTTATTAACGACCTTAAGGCCACTATCCTCTGCTGCACACCAAGTTATGCTGCATATATTTCCGAACGTTTCAAAGAAGAAGGCTACAAACCTGAAGATATTCCTCTTAAGGCAGGAATCTTTGGTGCAGAAGCCTGGAGTGAAGAAATGCGTCAGGAAATAGAATCCACTTTAGGAATCAAAGCCTACGATATTTATGGTCTTACAGAGCTTTCCGGTCCCGGAGTTGCCTTTGAATGCTGTGAGCAAAATGGTATGCACATAAATGAGGATCACTTCATAGCAGAGATCATCGATCCTGATACTGAAGAAGTACTTCCTGAAGGCTCACAGGGCGAGCTGGTATTTACAGCTGTAGATAAAGAAGCCTTCCCAATGCTCCGCTATCGCACAAGAGATATCTGCAAACTCACACGAGGCAAGTGCTCCTGCGGAAGAACATTCATCAAAATGGCTAAACCAATGGGCCGCTCAGATGACATGCTCATTGTAAGAGGCGTAAATGTATTCCCGAGCCAGATTGAGACAGTTCTTTTGAACAATGGATATGCTGCAAACTACCAGATAGTTGTGGACAGGGCCAATAACACTGACTCTCTTGATGTTCAGGTAGAAATGACACCTGAGATGTTCACAGATAATGTCGGTGAGATCGAGGAACGTCAGAAAAAACTTGCTACAGATATGTACTCAATGCTTGGAATCAAGGTAAAGATCTCTCTCCTTGCACCAAAGTCAATCGCAAGAAGCGAAGGAAAAGCTGTAAGAGTTATCGATAAGAGAAAAATCTAAGTTTTATCTATATTTTTTGCAGTAATTATTCAAAAATTAATCTATACTAGAAATATAGGAGGATTCTATCATGAGTATAAAGCAGATATCAGTTTTCCTTGAAAATAAACCGGGCACACTAAAAAAACTTACAAGCGTCATGGCTAAAAACAAAATAGATATGCGTGCCACTTCCCTTGCTGAGACCAAGGATTTTGGAATTGCCCGCATCATCGTCGATGACGCTTTAGAAGCTGTAAATACTTTAAAAGAAAATGACTTCGTAGCAAGCCTTACATCAGTTCTTGCAGTAGAAATACCTGATGAGGCAGGCGGACTTGATAAGCTTTTGGAAGTTTTCGCCGATGCAGAAGTTAATATTGAGTACATGTACGCTTTTCCAGGAAGAGGTTCTTCCAACCACGCTTACATGATCTTCAGAGTTGCTGATACAAAAGCAGCTGAGGCAAAGCTCACAGGAAAGGGTCTTAAACTCCTTACTCAGGAAGATATTGCAAATATCTAAAGCCCACAAAAAACTAATCAAGCTTTTGCCTTTTTACGAGTTCAGTGAAAAAGCCATTTAAAGCCATAAGCTCATCATATTTTCCACTTTCAATTATTTTTCCGTTATCCATCACAAGAATGCGGTCACAATTTTTGATAGTGGAAAGTCTGTGAGCTATAACTATTCTGGTACACCCCATCTCATCCAAAGCATCGCTCACCTTTTTCTGGGTAAGATTATCAAGTGCACTTGTAGCTTCATCAAATATCAAAATCTTTGGTTTTGGCGCTATGGCTCTGGCTATCATAATGCGCTGCTTCTGCCCTCCTGAAATATCAAGCTGCCCCTCTGAGAGCATAGTATTCATTCCCATAGGCATTGCTCTGATGTCATCTGCTATACCTGCTATTTCTGCTGCTTTCCATGCAGCGTCGAGATTAAGTTCAGGAGCAGATATCACAATATTGGAATATATATCCCCCTGAAATAATCTTCCATTCTGCATTACAACGCCTATATGTCTTCTTAGTGAACTAAGATCCAAATTGTTTATATTTTTTTTGCCATAAAAAATTGATCCCTTCCCCGGCTTTTCAAACCCAAGCAGCAATCTTACCAGTGTAGACTTACCACATCCGGTTTTTCCAACTATTGCCACATATTCTCCACTTTTAATTTTCAAAGACAGATCATTTAAAATATATGGCGAATGTTCTTCATACTTGAAACTGACATGACTTAATTCAATGCTTCCAGAAAGCCTGAATACCTCTTCGCGGTTATCAGAAGCCTCCGGAACTTCATCAAGAAACGGTTTAGCCATTTCCACAAGAGGCTTGATCTGACCTCCTGAAAGTGCCACGCCTGCAAGAGAATTAAAAGCTCCTAAAACCATGCTGTAAGATACAGTAAATGCATAAAAATCAGACTGGCTCATATTGCTTTCCACAGCCAGAAAATATAGTATAACATTTGCTATAAGTCCAACACCAAGGGTGATCACACTGTTCACCTTAAGAAATGTCGGAGGTGAATATACAAGCTGCACAGAATCCGCATATACCTCAAGCCATCTGGCAAAAAATCTTTTTTCAGCCCCGGCCAGTTTAATCTTGGACATTCCACTTATTACAGAATAACTTACTCCAGATTCCTTCGCTTTTAAAGCCATCTGCCTCTCACTGACTCTCATCTGTAAAAGAACTGTAATTGTACCATTTACCACTGTAATTATAAGTACCAGTATTACCGGGATAGTAAGAGCCGGTGCATACTGAAAAATCTGAGGCAAATATAAAAGTGAGGCAACTGACATAAGACCTGTCCCAAGAAAAGTTCCGATAAGCAGCCCACATATTGAATTTACAGCCTGTAAACGATTTAAAAGTTCACCGGCGGAATAACTTTTAAAAAAGCTTGCCGGGAGGCTCAACATACGCATTATCATAGCAGCCTGAAGCCCCAGAGCTGGTTTATACATCAATCTTTGATGTAATACTCCTTTTATGGATGTGAAAAGCTGAGATGAAATAGCCGTAAACAATATGCAAAGAATCATGGATATAAGTATTTTCTCATTTCCATCCATCAGTATTGGGCCTGTAAGAGCTTTGGTATATCTTGGAAACAAAAGTCCAACAAGAGTAAGCACAAGAGCTGATAGAATAAGAAGCACAATATCACCAATATCAATATAACTTTTTATATAGCTCATAAGATGTCTAAGCTTTAGAGCCTTTTGAGGAAGAGGCCTGTAAAAACAATAGGCATCAGATTTTAACTCTTTTGCATTCTCCTTATTTATCCATATCTTTTTGTTTCTCGTATAATCAATATGATAATAACCAGCTATCTTACCAGGCAAAAGAGCAACCGGCTTGTCATCTGTCTTGCTATATCCCATTATTGGACCAAATGCATCCTTGTACCACTTTTCAGACAAAGATATCTCTCTGCTGTATATTCCGTGTTTTCTAAGGCAATATTCAAGCCTTTCCTTATGACTTGTCAGAGCACTTGGGATATCTTCTTCTTTTAAGTTATAGTACTTAAGAATATCCTGAATAGTATTCGTGGATACTATATGTTCATTTTCAATTGTTTTTGCTGCGCCTCGTCCAAGGACTGCACCGGCAGCATGATAGAATGAATCTTCAAAGCGCTGCTGATCATATTCTTTCTTTTGTTGTAATTGATTCTCAAACCAGCTCACTATAGACACCCCTTACTCACTTGTCACGAGTTCCAGATATTTACCACCAAGCCTTATAAGCTCATCATGGCTTCCTTTTTCAACAATCTCTCCTTTATCCAACACGATGATCTCTTCACAGTCACGGATAGTTGAAAGTCTGTGGGCTATTACTATACATGTAATTCCCCTGTTTCTTATAGCCTTCATGACCTCATTTTCAGTCTTTGCATCAAGAGCAGAGGTGGCCTCATCAAGTATTATGATTGACGGAGTCTGGGCCAAAACTCTTGCAATTTCAAGCCTTTGGCACTGTCCGCCGGACAAATCTCTTCCACCGGAAATTATTTTTTCATCATAACCATGACCTCTTTCCAAAATATCATCATGGATCATAGAATCCCTTGCTGCCATGATTACTTCAAAATCCTCTATGGAATCATCCCACATCTTGATATTTTGATTGATTGTTCCTTCAAACAGAGTAATTTCCTGGCTTACAACACCTATAGAGCCTGACATTACTTCACGGGGGTACTCGCTTCTTTTCTTTTCATCAAATAAAATATCCCCTTCCCAGGGATTATAAAGACCTGCGATAAGCCTAGCTATTGTTGACTTTCCGCTTCCTGACATGCCTACAATAGCGACGCTTCCTCCAGCATTAACTTTCATGGAAAAATTTTTTAAGATAGGTTTTCCAAGTCTCGAATAACCAAATGTCACATCTCTTACTTCAAGGTTACCCTTTAGTTTATTTGCACCAGTAATATCTACTTCTTCATTTTTTACATTTTCATCGTCCGGATACTTCATTACATCTTCAATTCTCTCCATCTCCGTTCTCATTTCCTGAAGACTTTGTCCGGACTGAATAAGTGTAGATGCAGGATTCATAAATGATTGAAGAAGTCCCTGGAACATCTGCATTGCTCCAAGTGTAAACTGTTTATTCATTACCAGCCATATTCCAAGTATCAAAACCGTATAATTTGCCAGGGTTGAAATAAAACTGGGAATCATTCCAATGTAGTTGTTTACTTTAATTGATTTCATCAGCTGCGCATCATAAGATGCCTGATACGACGCCCATTTTCTGAAAAAACCTTTTTCTGCCCCGCTTGACTTTATAGTTTCAATCATATCTATACCTGATGCTGTGGCAGATATAAGCTTTGCGGTGTCCCTTTGCATAACTCTTGTAATATTTACTCTCTCTTTGGAAACTTTTCTGGCAACCATCATACTAAGTGCCAGACTTGTTATCCCGACCGCAGTAAGTAGTATGCTATGTTTAAGCATAAGCACAAGATATACCACAAGTAATAATACGTTGATAAAAAAAGGTCCGCAAATATCTACAAGGGCCTTTGCTATGCTTTCATTACTCTCTCTTCGAACCTGTATATCACCGGCAGATCTCTGCTCAAAAAATTCAACGGGAATATGAAATATCTTCCACATGTAAGTGCTGCTACCAATAATAGCCAGCTTTCCATTTATCTTAAGCCCAAATAATACTCTTACTAATTCAACAATGATCTGCATTATAGCAACAACCGTCATTACCAGAATAAAAGGCATAAGCCACTGATGGTAATCGCGGGTAAGCAGATTATCTATAAATACTCGGGAAAAAACAGGATTTAAGATTCCAAATAATGAAGCAAGAATAGTCACAAATGCAACTAAAAGAATAGCTGCAGAAGAGCCTTTTAACCTTAAAAGTGCAAATTCAAGAATGCTTTTTTGTTTGCCTTCAGGTATAAAATTTTCCCCTGGTTCTATCAGAATAACTACTCCGGTAAAAGAATCATCAAATTCCTCCATAGTTACCTTTACCAGGCCTCTGGCAGGGTCATTTATATAGGCATATTTGCCTTTAAAACCATTAAGTACAACAAAATGGTGAAAATTCCAGTGAATAATACATGGAAATTGCCCTGATTCAATTAGGTTTTCTGTTTCCCAGGAATAAGCATGAACCGAAAAGCCATAACTTTTTGCCGCATTTACTATGGCAAGAGCATTGGCACCGTCACGTGAAACTCCGCAATCCGTTCTTACAACTTCGATAGGGATCCACTTTTTGTAGTACGCCATAACCATGCAAAGAGATGCTGCCCCGCACTCCAGTGCTTCGAGCTGCATTATTATAGGTACTTTTGCTATTCCCTTTTTTAATGGAGTCTTTACATTCTTTTTCGTCATTACAATCAGGGCCTTTCTATCTTAAAAGAAATGCTATAGGATGAATACTTTCAGTAATAATCTCAACATCATAGATGCCATCAGGTACTGAAACAGGTGCATATGCAACCGTTCGGCCATATTCATTCTTACTGACAGATGAAATGGTAAAAACTTCTTCATATACGCGAACATCCATTCCCGATTCTATTTCTACGTTGTCGTTATTGACTGTTATCACAGCTGTATTATCTTTTACAACCGCAATACCACCTTCCAGATTCTCAAGATTACCTGTTGACCCCCATATAAAAAGACCTATTACCAGGGATAAGATTGCACCAAAAATAAGCCATATTTCAGGATTTATGACCTTTAAATAATCTCCAAACTGTTCCGGATCTGTAATTCTTTCCAGCGCTTTTTTTCTATAAGGACCTTTACTATTATCTGCCATAATAATGCTCCTTATCTCATTGAAAAATAAGCCATATTATACAAGTCAGTCATGGCTCATAAATATGGCTTATTCAATCAATTGGTAATCATACTACAACTGCAACTATAGCTGCTGCAACCTCTGCTGCTAATGCAGCTGTAGTTGCTGTAACTGCTTCAGTTTCTGTAACAGTATGGAAGTGAAGTACAACATTCTGCTCAGTATATACGCAATCACCACCTGTAATGCTTGCTAGTGTTTCATCCATGAGCTCCTGTGAGTCAGGTTTTGGCGTATAAGGAAGATAAATGTCCGTCTCTGTAATAGGCTTCATATCTTCAGGAGCTACAATATGGTACTTAGCACCTGGAATTGTAGGAATTCCAGCTTCCTTTAATACCTCTTCAGGATTATCCTGAAATTTTTTCAACAGCTCTGGGTCATCCCATAAGCGATTCAAAAGCTCAGCATACTTAATTCTGATTTGTTTGTTCTGTTCGTTCTGATCCATTTAATTTCTCCTTTCCTTTGCTTAAAACCCGGCAATTACAACATTAACTGATACATTTGTATCTATTATTGCGCTTTGCGCAAAGAGCTCTACCACCGCAGTATTAACATACGGAGCAATAAGGTCTGTACCTCCCGTAATTCCTGCCAATGCCTTTTCGACAAGTTCTTTACTTTCCGGCTTTGGAACAAAGGGAAGATATATATCTGTATCTGTACTTGGCTTTACTTCTTCAGGAGCAACAATGTGATAATTTGCTCCTTCTTTTATTGGAAATCCATACTCTTTTAGAACTTCAACAGGATTTTCACTGAACTTTTTTGATAAATCAGTGTCCTCCCATACACGATTCAGGATTTCTCCGTATTTTATACGAATTTGCTTACTTTGTTCATTCTGATTCATTACATGTCCTCCATTTCTTTTTTAGATTGCGATTGATGTATAAGTCCGTAGTTCCAAAGGAATTTAAGAAGTAATATAACAAGTGAATAATTCACATCCTCAGGCAAAAGATTTAATACTTCATATCCCGTATACTTTTTCTCCTTGAGCAGACTTAGTAGCTTATCAAGCACTTCCTGATCCAAGAAAGAATCATATGAAGAAATACCATTACCATGACCAATAGCCCATATTTTGCCATCTTTATTAACTAGTTCAAAATCACAGGAAGCCAGGCAAGGCCTGTCAAGTTCAAGCTGCACATTCATATACTGTGAAATCATGCGCCTTACAATTTCCTCAAGCTCATCAGCAGATGAGAAAAAAGCCTTCTCAATAATCCATTCACCGGTAGGATGATCTTTGTCCGATACAAAAGGCGTCATAAGTCGCACACTTTTTTCCTGCATGTTTATGATAAAACCACTAGCGCATGCGATAGTTCCGTTTACTGAATCCTGATCCGTTTCATCGCGGTTTCGCCCTGCCTTTACTAAAGAAGATGCCGGTGCATCAGTAAACTGTGGCAACAGTTCTACATCAAGCAGTTCTTCAGGAGAGAATTTTTCAAATAAAATGTCTCTCATTTCAGCGCTGATTACAGAAAAACGATCAATATGCGGGTAATTCTTAAGGCCATAGTTGAGCAATGCCCTTGTACGCTCGACATCACGTGTGGATGCGGCAGTAGTGGTCTGCGGTACTTTTCCAAATTCATTGAAATAATCTTCAATGAACATTTCATAGTCTGGATTATCCAGTCCCTCACACGAATAATACAAAGTCCCGTAACCTGCAGCATCACCTATAAACTTATGCATGCGCTTAAGAATGTCGCGAAAAAGTCTGGCATTTTCATCAGTATGCCTGAAAATCCCCTTAAGCCCCTTTGCTGCCACACCGCAAAAAGGACATCCAACAGAGCACCCTTCAGTCAGTTCAAACATTAGTGTTGCATGGATCATCTTTTTAGCATTAGATCCCATTTCTATAAAACAACGCCTTTCCTGTCTTGCACGCCATTCTTTAAAACCCGGTTCATCAGGTATGCATAGCTTTGTCCTAAGTTCTTCCCGTGAATCCAGTTTTTCCTGCATGAACAACATATAGCGAACATAGCTATCCGGAAGATCAAAAAGCTTCACGCTGCCATCAAGAAGAGCCTTTCTTGTTTTTTTACTTTCTTCATCATTTAAGAGCATTGCAATAGACTTTGCATCTACCTCTATTCCTGCTTCTGCCAAGGCTTTATCCGGGTTTTCTTTATATAAACTGTTAAAATCCTTATCCAACGTAAATTTTTCTAAAACTCTCTTTGTGTTGGCAACATTTTTAGCATACTCAGGATCATTAAAGTCCTTACTTATTATCAGCTTTCTCTCCACCATTCCTGTGTATTCCCCCTCCTCTTTATCAGATAATTTCAGTATCCATTGGAGACAGATTTGTCCATCCCTCAAGAGCCTCTAAAAGCTTTTTGTGCCATCCGTTTTCAAAGAAATAACATTTAGTTATATCCGGAGCATTAAAATCCATATTTTTACCAGAATATAAAAGCCCCATAGCCCTGCAGCCGCCGGTACAATTCACAAAGTATTTGCAGCTTCCGCATTTAGAACTATTTTCTTTAAGATCAGCTACAGTCTGACACACCCTTTCAAGATAAGTACCACCGGAGATAAGTTCTTTTAGCTTCTTATCATGCAGATTTCCCATTGATATATTTAAATCCTTAAGCACTCCGGAAACCTGATTGCATGGAACAATTTCCCCGGAAGAGGTAACTGCAATCATAGCCCTGCTACCTTTACACACGGGTTTGCTGCCCCTGTAGGTACCAGCAGGTGTATATACAGGTTCCATTACATAATCGTGGCTCTTTGGATGAATCTGCGCAAACTGCCAAATGGTCAGAATCATATGCATATCACTTTTTATGTACTGCCTGATAAATTCGAGCATTGAGTCATAGTATTCTTCAATTGGCAAAGATGCATCGGGAGCATTTTGAGCCCATCTGGGTGTCTCAGTAGTTCTTATGATTCTCATTTTATATACCCCAATGCTTTCAAGCAGTTTTGCCGTTTCAAGCATGGAATCCAGATTTTTCCTGTGAACCTGTGTTTGAGACATAACATCAAAGCCATTATCAACACATAGCTTCATTGCATTTAATGCAATCTCTTCTGCACCTTTGAAATTCCTCATATAATCATGGTGCCCGACTCCATCAAAAGAAATCTTCATGTGAGGTCGACATCCAATTGCTTTAATTTTATCCAGAATATCCTGCGTAATATAAAAACCATTGGTGTTTATTTCTGCCACAAACATATTTCGTTTATGTATTTCTGTAAGAATATCAAGAAAATGCTTATGAGCCATAGGCTCGCCACCTGTTATCGTGAAAGCATTTATACCACATTCAACACATTGATCAAGTAGTTTGACTATGTCTTCAAAACTCCACTCCGTCATAATAGGTGCATTGTCAGCAGCATTAAAGCAATGAAGACAGTTATAATTGCATTTCCCTGTGATCATAAGATTCATTTTGGGAAAATATTTATTGTCATACTTACGATAGGACGACCACTGCGATGAATGTTCTCCTTTATCACATGGCATGATCAACTTCAAAGCTTCAAGCTGTAATACAGTGGAATCCAAACTAATATCATGTTTACCGTCACACAAAAGCATAACTTCAAATTGTTTTTGCGAAAGCGGCCTTGCAGCAATCTGATTTCTTACATAATATGCACGCTGTACGTCGTTCCAACTGCGCAGAGCAATATAATCCGGAAGTCTGTAAAACAAATCTAATTGTCCCCTTGAACGAATAATAATAATAATATTATTAATTTTAACATCAAAATATTTATGAATTTATTAACTTTACGTAAAATCTGCTATTACAACTCTATTTCTTCCTGTTTCTTTAGCATTATACAAAGCCTCGTCAGCTCTTTTTACAAAGGTATCGATTGTATCTTCGGGCCTTATCATTGTCACTCCTATGCTCACAGTAATGTGCTGAACTGTAACAAAGCAGGTATCGTCAATTGTCTGCCTTATCCTTTCAGCAAATTCTAAAGCCTTTTCAACATCTGAATTTGGGAAAAGATATAAAAACTCCTCTCCGCCCCATCTGCCAAAAACATGGTTATCTTCAATAAATTC
>JAEEGI010024735.1_pt1 | contig 11693 bp, 9 predicted proteins | sample 8958751 | NCBI WGS metagenome assembly JAEEGI01 (sample SAMN16246545, study PRJNA631951) | gut metagenome | biome: gut microbiome; feature: rumen; material: KS-attached | host: Bos | place: Iran: Karaj | collected 2018-10 | reverse complement strand
GGCGTAGGCATGGGCCAGCGTGCTGGCGTCCGCCTCGGCCAGGTCGGGCAGGAAGCTCTGCCAGATGCGGGTCTTGGCCTCGATGCTGGGCTGGTGGAACTCCACCTTGTAGAGGAAGCGGCGGTCGAAGGCCGTGTCGAGGTTGCAGGTGAGGTTGGTGGTGGCAATCATGATGCCGTCGATGTCTTCCATGGCCTGCAGGAGGATGTTCTGGATGGCATTCTCGGTCTTCTCGAGGGTGGGGTTGGTGCCGCCCACACTGGTGCGTACCGAGAGCACGGCATCGGCCTCGTTGATGAGCAGGATGGGGATGCGCTTCGACTTCTTCACCTGCTCAGCGTAGTTCTCGAAGATGCCTTTCACGATTTTCTCGGTCTCGCCGTACCACTTGTCGCGGATCGACGAGATGTCGACTTGCATGATGTCGCGTCCCGTGGTGCGGGCCAGCTGCAAGGCAGTCTCGGTCTTACCTGTGCCGGGTGCGCCGTAGAACAGGCAGTTGAAGCCCTTGCGCAGGTTCGCTTTTTCTAGGCGTTCGCGGATGGCCTGCAGCTGTTCGTCCTGGAGGAGGTGCTGCAAGGTGTCGATTTGCCCCTGGTCCTCGGCACAGTAGAACAGCGTCTTGGGTTGGATGTCGCGGCAGCTGAGGATGTCGCTGTGGCTGTCTTCGTCGACTTCGTCGACATTGGCGGGGATGTCGTACTCGGTGAGAAAGAGGTCGCGGGCCTTGTCGGTCAGCTGGAAGAGGTTGCGCGAGAAGAAGCTGTCGCGCCCTGCAATCTTGATGAGGCCATCGCGGATGAAGCTGTGATGGCCGTTTTCCATGAGTTCGTCGAAATCGTCTTCGATGTCATCGACGAGAAAGTCCATCTGGTCGAGGGGGATGGCCACCTGGCGGTCGACCACGAGGCGCTTGCAGAAGTAGAGCAGATACAGCTTGTCAGTGTTGCTGGCTTTGAGGTTGGCGAGGCTGCTGACGATGTTCAGCTGCGGGTTGTTGTTGAGCAGGTCCATGGTCTCATAGAGCAACTCTTCTTCGTCAATCAGGCTGTTGCGACCCGCGTCGAGCAGCAGCCGCGTGAAGTGTTTCATGAACTCTTCGGCGGTCAGGTTGCTGGTGTTGACGATAGGCAGCGACTTTTCGTTGCAGAAGGCATTCTTGGCCTTCTCGGTCAGCTGATAGCAGGGGTTGGCACCGCGAAACGAGCCGTATTTTCTGACATAACGACGGCGCACGAGTGGCTTCAGGTACTGCGTCTTTTTCATGAGGGTAATGGGCGAGCACGAGAAGAAATCCCGGATCTCGCGGGCGTTCAAGGTCGACTCAGTGTCGTTGATGAAGGGGCAGAGCATGACGGCCTCCGTGGGGTTCAGTTCAAGGTCGGCAGCCACCGCCTCGATGAGGTTCTTGTGGCGCACGAAGAAGGCTTCACTTAGGTTGCAGCCGTTGGCCACACGTATCAGCGCTTCAAGTTTGTCGAGCAGCGACATGCCCTTCAGCTGGGCTTTGCTGATAGGAGAAATCTTAACGTAGTTGGGGCTTTCACCAAAATCGGTGGCCTCGAAGGGGTCTTGTGGTCTTTTCATAATGCAGCTTGTTTTTTAAATCCTTTATATTGTTTCGTCCATCTTTTATTGTAGTGTTTTGCCGACGGTTTTTCAACCAGGGCTTGAAAAAAATCAAAAACTGTTTTCAAAGGGTCGTCGGTTTGTTGAAAAACGAGTACCTTTGCATCAAAATCATCCCTATGGCCACTACCAACGACAATGAGAAAATCATCCTCGGCATCGACCCGGGTACTATGGTGATGGGCTATGGCGTCATCCGCGAGCAGGGCAAGCAGATGGAGCTCCTCACCATGGGTGTCATCAACCTGAAGAAGCTCGAAAACCAAGCCCTCAAGCTGAAGAAGATCTTCGAGCGCGTGCTCGAGATCGTCGACGAGTATCATCCCGACGAGCTCGCCATCGAAGCGCCGTTCTTCGGGAAGAACGTCCAGTCGATGCTGAAGTTGGGCCGTGCCCAAGGCGTGGCCATGGCAGCGGCACTCTATCGCGACATCCCCATCTTTGAGTACTCGCCCAAGACCATCAAGCAGAACATCACGGGCAACGGCAACGCCTCAAAGGAGCAGGTGGCCAAGATGGTGCATTTCATCCTCAAGACCGACGAAGACCCCAAATTCTTCGATGCCACCGATGCCGTGGCTGCTGCCGTATGCCACTCAATCAGCAAGGGAAAGGATGTGAACTACACCAAGCACACCACCGAGAAAGCCAAGGCGCACCGCAAGCCCGATTGGAGCAAGTTTATCGCAGAGAATCCAGATAGGATAAAGAAATGATAATCCAAGAAATTGCCTTTCTATAGATTCCAAGCCAACGCACTTATACAGCGCAGGAATGACATAGAAAGGCAATTTCTATTAAAGTTCCGATGACAGATGGTATTTCCCGCTGCCGTAAGATTTCACTTCGTAGCCGTTTGCCATAGGCAGACAGACCTCAGCCGTGGTGTTGGCTGGGATGACGAAATCCCATTCAAAACGGTTGCCTTCACGCTTCCACTTGCTTTCGATGCGACCTGAGACGGAATTGTAGGTGCAATTTACAAAACCCAGACCTTCAATGGGATAAGGCTTGATTTGTATTTTGCTATAACCTGGCTCCAAGGCGCGGATGCCGCCGAGGTATTCGTATTCCCAGAGGATAAGGTCGCCAAGGAGCATCACATGATTGCCTGAGTTCATGGCAGGGTCGGCGGTGTTGCCGTTCCAGAGTTCCCAAATGGTGGTGGCACCGCTGCGATACATGTAGCCCCAACTGGGATAGGTGTCGTTGGATGCAATCTTGAAGGCGAGGTCGCCGTGACCATATTCCGTCAAGCAACGCATCAGCTGCTGGATACCAATGACGCCCGTCGACACATGGCCGCCACATTCGTTCTCGGTCTTGTCCACGATGCTATTCATCACCTTGTCTTCCAAGCCTTTGGGCACCATTCCAAACCACAAGGGCAGGATGTTGGCGGTGACAGTGTTGTTGGCATAGACGCCCGTCACGCGGTTGAAGTACTTGTCGTTAAAGGCGATGGTGGAAGTGGTGATTTCCTGCTGGAAGAATGTCACATCTTCGTCGAAGCCTAAAATCTCGGCGAACTTGGCCATCTTGCCACAGAGGTAGCAGTAGAACGGCGTGGAGATGACCGTCGCATCGGTGATGCGGGTCGCGTCGTTGGAGTGGATGAGTTCGAGCGACTCTGGCGGCATGCACCAGTCGCCGTAGGTGTCGCGAGGCATGAGGCCTGCTCGCATGTAGTCATTCTTCATGTGAAGCATCCATTTTTTCCAACCAGCATAATGTTGACGGATGGGCTCCATGTCGCCAAAGCGGGTGTAGAGCATATCCGTCACGGTGACCATGGCGCCTGGCCAGGTCATATTATCGGTGTAGCCGCGCCAATAGGGCGGGATGACATTGGCCAACGATCCCTTCTCCTGTTGGCTGTCGTCACCATCGGTAATCCATTTGGCATAAAGCTGATGGTTGTCGAAGATGTACGACTCGCCGTAGTTGCCTGTAGTACGGTCGCCTGTCCAGCCCATACGCTCGTCGCGTTGCGGGCAGTCGGTGGGCATGGAACGGTAGTTGCCACGGATACCCCAGTAGGCATTGTGGTACACCGCGTTGATGATTTCGTTGGAGGTCTCAAACGAACCCGTGACGGGCATCTCATCGTAGATGACCCAGCCTTCGAAGTCATCCAAATTGGGTGTCTCGCGCAGGCCGGAGATTTCAACATAACGGAAACCGTGGTAGACGAACATCGGATGCCAATGGAGTTCAGAGTTGAGAGTTGAGAGTTTAGAGTCAGTTGAAAGTTTAGAGTTGTTAGTGACGATGTATCGATCTGTACATTCCGCGCTACGCAAGTTGGCGGTATAAAGTAGGCTGTCGGGAGTCAAAAGCTCGGCGAAGCGCAGGATGATGTTGTCGCCTGGTTGTTGTCCGCGAGCCTTCATATCGATGAAGCCGACCATGTTTTGACCCATGTCGAGGTACCATTTGTCGCCTTTTTGGAACAGACTGACGGGTTTCAGTTTTTCCATCACAGTGATGTTGGGATTGGGCTGAGCAGTGAGTTCACCTTCGGGAGCTTCTACCAGTTCGACTGGAAGCCAAGCATTGTCGTCGTAACCAGTTTTGTTCCAGTCACCGAGATCGAAGTTTTCATCATAGGTCTCGCCATCCCATTCGTTGGCGGTGCGGATGGGGCCACGGTTAGTAATCTTCCAAGTCTCATCACTGATGATGGTCTCCTTTTGGCCGTCCTTATAGGTCACTTCGAGCTGAAAAAGCAGTCGTGGCGTGCCGAAGCCAAACACATGATCAGAGCCGTCCCAGTTGGGGTTGGTGGCGTTGTAGCGAAGGGATGTGTAGCGTCCGCCTTCAAGGATGATGCCCAGTGCGTTGTCGCCTTGCTGGAGCATCTCCGAGACATCGTAGGTGTTGAAATATACGCGCTTTGAGTACCACGAAAGCGTAGGTTTCAGCAGCTCTTCTTGCGCGACTTCGCTGCCGTTGAGATAGGCACTATAAACGCCCATGCCGCTGACATATAGCCTTGCCACGCTAACCTCGCTTTTGAGGGCAAATTCTTTTCGGAGATAACGGGCAGCCAAGCGGGTTTTCCCTACCAACACATCATCCTCAAACTCATGTCCAATCCATTTGGCTTGCCAATCATCTTGGTTCAACAGGCTGATTTCAAACGACTTGACTTCACTTTCCACTTTGGCTTTTTTGCCCTTGGCGGTTATGGTCGTGATGACTTTCCAATAGGCTTTGTCGCGGCTTTTCAGTTCTTTGCCTGCATACGGAATGTAAAGCATCTGGTTGGAAGGCACCACGCCCGAATCCCAAAGGTCGCCAATGCTTTTTTGGGCATTTTCTATAGTCGAAGCCACAATGATGTGATAGTCTTTTTGGACTACTTCGTTTTCCGTGGTCTCATAGTTCCAACTGAATCGCGGCTGTGCCGTGGCCAAAGGCTGCTCGTGGAATTGTTGCTCCACATTGGGGTTAGTGATGGTGATGTTTAGATTGTTGGTGCAGCAGGTAATGGTTAGGCCGATGGCTGCTAAGATGGCTAGTATAAGTATAGTTTTCTTCATAACGATAAATCTTCTGACTCACGAAAATACATTCATTAATATGATTCCAATAGAAATATTTTTAAACACCCTTTATAATCTCTATTAGAAACCCTTTAATATCATCGCTACAATATGCCCAATTATGGTCATGGGCATTTTGTCTAGGCTTATTTTCAACCTTTCCATCATATGGATTATTAAAAGGTATCCACTTGATTTTGGAGTTTGTTCCATCAATTGGAAAACCATTAAGATAGAATTGGAGGTATGTGGAACGGCCATCGTACCGAGGCTCATCTTGCAAAATGTAATTCACCCCACCGCCTGAAGTATCTAGACGGACAAATTTTTTTGCTTGAATGTCATAGACTGCATATTTGCGGATTAGTGCTGATGCTCGATAATGTTTCTCGGGGTTTTCAAAAGTAATATCGAAACCTGACCAATGTGAATGAAGGGTCATTAGTGGAAAATACGGTACCTGTCTATCTTTAAACTTATCATTACGATGGTACACTATTTCATCTTTTATTTGTATGCCATCATGATTTATTTCTTCATGATAATAGAATTCAAGAGTGTGAATGAAGATAGCATATTCTTCTCTAACTTTTATAAAACCACCATAAATCATCTTTTTAGCAAGCATTTCAAAAGGCTTTTCCAATGATTTGAGTTTTTGTTCCTCTGTGTTCCCATGTGCGCCATCAAATTCTTTCAAGCACTCCATTAAAGTGTGTTTTTTTACGAATTCATCAGTAAGGTTTGTTGTCATAGTGCTAATGGATTTGTTATTGTCTTTGTTTATCTGATGTTTCTTCCAAGATGTTCCAACTGATGCAGTTTAATGCTCCTCCATCCTTTACGATGTCTCTACATCCCTCTATCAAGATTACCTTTTGCTGCGGATAGAGTTGTTGTATCTGCTCAACAGCCTTTTGGTCTTCTTTGCAGGACAATCCAGGCACAAAAATACATTTTTCTGTTTGAAGAAAGTTCAAATAAGCCCACGACATTTTTGAACTGAGTGGCAATTCGTATTCCAATTCTTCAACAATGAAGTGTGCAGACAAGTTTTCAAGCAAATGCTGTCGGAGATCTTTGTCAAAATCCACATAATTATTCAATAATACAATGTTTCCTCGGATATATCTGACCATTCCATCGGCATGGCCATACATTTCATAACGATCCCAAGGTATCAGTACCAACTCGGCTTGGAATAGTTCTTCCAATTCTTTGATTAATACAGTTTTTTCTTTATGAAAGTTTTCAGGGAAAATCTTGTCTGTCATAATGACTTTGTTCCCACATTTTATTACATTTCCTCCGTCCAATATAATGTCAGTCTTGATACAATTCAATTTCAGTTTTTTACAAATGAAATCGTAATTTGGAATATAATCTTCATAGTCTTTCAAATAATCAGGTTGATACCGATATTGAAGGAATATGTTCTGCTCTAATTGGATGGGCATATAGTCTCGTGCCCAAATGTGTTTTACCGATTCTGTCAAAGGAAGGAACGCATTGTTAATGCCTTCCTTTGTTAATGCTTTCAGAAGATTCAAGTAGGCTGGCATATAATGGAGTAATCCTTGCGCCAGATAGACTTTGTTGGTTCGGCTGTCAATAATCATAATCCGTATAGTTTTTTGGTTCTTTGTTTTTTGTGGAAACAATCATGTTTTGCAAATTCCAGCATTCAGGAATGTCCACATCAATGATTGCGGTTTTTCTTTTTCGAGTTGTCGATTTTTCTTTTTCTATAGCATCAAGGTCTGTATTTGAATCGAGTGCAAAGGAATAGGATTTCTCATGGATAGCAAAAGAAAATTCGTTAAAAATTGTTAAATTTTTCTAAATAGTTATTTACATAATTATAATGGATTTACAATCTATTGATTATAAAAAAAGAATTGAAAATCAATAACATATTGGAAATCAAATACATGATATTACTAAACTACTTCAACAATCGGCTCTCCCTGTGTCAATTGGATAAACGCGATGGTTTTGCGAAAGTCGAATCTTCTCAAACTCCCAGTACTACTGCAGGCTCGATATTGAGTTTAAGGCAGAGGTCACGGGAGAGTTTGTAAGAAGGCTCCATTTTACCATGCATCAGTTCGCTCATTCTCGATGGGCTGATTCCAAGAAGCTTTGCCACGGCGGCCTGTGTCAAACTGCGCTCATACATACGGAGCCTAATGACATCAGGCAATGTCGGTTTGCTAAAGGAGAAATGAAGGTCCTCGTATTCCTCTACCATGTCGGAAAGGATGTCGAGTTCCTGATAGTTAGGGTCAGTGATTGGGGTCTCATCTGTCACCACCTTCAAAAGTTCTTCGATGCGTTGCATTGCGGCATTGTAAGCCTCTTCTGTTTTTAGTTGTGCCATGACTCAAATGTTTTCAATGTCCGTAATTCTGTCATATTCTGCATGTGTGCCGATGAAGCGAATGTAAACCGTTTTGGAAGTCATGAGGATCAGCACTACAAGGCGATAGTTATTCCCATTGATATTGAACACATAACGCTGGTTGCCAACATAATCCACACTATTGAAGGTTTGCCTAATGTCGGTCAGATTGTTCCATTCTGCCTTTCGGGTCTTTTCAAACCAATCGTTAAGGCTTCCAGCTGCTTGTGGATGGTTTTCGGCATATTGGGTCAGTGTCTTCTTTGCGATGATTCGCATAACGGCATTATTTATGTTTTGTGCCGCAAAGATAATAAAATAATTCGGAATTACAAAATAAAGTTACAAAATTTGTATAGAACATGTATAAATGGCAATGTTTCATCTAAAAAACCAACGCTTCTCTGGCTTCGGAGAATGGAGTATTTTGCATGTTCCTAGGGTGAACAAGGAAAGAGAGTGTTCGCCTGCAACACTTAATGCGTCAAAATCTCCAGTCCGGTCTCGGTCATCAAGAAAGTGTGCTCCCACTGGGCTGAGGGCAGTTCATCCTCGGTGATAACGGTCCAGCCGTCAGCTCGGTCGACAAAGACCTTCCAAGTGCCCATGTTAATCATCGGCTCAATGGTGAACACCATGCCTGGGACAAGGAGCATGCCTGTGCCTTTCTTGCCGTAGTGAAGCACCTCGGGATCATCGTGAAACTTGACACCTACACCGTGTCCACAGAGGTCGCGCACCACGCTGAAGCCGTTCTTATGCGCGTGTTGCTGGATGGCGTTACCAATGTCGCCAACAAAACCAAAAGGCTTGGCTGCTTCCATGCCCACATAGAGGCATTCCTTGGCCACATCCACCAGTTTCTGCTTACGCGCCGAGGTCTTGCCGATCACATACATGCGCGAGGCGTCGGCATAAAAACCATTTAATATCGTGGTGCAATCCACATTGACGATATCACCTTCCTTAAGAATTTCCTTAGCAGAGGGAATGCCGTGGCAGACCACCTCGTTGATGGAAACACAAACGCTCTTGGGATAGCCCTCGTAGCCCAAAGTGGCCGGGATGGCACCGTGCTCGATGGTGTAGTTGTGCACCAAATCATTGATTTCTAAGGTGCTCATGCCGGCGTGAATCTTCTCGCCCACGAGATCGAGGATGGCCGTATTGATGACACCACTCTTCTTGATACCTTCAATCTCCTCGGGAGTGCGGATGAGGCTACGCTTGGGCACCATAGCGCCTTTGGCCTCCATCGCCATTACCTTTTTGTCCAATGCTGTCGGTTCCTGTCCGGCCGGCACACGCCATACTTTACGCCTGGTAAACATATCATTCTTATTTTGGCTGCAAAATTAGTGTTTTTTTGAATACGGCCTTTCGACAAGCTCAAGGACCTTCGCTTTTTCAAGAGTTAAGGGTGTCTAAGCCTGTCGAAGACCCCGACTATTTAGCAATAACTATCCCCAACTCTTTATTAATCTGCTTGCGGATATCATCAAGGTCTTTCTTCTGTTTGAGTAGGATGAGCTGGTCGGCGGGGTCGGTTGCGGTTTTCAGTTCCTCTTCCACCGCTTTGCGCCGTTCCTCAATGATGAGGTCTTTGTAACGGTAAATCGACGACAAGACCGTGGCTTTCAGCATGTCTTCTTCACGCTTCACAAAAATCCCATATTTCTCCCATTGGTCAAGCTTGTAAGGCGTGGAGAGCAAATCGGCAGCCAATTGGGCAATGGTCTCATCCTCATGTGAAACAAAAACCTGATCATCAGGGATATAGCCTGCATCAATGGCTTGGTCGAAGATGTCAAAAACCTTTTTGTTGACAACATTAGTGAACACGAAGCCATCCATCTTCAAGTCATCGACAATCAACTGTGCCACAGAGACTTGCTCATACACCTTCTCGCCGTTTTCATCTTCTCGTTCATCGATGATTGTGTTTTTGCCGTACATAAGCAAAAGCTTCACCAACTCGCGTTCCTGATAATAACCCGCTGGCAGCTGGTCTTCAACGGTTTCCTCCTGTTTGGGTGTCACTGTCGTGGTTTCCGTTTCGGGAACCACATTATCCTCAATGCCTAAAGTCTTCTTCAGTTTGGAACGAAGTATCTTGTTCAGCTCGTTGGTGAGCGTCTGTTCGGGCATGTCCAAGAGGCGGCTGCATTCCTTCACATAGGTGATGCGGAAGATGCTGTCAGGGATGACGGAGATGGTCTCCACGATGTCACGAATCACCTGTCCCCGCTTGATGGGGTCGTTCTCGGCATCCTTTAGCAACAGTTCGGTCTTGAAGCGGATGAAATCTTTTGCGTTCTCTTTCAGGTAGTTGCTGACATATTCCGTCGAAAACTCCTTGCCGAAGGTGTCGGGGTCGTGTTCGGGAGGCAGCACCACCACACGGACATTCATGCCCTCCGAGAGAATCATGTCGGTGCCACGCAAAGCCGCATGAATACCTGCCGCATCGCCGTCGTAGAGCATGGTGATGTTTTTCGTGTAACGCTTCACGAGACGAATCTGCTCCATCGTCAGTGAGGTGCCACTGCTGGCCACCACATTCTCGATGCCAATTTGATGCATGCGCAACACATCAAAATAGCCTTCCACAAGTATACACTCATCTTGACGGGCGATGGCATTTTTGGCAAAATAGATGCCATAAAGCGTTTGTTTCTTGTCGTAGATCTCCGACTCGGGCGAGTTCTGGTATTTCGGACTTTTCTTGTCGTTGGTGAGAATACGACCGCCGAAGCCGATGACGCGACCCGTGAGGCTGTGGATGGGAAACATCACGCGCCCATGATAGCGGTCATAAAGGCCGTTGTTGCCTTTGATGGACAGGCCAATCTGTTCCAACAACTCTTCAGAATAGCCGTTTTTCTTGGCATGTTCGGTGAAGGCGTCCCATTTGGCAGGATTGTAGCCGAGATGGAATTTCTGTATGATAGGGTCGAAATAGCCACGCTCGCGGAAATATTCAAGGCCGATGGTCTTGCCTTCCTCCGTATTCCAAAGGGTATCAACGAAATACTTGTCTGCGAACTCGTTGATATTGAACATCTTCTCGCGGATGCTCTGCTGCATGATCTCCTCAGCAGTCTGTTGTCTCTCCTCGATTTTGATGTTGTACTTTTTGGCAAGGTAACGCAGAGCCTCGGGATAGGTGTAATGCTCATGTTCCATGAGAAACTTGGCCGAGTCGCCCGCCTTGCCGCAGCCAAAGCATTTGAAGATGTTGCGCGCTGGATTGACACTGAACGATGGTGTTTTCTCATTATGGAAAGGGCAATTGCCCCATAGGTTCGAACCACGCTTTTTCAGCGTGACGAACTCACCTACAACCTCCTCAATGTGAGCGGCTTGTAGGATTTGCTCCACTGTTTCTCTTGGAATGGCCATCGTTGTGAAATAATTGGCAAAACTACAAAATTAATTTGAATTGAATTCTATTCTGTTTTTGCCCTTGATTTCGTGTAAAAAACATGTACCTCACAACCTTGATTTCGTGTAATTTTTTGACAATTCAAAGCTTTCGATGGCTTGTTGGCACAATAGCACAAATGCATAGTATTGTCTATCGTCGCATCGTCGATTTCAACGTAGTTAAAGCACGAATAACGAAACTGACCAACTCCCAACTAACAACTCTAAACTCTAAACTCTAAACCCTCAACTCTAAACTCATTTATCCAGCTCCACCTCCCCAGCCCCCACAGCCTCAAACAACCACATCCGCTCATAATAGGCTTCATCAAATACCAAGGTGTCCACATTCGCTGGCTGTTGCCGCATCTCATGGTTTCTTCCTTCCTGGCATCCCGCCAGCAGCAGGGCGGCAAAAGCCGCCACTGCTACTGCGAGAATCATGGATGCAGATGCTTTTTTCATGGCTTATCTTATTACCGTGATGCGTTCCGTTTGCGAAACTCCCTTTGAATCCCTAATCCTCACCAAATAAACCCCTTCCGCCAAATCCGCTACATCAATCTCATTCGTCCGCCGCACTATTATCACCATCTGCCCAAGTGCATTATAAACCCGCACCTCATCAACCTCAACACCCTCAATCCGAACAACCCCATTGGCAGGATTGGGATATACAGTAACATTAG
>JAEEGI010024730.1_pt1 | contig 11694 bp, 8 predicted proteins | sample 8958751 | NCBI WGS metagenome assembly JAEEGI01 (sample SAMN16246545, study PRJNA631951) | gut metagenome | biome: gut microbiome; feature: rumen; material: KS-attached | host: Bos | place: Iran: Karaj | collected 2018-10 | reverse complement strand
TTCGTGACAGGAATCTGTTACAAGAACTCGTCCGTAAATTCGGATGGGCATGTGTATTCTGATACTAATAATGTGATTTTATGAAACAGAAATACGCAGTAGTGGTGCTCTTTGCACTGATAATCGCCTCGAGCATGGTGAGCCTGACGAGTTATAAGACAACGGAGAAGTTGGTGACCGAAGATGTGAACCAGGCATTGGCCAAGGCTCTGGATGAACAGCAGTCGGACGTGATCAGTGCTGATACGATTCAGGTGTTCAACAGTCACCTGCAAATAGAGGGATTGAGAGGAAATGCTGTTTTGGCGGTGGACACCAAGAAAGGATTCCGTCCACGTCCGCAAGTATCGACAGCCACGATTCTCTCACTCTCTGACCAACGGCCTTCGATGATTCTTTGGTCGATGGTTCTGCTGTGGAGCCTGTTCTGCCTGTATCAGCACAGGCGGCTGTCAGCATTAGGTCTCTATGGCGGCTTGGCCCTGCAAGATGGACGGTTCGTCAATGCAAAAGGCATCGAAGTAAAACTAACCCCGATGCAGCAGCAACTGATGGAGATGCTGTGGCAGTCGCCCTCGCATCAGTTGTCGAAAGCAGAGATTTGCGATGCCCTCTGGCCCAAGAAACCCGATGCCAGCGAGACCCTTTACACCCTCATCCGTCGCCTGAAGCCCATCATAGAAGAACATTCCGACCTTAAAATCGAGTCAGACAGGGGAAAGTCATACGGTCTGACTATCAGGTAGATAGGCGATTGTCAGATTATTGTCAGACAAATGTCAGACAGTTTTTGCTGTATGTTTACATAATTGTTGTTAGCTTTGCAGCCGTTTAATGAAACGTGCAAAGCATTATGCAACAAGAAACATTTAAGAAACTCAACACCTGCATGGCGTGGCTTGTCTTCGCCATTGCCGCTATTGTCTATGGACTAACTGTAGAGCCAACGGCCAGTCTGTGGGATTGTCCTGAATTCATTGCGTGTGGTTATAAGTTGGAGATTGGACACCCGCCTGGCGCACCAGTCTTTATGTTAGCCGCCAACCTGTTCTCACAGCTGGCTAGTGATCCGTCGCAAGTGGCGCTGATGGTTAATCTCCTGTCGGCACAGCTGAGTGCAGGCTGCATATTTTTCCTGTTTCTCACGGTGACTCACCATTCCCGGAAACTGATTTGCCCTATCAGCGATGGAGAAATGAGCATTTCGCAGGTCATCACTATTGAGGCATGCGGCATGGTTGGCGCATTGGCCTACACCTTCAGCGACACGTTCTGGTTCTCGGCAGTCGAGGCAGAAGTCTATGCCTTCTCCAGTTTCCTGACCGCCCTGATGTTCTGGCTGATTCTGAAATGGGAGAATGAGATGGATAAGCCCGGCAGTACTCGATGGATTGTCCTGATTGCCTATATCACAGGATTGTCCATCGGTGTCCATCTGCTTTGTCTGCTCTGTCTGCCCGCTATGTCGTTTGTGGTGTATTTCCGTCGGGCAAAGCGGGTCACGTGGAGGGGGATGCTAAAGGCACTCATCGCTGGCGGGATGTTGATAGCCGTTATCCTCTTTTGTCTTATTCCTGGCGTGGTGAAACTTGGCGGATGGTTTGAACTGCTGTTTACCAATGTGCTGGGATGCCCTTACAACACTGGCCTCATTTGCTACATCCTGCTGCTGACAGGGACAATCGTTATTGCCTATTATAGGGTGAAGCAAAGGATAGTCAAGCTATCGTTGGCCTGCCTGCTGATGATGCTCATCGGCTACAGCAGTTATGGTGTAATCTTCATCAGAGCCAATGCTCAGACACCGATGTGTGAGAATGCGCCTGATAATATCTTCTCTTTAGGCAGCTATCTGAACCGCGAGCAATATGGCAAGACGCCGCTGTTCTATGGTCCTGCGTATTGCAGCGAAATAGACCGCGTAGAAGAAGGAGAGTACCTGGTGCCGAGACAGAAGGAAGGTCAAGCCGTCTATCGCCCTGTGGCCGATTCCACGAAGCAGGAATACGAGGTGGTGCGCCATGATATTGATTATTTGTATAAGAACAATATGTACTTCCCCCGGATGCACTCCTCACGACATGCCAAGGCCTACGAGGACTGGCTCGGAAACGTCGAGAAAAAGGACGGCGTACCCACTGCTGCAGAGAATCTGCGCTTCTTCCTTTCTTATCAAGTGAACTTCATGTACTGGCGTTATTTCCTGTGGAACTTCGTGGGGCGGCAGAACAACATTCAGGGTCACGGAGAAGTGGAGCATGGCAACTGGATTACAGGTTTCCGATGGATAGACGACTGGCTGTTAGGTTGCGACACGTCGAAACTGCCGTCGGACCTGAAAGAGAACAAAGGGCGTAATGTGTTCTATGCATTACCGCTGCTTCTCGGACTGGTTGGTATGTTATGGCAATGGCGCAAAGGACGCGAAGGTAAGCAGCAGTTCCTGGTTGTCATGCTATTGTTTGTGATGACGGGACTTGCCATCGTGGTCTATCTGAACCAGACGCCGCTCCAGCCGCGTGAACGTGACTATGCCTACGCAGGTTCGTTCTATGCCTTTGCCATTTGGATAGGCATGGGAGTGGGAATGATCAGTGAAAAGATAAGAGTGAAAAGTACAAAATATGCTAGCCTCATGGCTGTTCTTTCTGCTATCGCATGCCTGCTGGTTCCCATCCAAATGGCAAGCCAGACGTGGGATGATCATGACCGCTCTGGCCGTTATACCTGTCGCGACTTCGGTGCCAACTACCTTAACAGCATGCAGCGAGATGGACATCCCATCATCCTGACCAACGGCGATAACGACACTTTCCCGCTTTGGTACAACCATGAGGTGGAAGGAGTGCGCACCGATACACGCGTCGTTAATATGGAATACCTGCAGACCGACTGGTATATTGACCAGATGAAACGCCAGGCATACGACTCGCCACCCCTGCCCATCAGTCTGAGCCACGAAGACTACAAGGAGGGCCGAATGGAGTATGTACCCATCGATACCGACAGCATCGCCATCGGCCCAGCGACCCTCTCGCTGAAGGGCAAGAAGGGTCTCTTCAAGAACGAACTGATGGTACTCGATATGCTGTTGCAAGCCAATTGGGAACGCCCCGTCTATATGTCCATCAGCATGGGTTCCGACATTCTGCCTTTCCTCCGCGACCATTTGGTACTCGAAGGGCTTGCCTATCGCATTTCGCCTACGGCTACCACTCAGAGGATAGACGTGGAGAGGCTTTATGACAACATCATGCACCGTTTCCGCTATGGCGGTCTGAGCATGAAAGGCATCTATGTGGATGAAGATGTTAAGCGTATGGCCCATACTCATCAGCTCATCATGGGAGTGCTTATCGACTCTCTTCTCCAGAGGGGTGACACAAAGCGTGCCCTCAACGTATGTCATAAGTGGCAGAAGGAAATGCCGCAGGAGAATGTACCCTATACAGAATACGCGCTGTCGATGGCCCGTTGCTATTATATGGCCCATCAGCCAGAACAGGGTGATGAGATTGTCAGCAACTTGCTGCGCCGTTCTGACGAATGGCTCTCTTGGATAAACACCATCAAATCATCACGTCGTGCTGGGTCTCTTTATAACCGCTATACATGGATGCAGACCATGGAGCAGGCACTTGTCGTAGCAGAACAATTTGAAAGAACCAAATTCATTCATCAATACATCAAGCAATATGAACACTACAATAAACAATATCAATAGAGCCAAACAGTTGATACTGGCTGGCTTAAGCGGGAAACGAATCATCATCGCAGCATGCATCTTGATTGTTTCAGGCTATATCCTGATGTCTGGCTCAAGTAGTTCAGCGCAGTCTTTCAACCCAGCCATCTTCTCAACCCGCAGAATTGTCATTGCCCCAATGTTGTGTTTGGCAGGCTATCTGCTGATTATACTTGGGATTCTTAGGAGACGATGGTGAGAAGCCTTAGGCTCATAGCTTATTCCCACGGCGGGAACGCTATGTTCCCATGCTGGGAATGTCACGTTCCCAAGGTGGAAAAGTTTGGTGGTGCAATGCATTTTTAACCATTTCTTTTGATTTTTCGCTCATTTTGCACTATCTTTGTGCCGTGAAATGAAGATGATGAACGAAGCGACAAGGGAATTTGTACGAGAGCATCGGGATGAGGATGTCAGACAGCTGGCACTTCGGGGGACGAAAGACCCTGAGGTGGATTTGGCGATGGCTCTTCAGCAGATTGATGGGCGAAAGAGGGCACAGGAGAAATTGCCTTCGTGGGCAGCAGTGGAGGGAATTGTCTGGCCACCACATCTGTCGATGGAACAATGTTCGAGTGAGCGGACGGCGAGATATAAGGCTGAAGTGGCTGGAAGAGGTGAGCTGTTTATAGATCTGACGGCAGGCTTTGGCGTCGATGCGGCATTCATTGCTCAGGGGTTCCAGAAGGCTGTCGCAGTGGAACTGCAAGCGGAGTTATGTGCCATTTCATCGGAGAATTTTAGACTCTTGGGGCTTCATCAGATAGAGGTGGTGAATGGCAATGGCGTTGACTATCTATATACGATGGCACCTGCTGATATGGTCTTTATCGATCCTGCGAGACGGGATGAACACGGAGGACGGACCTACGGCATCGCTGACTGCACACCCAATGTGCTTGATTTCATCGATGAATTGTTGGAAAAGGCCCAGTGTGTGATGATTAAACTCTCGCCTATGCTCGATTGGCGCAAGGCGGTAGAGGATATCGGCAGGCAATATATGTCGGCAGTCCATATCGTTTCTGTGAATAATGAGTGCAAAGAACTGCTGATAGAAGTGAAAAGTGAACGTGTGAAAAGTGAAAAGTCGGGGATGATAGAAGTGAAAAGTGAAAGAATGAAAAGTGAAAAGTCGGGGATTGGAGGTCTGCGGGTAGTTTGTGTCAATCTGCTGTCTGATGGTGGCCGTGAGTGCTTCGAGTTTGATGCTGATGCCCCGCCTGCCTCTACTTTTCACCTTTCACTTCTCACTTTTCACTTCTTATACTCGCCTAACGCTTCAGTCATGAAGGCTGGTTGCTTCGATCTCTTGGCAGAACGCTTTGGGGTGACACCGCTTCATCAGAACAGCCACTTGTTTGTGTCAGACAAAGAGGTGCCAGACTTCCCTGGCCGTGGGTTCGTCATCGAATGGATCACCTCGATGAACAAGCGTGAATTGAAAGAGAGCCTCGCTGGTATCACACAGGCCAATATCGCCGTGAGGAACTTTCCAATGTCTGCCGAAGAATTGCACCGTCGCCTGAAATTGCGTGACGGTGGTGACATCTATATTTTCGCCACAACTATCGAAAACGCAGGCCATCGGCTCCTTATTTGCCGAAAAATCTCCTAACGAATAATAATTTTCAATTTTCAATTTTCAATTTTCAATTATATTTCGTACCTTTGCGCACAAAATATCAAAGGATTTATGGAAACTGAAAACAAAAATATTCAGGAGTCAGGAGTCAGGAGTCAGGAGACTGGAGTCGGTAGCCAGGACGCTCAAGTGCAGTATGATGACGAGAACATCCGCACCTTGACGGGTCTCGAGCACATTCGTTTGCGTCCTGGTATGTATATCGGAAAGCTTGACGACGGTTCCAAGCCCGACGACGGTATCTATGTGTTGTTGAAAGAGGTGTTCGACAACTCTATCGACGAGTTCAAGATGAAAGCCGGCGACCGTATCGAGGTGACTATCGAGGATAACCTTCGGGTGACGGTGCGTGACTATGGTCGAGGCATCCCGCAGGGAAAACTCATCGACTCTGTCAGCATCCTGAATACCAGCGGTAAGTTTGACTCGAAGGCTTTCAAGAAGTCTATCGGTCTGAACGGTGTGGGTGTCAAGGCCGTCAATGCCCTGAGCAGCCGTTTCGAGGTGCGCAGCTATCGTGACGGGAAGGTGCGCAAGGCCATTTTTGAGCGAGGCGTGCTGATAAGTGATGTGACGGAACCCTCTCAGGATGAGAACGGTACCTACGTCTTCTTCGAGCCGGACAATACGCTCTTCAAGAACTACTCCTATCACGATGAGATCGTGGAGTATATGCTCCGCAACTATACTTACTTGAATACGGGACTGACCATCATGTACAACGGTCGTCGCATCCTCTCCCGCCGAGGTCTGGAGGATCTGCTGAAGGACCGTATGACCAGCGATGCCCTTTATCCCATCATCCATCTGCAGGGCGACGATATCGAGATTGCCTTCACGCATGCCAACCAGTATGGCGAGGAGTATTATTCCTTCGTCAATGGCCAGCACACCATTCAGGGCGGAACCCATCAGAGTGCCTTCAAGGAGCATATCGCCAAGACTATCAAGGAGTTCTTCAACAAATACGAGTATGGCGATATCCGCACAGGTATCGTGGCCGCCATTTCCATCAATGTCGAGGAACCCATTTTCGAGAGTCAGACGAAGATCAAGCTCGGCTCCACCACGATGTCGCCAGACGGTGTGAGCATTAATAAATATGTGGGTGACTTCATCAAGCAGGAGGTCGATAACTATCTGCATATCCATCAGGATGTGACCGAAGTGCTTGAGAATAAGATTAAGGAGAGCGAGCGTGACCGTAAGGCGATGGCAGGTGTGACGAAGTTGGCCCGTGAGCGAGCCAAGAAGGCTAATCTTCATAACCGCAAGCTCCGCGACTGCCGCATCCATTATAGTGACACGAAGAACGACCGCAAGGAAGAGTCGTGCATTTTCATTACCGAGGGTGACTCTGCCAGCGGCAGCATCACGAAGAGCCGCGATGTGAACACCCAGGCCGTGTTCTCCCTGCGAGGCAAACCCCTCAACAGCTTTGGACTCACTAAGAAGGTTGTCTATGAGAACGAGGAATTCAATCTCCTGCAGGCAGCCCTCGATATTGAGGAAGGACTGGACACCTTACGATATAATAAGGTGATTGTGGCTACCGATGCCGATGTCGACGGCATGCACATCCGACTGCTGATCATCACTTTCTTCCTGCAGTTCTTCCCAGAACTGATCAAGAAGGGACACGTCTATGTGTTGCAGACGCCGCTCTTCCGAGTGCGCAACCGAAGGACGAAGATCCGCAGCAAGAAGGCGATTGCCGAGGCAGACGCCAAGTCGGATAAGAAGAACGACTTCATTACCCGCTATTGTTACAGCGAGGAGGAGCGACAGGCGGCTATCAATGACTTAGGACCCGATCCGGAGATCACCCGATTCAAGGGACTGGGTGAGATCTCGCCTGATGAATTCGCCGGTTTCATCGGTCCTGACATCCGTTTGGAACAGGTGACGCTGCATAAGAACGACCAGGTGCAGAAACTCCTTGAATATTATATGGGCAAGAATACGATGGAGCGTCAGAATTTCATCATCGATAACCTTGTCATCGAAGAAGACAGACCAGAAGAAAGTTATGATTAGATTATTGTTTATAGTTTGCAGTTTATTGTGCTTCTCAACGGCATATGGGCAAAGGGTGAGCGAAAGCCTTCATAAGTTGCAGTATGCCGAGATGGTGATCAACAGTCTCTATGTCGATAGTGTCGATGAGGTGAAACTGGTGGAGGACGGTATCCGGGGGATGCTCAGCAAGTTGGATCCCCATTCGTCGTACTCCACTCCAAAGGAGGTGAAGGAACTGAAAGAACCGCTCGATGGCAACTTCGAGGGTATTGGTGTCCAGTTCAATATGATGGAGGATACGCTTATCGTCATCCAGCCCGTTTCCAACGGTCCGTCAGAACGGGTGGGCATCATCGCCGGCGACCGCATCATCTCTGTCAATGATACCGCCATCGCTGGTGTGAAGATGTCGAAGGAGGAGATTATGAAGCGCCTTCGTGGTCCGAAAGGAACGAAGGTGGTGCTGGGTGTGGTGCGTTCTGGCATTGGCGAGACGCTCACGTTCACCGTTGTCCGCGACAAGATTCCTGTCCATTCCATCGATGCTACCTATATGATCCGTCCAGGTATCGGCTATATCCGCATCGGTAATTTCAGCGCGACGACGCATCAGGAGTTCATTGAGAGTCTCCGTCAGTTGAAGGAGCAGGGCATGCAGCATCTGATTCTCGACCTTCAGGAGAACGGTGGTGGCTATCTGAAGGCTGCCGTCGATATTGCAGACGAGTTCCTGAATCGTGGTGATCTCATCGTCTATACCAATGGCCGGAAGGTTCCCCGCACGGACTATACAGCCAGAGGCAACGGTGCCTTTATGGATGGTAGGGTAGTGGTGCTGGTTGATGGCTATACGGCCTCTGCTGCAGAGATTGTCACAGGTGCCATCCAGGATCAGGACCGTGGTCTGGTTGTCGGCCGTCGAACCTTTGGCAAGGGACTGGTGCAGCGTCCTATCGACCTGCCCGACGGTTCTATGATCCGTCTCACCATCGCCCATTATTACACGCCTTCAGGCCGTTGCATCCAGAAGCCTTATAAGAAAGGTGACGCCAAGGATTACGCGATGGATATGGTGAACCGTCTGAAGAGCGGTGAGCTGACCAATGCCGACAGTGTTCATTTTGTGGATTCCCTGAAGTATGAGACGCTTCGTGAGCATCGTACCGTCTATGGCGGGGGAGGCATTATGCCCGACTACTTCGTTCCGCTCGATACCACCCTTTATACCTCGTTCCACCGGCAGTTGGCCGCCAAGGGCATCATTATCCAGCAGAACCTGCGCTTTGTCGATAACCATCGCAAGGAGCTAAAGGCCCGATGGACAGACTTTGCCGACTTCAAGCAGAACTATGAGGTGCCTCAGAGTCTGATTGATGCCGTTGTGGCTGAGGGTGAGAAGCAGAATGTCAAGCCCAAGGATGAGGCTGAACTCGAGAAAACATTGCCTTATCTCCATGTGCAGATGAAGGCCCTGATAGCCCGTGATCTCTGGGATATGAGTGAATATTTCTCCATCTTCAACGAGAGTAGCGAGATTGTCAAGAAGGCACTCGAAGTGATTATTCTTTGAGGCGCTTTAGGTGGCAGAGTAGGAGTTTGCCTTCGCCATCGCGGAGGTGCATGCCGTTGCCTTGGCAGTAGCGGAAGTATTTGCAGTCGGCACATTCGTCCTTTCGCATCCATTCGCGGTCGCGATACAGCATATAACGGTTCTCCCACACCTCCATGAAGTCATCTTCGTAGATGTTGCCCTGATTGTAGTCGGCCCTGATACTGGCGCAGGCAGCGATGGAACCGTCGGCCATCACGGAACCGACGCTGACGCCTGCCTGACAGGAGAAGAGACGGTTGCGCACTTCGCCCTCGTAGTTGCCGAGGAACCCCTCGCAGCCGTAATCGGCCCGAATGCGACCCTCCTCGCGTACCTTTTTAATATAATCGAACACACCCCGGAACTCTTCATTCGTCAGTCGCATCATCGGATCGAGGGCTGCGCGCCCTACAGGGAAGACGGTAAAGAGTCGCCAACGCTTGACACCCTTGGAAATCAAAAACTCCTTGATTTCATCGAGCTTCTGACAGTTGCGACGGGTCACGCAGGTGACGATATCAAACACAAATCCTTCTGTCGCAACAAGCATATCGATGGCCTGACTTACCATCTGGAAACTGTTTACATTGCCTCGCATCCAGTTATGGTCTTCCTCCAAGCCGTCGAGGCTGATGGTCATCGAATGCATGCCAGCCTTCATGAGACCCTGAAAGCGTTGTGGTGTAAGATGGAGGGCGTTGGTCACCATGCCCCAGGGGAAGCCCCGTTGGTAGATGCCTGCTCCACACTGTTCGATGTCCTGACGCATCAGGGGTTCGCCACCGGAGATGATGACAAACACCTTATGTGGATCCGTCTTTTTCGCGATTCCATCGAGCACTCGGAAGAAATCTTCCTTGGGCATATCCTTCTTTGCATTCTGCATCTTGCAGTCGCTGCCACAATGCCGACATTTCAAATCACAGCGTAATGTACACTCCCAAAACAACTGTCGCAAAGGGTGTTCCTCGACAGCCATCTTGTTCTGTTGTCGCCACAATTCCAAGGCGAGTTTCTTCCTGAGAGTCAGCGGAGTGGCTTTCATTTCTTCTTCAGTTTGATGTCCATATTCAATTCATAGCTGTACTTATCATCTGTTTTCACAGCCTTTTCAAAGTCAATATCGAGTGTATCACTAAGGAACTCGCCGCCATTGGCCTCACCATCGACATCCTCGACAAACAGCTTCTTGTAGTTATTAGAACCATAGCTGTTCAACTGATAACGCCCTGATGTATCGGTCAGAATGGAATCTATACCCAAAATATCTTTTTTCCCTTCTGCTGATAGGAATATCAGCTTCTGTGATACCTTGATTCCCTGAACGGGCGTACCTGCTTCGTCCGTCACTTGTCCCCTAACCTGATATTCGACTACCGGCATCCCATACTCTGCAACAAAAGTCTGATCATCAGAAGATGAGCACCCAAAGCCCAGCATCGACAGCAAGGCAGTCAACACACCATCGTACCAACGGTTAAATCTTACTTTCATATTCGTTTCATTTTAATTGGTTCTTACCTATATAACTGCGAAACCATAAAAACCTTGCATCAAATTCCGTTAAATATTCTTAATCGATACCAAATTGTTTGCAAAATGCCCCTCATGGCGAGGTAAACGATCATCGCAAGCCAGAGAAAGTGATTTTCGAGGAGTGAGGAGTGTGGAGTGAGGAGGGAGATATGACAGACGGCGAAGAAGGTGAGGGTGGAAAGGAATGAGGAAACGAGCATACCACGAGAAGCGGTCAGACCGATGAAGACACCGTCCCAGATGAAGGCGACACAGCCAGCTGCCGGTATCAGCCACGCCCACCACAGGTATTCGCGAGAGGTTTCAAGCACTTGCGGTTCATCTGTTAGCATACTGACAATCCATCGGCCTCCCATTATATACAATAAGGTGTAGCCAATGGTCACCAGGAGCGTCCACATCCATAGCCTTCGCAGTGTCTCGTGGAAGGCTGTAGCGTTTTTAGCTCCGTACGCTTTTCCCCCCAGAGCCTCGCCTGCGTATGCAAAGCCGTCCATAAAGTAGGAGAAGAAGAGGTAGAGTTGCATGAGCACAGTATTGACAGAGAGGATGACAGCCCCTTGGCGGGCACCTGCGGAAGTGAAATAGAGATTAACGGCCACTAGACAGAGCGTGCGGAGGAAAATGTCGCGATTTATTTTGAAGAATTTCGAAATCTCGTGGGTGCGGGGGTGCGGGGGTACAGAGGTACGAGAATACACCTGCCACAGACATATCTCGCCCCCCCGTACCCCCGTCCCCCCGTACCTCCGAAACAGTCGTCCATAATACCTCCAGACAAGCCTCAAAGCCACGATGAAACCGGCATATTGTGCAATAACCGTACCCCAAGCCACACCCTCGATCTTCATCCCAAAGCCATAGACCAGCGTCAATGAGGTGAGGATATTCACCACATTCTGCATGATGCTGATGAACATGGGGAAACGCGTGTTCTGCATGCCAATAAACCAGCCCGAGAGGCTGTAGAGTCCCAAGACGGCAGGAGCGCCCCAGATGACAATAAAGAAGTAGGTTTCTGCGTAAGGCAAGACGTCTGCAGTAGGGCCTATCAGCGCAAAAGAAGCCCATTTCATCGGTACCTGCAGGAGGATAAGCAACAGGGCGATGGTGAAGGCAATCATCGTCGAACGTACCAGTATTCTGATGACTTCCTAC
>JAEEGI010024728.1_pt1 | contig 11695 bp, 10 predicted proteins | sample 8958751 | NCBI WGS metagenome assembly JAEEGI01 (sample SAMN16246545, study PRJNA631951) | gut metagenome | biome: gut microbiome; feature: rumen; material: KS-attached | host: Bos | place: Iran: Karaj | collected 2018-10 | reverse complement strand
AGGGCAGTTACTATCTGACCAAAGAAGAACGCCGGATGCTTGACCTCGTGACGGAGTCGTTCGAAAAAGTTGCGGTGCTGCTCAACTGCGGAAGCATCATGGATATGGGCTGGCTCGCGGACTACGGCGATAAGATCACAGCCGCGGCGTATGTCTGGCAAAATGGGATGGAGACCGGCAACAGCGTCGCAGACGTGCTGTGCGGTAAAGTCTCCCCAAGCGGCAAGCTCAGCGATACGATCGCATGCAGCTATGCGGACTTTCCCTCGTCCGGCTGTTTCGGCAATAAGGCGTTCAACGAATATAACGAAGATATCTTTGTTGGCTACCGCTTCTTTGAAACGTTCGCGCCGTCGCGGGTGCTGTACCCGTTCGGCTACGGGCTGAGCTACACGACGTTTGACGTCGCCGTAACGCAGACGCGGATCGCCGGCGACGACTGCCGCGTGTGGGTCACCGTGACGAATACGGGCGACACCTACAGCGGCAAACAGGTCGTCCAACTCTATCTTCAAAAACCGCAGGGCGTCCTCTCTCAGCCGGAACGCATCCTGATCGCGTTCGCCAAAACCCAGACCCTGCTCCCGGGCGAAAGCGAAAAGCTCTGCCTTTGCTGCAAGCTGTCGGATTTCGCGAGCTACGATGACACGGGTCTGAGCGGCCACCGCAGCGCGTGGATCTTTGAAAAAGGCGACTACAATCTTTATATCGGGTTTGACGTGCGGTCCGCCGCGTTTTGCCGGATGTTCACCGTCCGCGCGCTGAAGGTCGTGCGCCAGTGCAGCCAGATCTGCGCCCCCGACCCGGCCCACCCGTTCGAGCGCCTGGTGCTGCGCAAAAACGACCACGGCGCCAATATTCCGATGACAGAACGCGCCCCGACAAGGCAGATCTCGCTGCGCGACCGGATCCTGCGCAACCTGCCCGCCGATTTGCTGCAGACCGGCGATTGCGGCATCAAGCTCGCCGACGTCAAAAACGGCAAAGCGACGCTTGACGCGTTCGTCTCTCAGCTCTCGTTCGACGAACTCGAAGCGATCACGCGCGGCGACTATACGATGGACAGTCCCCTCGGCGCCAAAGGCAACGCCGGCGCGATCGGCGGCGTTTTGGAATCGCTGCGCGAAAAGGGCGTGCCCGCCGTTATCACAACAGACGGTCCCTCCGGGATCCGGCTGGCAGCGACGTGTTCGCTTTTGCCGAACGGCGTCGCGCTCGCGTGTACCTTCAACGAAACGCTGGTGCAGGAGCTCTTCTCCCTGCTCGCGCAGGAGATGGCGGACCGCGGGAGCGATATTCTGCTCGCGCCGGGGATGAACATCCACCGCAACCCGCTGTGCGGCCGCAACTTCGAATACTTCTCCGAAGACCCCTGCCTGAGCGGACGGATCGCGGCGAGCTACGTCAAAGGCGTCCAGAGCGGCGGCCTTTCGGCGTGCCCGAAGCACTTCGCCTGCAACAACCAGGAGACGAACCGCACCCACAACGACAGCCGCGTCAGCGAACGCGCCCTGCGCGAGATTTATCTCAAGGGATTCGAACTCTGCGTCCGCGAAGGGAAGCCGCATAATATCATGACGAGCTACAATAAGATCAACGGCGTCTGGAGCCACTACAACTATGATCTGTGCACGACGGTGCTGCGTGGCGAATGGGGCTTTACGGGCAGCGTGATGACCGACTGGTGGATGAGAAAGGACGAATCACACGAGTTCCCCGGCGTCATCGATCAGGGTTACCGCGTCCGCGCGGGCGTGGATGTGCTGATGCCCGGCGGTCCGCGGACGGGCAAACGCAAGCCGGACGGCACGCTGAAAAAGAGCATGAAAGCCGAAAACGGCGTAACGCTCGGTGAAATGCAGTCGTGTGCAAAACACGTATTGAAAATGTGCCTTGCTTATGTTGAATAGTCGTTAGTCGATAGCAAAGCCGCCCTGTGGGGCGGCTTTTTCTGTGCACTGCGCACTGTGCACTGTGCACTAACAAACGATCGGTGTCAGCTGCCGCCCCTCCAGCGCGGCTTCCACGGCAGGGAGCGTCTGCTCAAACAGACAGACCATCGAGCGCGGCTTGCCTTCCGGCGCGTCCTGCGCCAGCGGCAAAAAGAACAGGTGGCGCACCGAGAGCAGCACGCCGAGCGCCCGCGCAGAGCCGGAAAGCGCGTCGTTGGTGGAAACGCCGAGCAGCACCGGCCTTTCGGCCCGCAGCTGCGATTTCACGGCGAGCGTCACCGGCGTGTCGTAGATGCCGGCGGCGAGTTTGCCGAGTGTGTTGCCCGTACAGGGGGAGACGACCAGCAGGTCGCACAGCTTTTTGGGCCCGATCGGTTCCGCGTCCTCGATCGTCCGGATCACGCGGCGGTTTGTCCGCGACTCCAGTTCACGGATCCAATCTGCGGCCTTGCCGAAGCGCGTGTCGATCGACGCGGTTTGGAACGACAGAATCGGCAGCACGTGGTAGCCGCTGTCGAGCAGGGCTTGCAGCTGCGTCACGCTCTGACGAAACGTGCAGAACGAGCCGGTCATCGCGTAGCCGATGATGGGTCGATCCATGGTATCACCTCCCGTTCGCTGTCGATGCAGCGCAGCATGGCGCCGGCCGCGGCATCAGGGGTGAACCGGCCGGGCAGACCGCTGCCGGCAATGCGGATGACGCCGACTTTTACGCAGTCATCCGGGTCGGCGCCGAACGGAGCGGACGCGAGTTCCAGAAACAGACAGCCCGGCCGCAATATGTGCAGCGTATCAAGCGAAAACAGCCGCGCCGGGACTGTGTTGCAGATGATATCGAACAAAAACGCCACCCGCGAAAGATCATCCGGCGAGAGCGCCTTGCAGCCGGCGAGGACCGCCTCCTGCCGCTGGAGCGCGCTGCGCGCCACAATAAAACAGTCGCACCCGAGCGCGCGCAGGACGCGGGACAGCGCTTTTCCCACGCGTCCGTAACCTGTGATCAGGATGCGCTGTTCGGGCAGATAGCCCCGTGTGTGTTCGAGCAGCAGCCGCAGCGCGCCCTGCGCGGTCAGCGCGGCGTTGTATAGCGCAAAGGTTTCGTTCTGTAAAAAGTCAAAGCAGGGGACAGCGCGTTCTTTGAAAAAGGCGTTTTGTTCCGATGTGAACGCGCCGCCCCATACAGTCTGGGTCGAATCAAACAAAGGAAAAATCTCTTTCCAAGGCGTCTTGGCTTCACCGTCCAAAAGGCTGCCGTCTTTTGTCGCGGGAATCGGCAAAATGATCGTTTCGCTTTCGCGGACGGCGCGGCGGATCTCCTCGCAGTCATCGGGCGCACTGACACGCAGCACTGGGCGGTTCTGCCGCTCCAGCAGCCGGAACAGCGCGGCGCTTCTTTTGTCGCTGCCGAGGATCAAAACAGGCGTTTGCATACACTCTCCTCCTTCGCTTCATCCTATGATTTGAAAAAGTTTCGGTGAATGTATTTACAGAAGCAAAAAAAAGGAATATAATAATATGAGTTTTTTGCAAGGAGTAGAACCAATGCAGAGTTTTGATTCTATTTTAGCTTCAGTCAAACGTGTGCATTTCATCGGCATCGGCGGCTCCGGTATGTGCCCGCTGGCGGAGATTTTGCACGACTGGGGCTATACGGTCACCGGTTCGGACAACAACCCCGGCGACAATATCGACCACCTGCGCGCCCTCGGCGTCAAGGTGACGCTCGGCCAGAAGGCGGAGAACCTCGCCGGCGCGGAACTGATCGTTTATACCGCGGCGATTTTGCCGGATAATCCGGAGCTCGTCGCCGCGAAGGCAGGGGAGATCCCCGCCGTGGAACGCGCCGTTCTCTTCGGCGCGATCACCCGCCGCTACAATAACTGTATCGGCGTGTCCGGCACCCACGGGAAGACGACTGTTACCGCCATGCTGACGCAGGTGCTTGTGATGGCGAACGCCGACCCGACGGCGGTCATCGGCGGCGTGCTGCCGCTGATCGGTTCCCACGGGCTGACCGGCAAGAGCGAAACGATGGTTTGCGAAGCGTGCGAGTTCCACGACCACTATCTGGAGCTGTCGCCCGACGTCGCGGTCATCCTCAATATCGACGCGGATCATCTTGAATATTTCAAGAATCTCGACAATCTCATCGCGTCGTTCCGCAAGTTCGCTTCCCTGACGAGCCGGACAGTCATTTATAACGGCGACGACGAAAACACCTGCCGCGCTGTCGCGGACCTCGACAAGAAAAAGATCACCTTCGGCTTCGACCCGTCGAACGATTACAGCCCCGCCAATCTTCGTTACAACCGCGGCGCGTTCGCGGAATTCGACGTACAGTTCCATGGTATGACGATCGCGCACCTCAAGCTGAACATCCCCGGCAAGCACAACGTCATCAACGCGCTGGCAGCTTTTGCCGCCGCAAGGAACGCCGGTGTTTCTGCCGCGGACTGTGAAAAGGGGATCGCCGCGTTTGCCGGCGCAGGCAGACGCTTTGAGATCCTCGGTGAAATCAACGGGATCACCGTCGCGGACGACTATGCCCATCACCCGAGCGAGCTGGAGGCGACGCTGACCGCGGCGATGCAGATGGATTACAACACCGTCTGGGCGGTCTTTCAGCCGTTCACCTATTCGCGTACCGCGATCCTCTTTGACGACTTCGTCCGTGTGCTGCAGATTCCCGACCGCTGTGTGATGACCGAGATCATGGGCTCGCGCGAACGCAACACCTATAACATCTACACGAAGGATCTCGCTGAGAAGATCCCCGGCGCGGTCTGGTACGAGGGCTTTGACGGCGTTTCGGCCTATACCGTGGAGCACGCAAAGCCGGGCGACCTCATCATTACCCTCGGCTGCGGCGATATCTACAAGGCGGCAAAGATCATGCTCTCGATGCTGCGGGAAAAGTATCCCGACGCGTAACGAAAAGTATACCAAAAAATGCCATGCATCACGTTCGGTGCATGGCATAAACTATATGTGGCGGATGAGTCAGGCGGCTTTTCATCAAAGCAAGGCACCGTAGAACAAAGCAGATACTTGGTTCAACAGACGGTAGCGGCGCGTATGCGAAACGGCTGCCGCGGTAGAAGGGGCAGCCGTTCAGAAAAATAGTGTGTTCTTTCCTCCGTTGGCGTTTGCGGCTTTCCGCCGGGCATACGATAAGGAAGCTTATGTGTGCCGGTTCTAAGCAGAGTTGTGCGAAAGTGCGGCTCTGCTTTATGCTTTTTTTGAGTGCACAGTGCACAGTGCGCAGTGCACAGAATAAAGCCGCCCTTTGGGGCGGCTTTGCTGTTGACTGACGACTGTCGACTTCTTATTGCTCTGTTCTTTCTTTACGCAAATACGCGCCTGCCGGCAGCGGCTGCTCACACGGAAACGAGAACGCCATCATCGGGTGGTTCGTCGCTTCCACCTGCTCAGCGTCCGCATTGAAAATCGCTTTTGGCGTCACGGAGAAGGGGACGATGTCAGGCGCGAGGACCTCGAGCGTGTCGCCGGTGAAAAACCGGTTGCGCTGCGTGCAGTACGCCACGCCGTCTTCCCATTTTTCAACGACCGCCATTACGTCCCAGTCGCGGGTATAGCCGCCGGCAAAGCTGATTTGCGCGTTGTCGTGCGGATCGTCGAAGAAGAAGCCGGTGCAGTACGGGCGGTAGCTGACCTTCGTCACCTCGTCGCGCACCCACTGGTCCGGCTTGTAGTCCGGCTGCGGGTCGGCGAAATACCCGTCGATCGCGCGGCGGTAGGCATTTGTGACGACCGAAACATAGTATTCCGACTTTGCGCGGCCCTCAATTTTGAAACTGTCGATCCCGGCGTCAACCAGCGCGGGAATATGGTCGAGCATGCAAAGATCTTTCGCGTTGAGGATAAACGTGCCGCCGTCGCCGTCTTCGATCGGGAAGTACTGCCCCGGGCGCTTTTCCTCCTGCAGCGCGTATTGCCAGCGGCAGGGCTGCGCGCAGTCTCCGCGGTTCGCGTCGCGCCCCGTGAGGTAGTTCGACAGCAGGCACCGCCCCGAGAACGAGACGCACATCGCGCCGTGGACGAAGCATTCCAGATCGAGGTCGTCGGGTATGTTCTGCCGCATCTCTTTGATCTCACGCAAAGACAGCTCCCGCGCCGTGACGATTCTCTTTGCGCCGAGACGGTAGAGCGCGTTCGCGGCGGCGTAGTTGACGACGCCCGCCTGCGTGGAGATGTGAATAGCGACGCCGGGTGCGTACCGCTTGGCGTAATCGAGCACGCCGAGGTCGGAGACGATCAGCGCGTCCACGCCGCAGTCTTTCGCGTGGGCAAGAAAGCGGGGGAGCTGCGCGAGTTCGTCATTGCGCGGCAGGACGTTGACGGTCAGATAGACCCTAACGCCGTTTTCATGGCAAAAGGCCACGGCCTCCTCGAGCTGTGTTTCGCTGAAGTTTTCCGGCGAAGAGCGCATACCGAAAACAGTGCCGCCTAAATAGACGGCATCTGCATGATATTGTACCGCTGCGCGCAGGCGGAGAAGATCTCCCGCCGGCGCGAGCAGCTCCGGTTTTCTTGCGGTTGATTGTTTCATCTTAGTCGAACAAGATCCTTTCGGTGTTGCGCTGATGCTCTTCCGCCGTCTCGGCAAGATAGATGTTCCCGTCGGAGTCGTGGCAGAAGAAGAAATAGTTGGTGTCCTTTGGATACAGCGCCGCCTTGATCGCGGAAAGACCCGGGTTACAGATCGGACCGGCGGGCAGACCGGTAACGGCGTAGGTGTTGTACGCATCCAGGTAGATCGAGTAATAGACCTCGTTGAACAGCCCGTATTCGTTGACGGCAGTGATATATTCCTTCGTGGAGTTCATCTGCAATTGCGGATAGAGCTCAGGGTGATCCAGACGGTTGTGGAGTACCGAGGAGACGACCGGCATCTCGTCGCTGTCCTTCGCTTCGCGCTGAATGATCGACGCGAGCGTGATGACCTGGTCGCGCGTCATGCCCAGTTCTTTGGCGCGGGCGGTGAATTCCTTCGTCCACTTCGACTGGAAGTTGGAAAACAGCTTTTTGAGGACGGAGGACGCCTGTTCGCCGATATAGAAGTCGTAGGTGTCGGGGAAGATATAGCCTTCCGCCTTGAGATAGCGGCCGTTCGGCGCCTTGATCTTATCATAGAACTTGAACTGCTTGCCGACAATATCGAGGTTCGCGTAAAGCTTTTCCGCCGTGCAGACGTTGTATTTTTCGATCCGTTCAAAGATCTTCGCGATCGTCCAGCCTTCGGGGAAGGTCAGACGGACCGTGTCGCGGGCCACATTGTTCGAAACCTTGATCTGCTCGAGCATCTCCTCGATGCCGTTACTGGTCTCAAAGTAATAGACGCCCGGTTCATATTCGATAAAGATTTCCTTCTTTTGCTTGGAGGAATAGTATTTATCGTAGTGGCGGAACTTACAGAACAGCTTGCAAAGGAACTTCTGCTTGACCAGTCCGTTGTCGCACAGAATGTCGTAGACTTTGTTGAAATCCGCCTTTTCGGGGATCTCGACCGCGACGGTGACGCCGCTGGATTCCTTGTTGAGCGACAAGATGTCATTGATCGTCGAAAGCGCCATTGTGGAGACCGTCGCCGTGACGATCGCGATACAGATGATGCACACAAGGGTGATCAGCGTGCCGCGGATCAGCTTGTACTTACGGCGCTCCTTTTGCAGTTGGCTCTTTTTTTTGCGCTTCTTTTTCTTTTGCTCCTGCACGCGCGGCTTCGCCGGGACGGGCTGCTGCGGCCGTGACGTCTGGGTCGGACGCGCGTTGGCGTTGGCGCGACGTGCGGCGTCGTTGACCGGCTTGCCGGTCGCCGGACGCTGCCTTGTGGCGGCGGGCTGGGTGCGGACCGGATTGGTAGGTACATAGGCGGGCGGCTCGTTGTCCAGTCCGTCGATATTGACCTTGAACTTTGTCGTGCGCTTCGGCGGCGTCGGGTAGGAATCAAACCCGGACGCGGACGGATTCGCGCTGTTGTCGGTCGGGTATTTGTTTTCGTCCATGGGAATACCTCCGCATTCAGAGTATGGTGATGACCTGTTTTTCCGTGACGATCAGCTGCACGGGACGGTCGTTTTGGTTGATAGGCAGCGTCTCGCGCAGACAGTCGTCGTAGCAAAGTCCGACGGTGATGCCTGGAAAACGCTTGAGATAGCGGTCGTAGTAGCCCATGCCGTAGCCGAGACGGTAACCGTTTCGGTCATACGCGAGGGCGGGCACGAGGCACAGCCCGGCGTCGGCGGGGTCCACGGGCGCGCCGTGGGGAGGTTCCGCGATCCCGAACCGGGAAAGCTCGCTTGCCTGCGACACTGCCGTGACGGGCAAAAACTCCATCCGGCTGTCTTCGTAGCAGCGGGGGATGGCAACGCGCTTGCCGGCGCGAAAACACGCTTCGAGAATGCCGCGCGTTTCCACTTCGCTTCCGGCGGAAAGATAGCAAAGGACTGTCTTGGCGTCCTGAAACGCTGGCAGCGTCTGCACCAGACGGCAGATTTCTTTCGCCTTTTGCTCTTTGTCCGGTACCCTGGCGCGTACAGCTGCGCAGACCGGGCGCAGCCGCATCTTTTGTTCCTTCGGCGACTGTGACTGCGTCATGGGCATTGGATCGCCGCCTTGATCTGATCGGCAGAAGCCTTGTCTTTGAGCGCGGCGATGATCGCGAAGCCGAAGTCGAGTGCGACGCCGGCGCCGCGCGCCGTGATGACGTTGCTGTCTCTTACAACATATTTGTCGCTGAGGACGGCGCCGTGCAGGTCCGCTTCAAAGCCGGGGAAGGCGGTCGCTTCCTTGTTTTGCAAAAAGCCCTTGTGTCCGAGAACGGACGGGGCGGCGCAGATGGCGCAAAGCAGCTTCCCGTCGGCAAAGCAAAAGTCGAGCGCCTTTTGAACGGTTGCGCTGTTTTCGAGGTTTAATGTGCCGGGCATGCCGCCGGGGAGGATCACGCCGTCGAGCGCGTCATTGAGGACGATCTGATCGTCCGTCAGGTCGCAGACAAACGGGATCCCGTGCGAGCCGGTAATGGTCTTTGCGCCGACGCCGACGGTCAGAACGTCGATCTTCGCGCGGCGCAGCATATCGATCGGCGCGATCGCTTCGACTTCCTCGAAGCCCTGCGCCAGAAAGCAGTACAGCATAGCGGTTCTCCTTTCTCAGTCAAGTGCGAAATTCATGTAATAGGAGCGCGACAGCAGCGCGTGGTCGGTTGTGTAGAGCATCCCGTAGGGCTGCTTTTGGAAGCCGGGAAGGGCATACGGACCGTAAACGGCAACGCGCTCGCCTTGCGGCAGCGCCGCCAGCAGACCGAACTGGGCGTTCCACGCGGTGTCGGACACCGCTTCGCGGACCGTTCTGCCGTCGAAGAGAAAGGCGACGTTGTCCGTCGCGAATGCCTGCGTTCCGTAAAACGACAGGCAGTCCAGCGCGTACATCAGGTTGTCCTGCGTCCAGAGAAAGCGGTCGTTCGGCCCGGCGGGGAGGGCGGCGTACCGCGCGTTCGTGATGAGGTCGGCGGGAGATCTGCCGGAGCCGCAGAGCGTGCCCGCCCAGCGGTAGAGCTTCGTCTGAAAGCCGAACTGCTCGTAGTAGTCGTACAGCGGCTTGGTCGCCGGCACAAGGACGATGAAGTCCTTGCCGCTTTCATGCATGAAAGCCTTCGCTTCTTCGATCAGGGTACGCATCAGACCCCGGCGCCGGTACTGCGGCTTGGTCGCCGCGGCGTACAGGTAGTAGCCGTCGTAGCGCTGCTTTCCTGCCTGCAGCTGACAGTCGAGCAGATACAGCACGCTTTGGACCTCACCGTTTTCGATGACGGCGAAGGGGTGCGACGCGTGGAACGCGCCGGAAAAGAACAGGTCGATATACCCGTCCTCGTCGCCGAAGACGTCTTTCCAGAGCGTGTGCAGCTGCGTCAGATCTGCGGTTTCGGGTGTGATGCGCATTTATACGGTCCTCATTTCATATTTTTCCACAAAAAAGGCGGGATGATACGACAGCTTGGCTTTTCGCAGGTTTTCGCCGCCGAGGTCGTCTTCGCGGTTGATGTGGCAAAAGGTGGCAAGCTCGTTTTGCACAAACTGCCGGTTGATCATCGGATAGGCGCCGCGCACAGAAGCAAAGGCTTTTTCAAAATGGACGCAGAACATGTCGTCTGTCAGCGCTTCGCCCAGGCAAAAGGCCACGACCTGCCCGTCCACGCGCAAAAGTCCGCCCACGCAGCCGAGCGCCTCATAGTTCCGGAACGCGGCTTCAATGATTTTGTATTCATCTTCCAGCTCCGCGCGCTGCTCCGGGTGGCTTTCCTGCAGCCACTGCCGGCTCATGGCAACGCATTCCGGAATCGTTTCGGGCGTGATCCGCTCATAGGACCAGCGGAAATTGCGCTCAAAAAAGGAGATGTGGTTGCGCTTGCTCTGATACTTTTTGCCGGAAAGGTTCACAAGATCCTCGCGCAGATACACGTAGTCGAACGAATCGCGCTCTTTCTGAATGTGGAACGCGCCCGGAAAGGCGGCTTCCAGAATGGCGGCGTCGGTGTCGTTCATGCCGTAGATTTCAGCTTCGGCTTTGTTTGCGCGGATCTCTTTGACCACTTCGCGGATGGCGGCATGCTTGTCGCCGCCGATCGGAAAGCAATAGGCGTTGTAATCGTCAAACACACATTTGGTCACGAAGCAGCCGTTGGTGTCCGTCACGAACAGATCAATCGCCGCGCTGTAGGCGAAGATATTCGCAAAGCCGTATTCACAGCCCTCGCGCGGTTCGCGCCGCAGCCGTTCGGTCATCCAGTCGCGGTCCTGCAGGGTAACGGGATGCCAGTCAAGCATTGGTCAGCACCTCCCCGGCAATCGTCCATACGTCGCGGGCAATCGCTTCGCGCGTGCGCGGCTGACCGTTTTCGCTGCAGTTGACCGTGCGCCAGCCGCATTTCTTTGCGGCATACTGCGCCGCCTCGTGGCAGGAGGCAAGATAGGCGGTGTCGCGCTCGTGCACGTCTTTTTTGGTTTCGTCTCCGGCATAGCGCTGCGCAAGCAGACGCTGCGACACGGCGACGGGCATGTCCAGAAAGATGACGAGGTCCGGCTTTGGCACGCCGAGCTTTTGGTATTCAAAATCGTCGAGCCAGGAAAGATAGCCGTCCCATGCGTCGACCGGCAGCTTCGTCATCTGGTGGCAGGCGTTGGAGGTGGCATAGCGGTCGGCGATGATCAGCGTGCCGCTTTCATAATCGCTGCCCCAGACCGTTTTATATCCGGCATAGCGGTCCACCGCATAGAACGCCGACGCCGCATAGGCGTTGACGTCGCCGGGGTTTTGTCCGTAGGCGCCGGCAAGGTATTCCTTTACCAGTGCGGACGAGGGTGCGTCGTAGTGGGGCAGACTGATTTTGCGGTGGCGCACGCCTTCTTTTTGCAGCGCCTCGCAAAGCAGCTGCGTCTGGGTGCCTTTGCCGCTGCCGTCCAGCCCTTCAATGACAATCAGCGTTCCCATATCAATAGGTCAGAATGGCGGCAAAAACAACAAGGTCGCCGCTTTCTTCGCGGTTGGCAATGGAGTGCGTTTCGCCGCCCAGGCAGATGCAGCTGTCGCCGGTGTGCAGAATTTCGGTTTTGCCGTTGTCGTAATAGGTGGCGGTGCCTTCCATCACGTAGAAGACTTCCTCTTCGTTTTCGTGCACGTGCGCGCCGATGGAGCAGCCGGTCTCGAGCCGGATGGTGCCGAGC
>JAEEGI010024725.1_pt1 | contig 11695 bp, 9 predicted proteins | sample 8958751 | NCBI WGS metagenome assembly JAEEGI01 (sample SAMN16246545, study PRJNA631951) | gut metagenome | biome: gut microbiome; feature: rumen; material: KS-attached | host: Bos | place: Iran: Karaj | collected 2018-10 | reverse complement strand
AGTAATACCAGTCGTTGTTGAAACGCATCCGGTCCGGGTCGTCCACGTTTTTATTGGTCTGGATGCAGAGCAGCACATCCTGGGCGGAAGCATCCTCCCGTTTCACGTAATGGATATCGTTGGTGACAACCAGCTTCACGCCGTATTTTTCCGCAAAGATATGCAGCTGCCGGTTGACGGTCCGTTCTTCTTCCAGATCGTGGTTCTGCATTTCCAGAAAGAAATTGTCTTTGCCGAAAATATCAATATATTCCCGCAGCGCCCGTTCCGCACCGTCCAGATTCCGCTGCAGGATCATTTGAGGAACTTCTCCCTGTATGCAGGCAGACAGACAGATGATGCCCTTGCTGTATTTGCGCAGAATGTCCTTATCGATGCGGGGCTTTCGGTAAAAGCCGTCAATAAAACCGAGAGACACCAGCTTCACCAGATTGTGATACCCCTCCTGATTTTCCGCCAGCAGAATCAGATGGTAACGGGGCTGCTTGTCGATGCGGTCAAAGCGGCTCCCCGGGGTAATGTAACATTCACAGCCGAAGATGACCTTGAGGCCGGGCTTTCCCTCTTTTTCCGCTTCCTTATTCAATTTCTGCGCCGTCTGGTAGACGTCCACCGCGCCGTACATATTGCCGTGGTCGGTGATGGCAATGCTGTCCATCCCCAGCTCCATGGCGCGCTGCAGCAGCTCCTTCGGTTTGGAGGCGCCGTCTAACAAACTGTATTGGGTATGCACATGCAAGTGCGTAAATGGTACGTTCATGATTGGTTCCGTTCCGCCGCTTTCACTGCGGCATTAATCAATGAAACTTAAAAGAGAAAACTCTTTAAATACAATACTTATAGTATGGAATCTCATCTCATTTTACAAGCAGGGCTTATGGTTTCTATTTCGCGCGTTCCAAAAGTACTCCTCTTTTAATACTCATCCAGCAAAAACCCCATATAAAGAGGCAGTATCATCATATTTCCATTGCGGCCGACATTATAGTCCCCTAACTTGACCGCCTGCTTTACATGATATTTTTCAGGATGACTCAGTATCGTTTTGGCACTCTTCGTATTCCCTGTCGTCGCTTTTACTTCTACTAACGTACAGTTCCCTTTCCAGCGCATGACAAAATCAATCTCAAGTCCCGAATCTTTATGGTAATAATAGAGCGGCCGCCCCATCTTGGCAAAAAAGTCCGCAACCAGGTTTTCAAAAATGGCTCCTTTATACCCATGCAGATTACCCTGCAGCACTTCAAACTGTGTACCATCCTCCAGCATGCCAATCAGGAGGCCGGCGTCTTTCATATAAACCTTAAAAATATCCTGCAATGCATTTCCTTCCAGCGGCAGTTCCGGAATCGACAGATTATAACACCGGGAAATGATCCCCGCATCTTCGATCCACTGAAGGTTCCCAGCATATTGTGACGACGTAGCGCCTTTTTTCACAACGGAATACTGAAATTTCTTATTCTCTTTACTTAACTGCTTTGGAATCGATCTAAAACATTTGGCGATTCTCGCTTTATCTTTTTTATCCGCGTATTTAATCATATCATCTTCGTAAGACCGGATAATATCCCGTTGTAATTGCAATACGTTTCCGAGCTGGTGTGTATCTATAAAAGCCTGAACCACCGCAGGCATTCCCCCTACCACGGTATATTGTAACAACAGTTGCCGGAAACGGTTATGCAGAGCTTCCGGTACCGGTTTTTCTTCAGCCAGACACCGGCGAAGCAGCGAAATCATTGCCTCTGTAATCCCGTTGGCCCACAGGAACTCTTCAAAATCCAGCGGATACATATCAATTACCGTTTCGTATCCTACAGGAATCGAACGGGGATCCTTTCCATAGCCCCTGACTCCCAGCAATGACCCCGTACCAATTACATCAAAACGTCCGTCAAGTTTGAAAAATTTTAACGCTGTCCGGGCTTCGGGGCATTCCTGAAGCTCATCCAGTACGATAACCGTCTTGCCCGGTTTGAAAACGGCATCCGGTCCCAGAAGTGCAGAAATCATCATAATCAGGTTATCTGTTTCCAGTGAACCGGAAAAGACAGAATTGTAGTCCGGATTTTGAAAGAAATTCAGGTAAATCACATGTTCATAATGCTTGTGAGCAAAATCCAGAACAGAAAAGGTTTTTCCGCATTGTCTGCAACCTTTGATGAGCAAAGGCTTGCGATCCGGCAAGTCTTTCCAGCGGGCCAGGCTCTGCTCAATTTTTCTCCGCAGCATGATTTCCTCCAAAGATGTATTCTTACTATCAGTATAACCTGTTTTTTCTTTTTTTCAAGTGACTTTTTTTATAAAAATCATTTTTTTCAAGCGACTTTTGTCAGGGAATCGCGTTTTGTATGCTACTGAATACGCACCTGCTTTAATAACATCGGCAGGCAAGACTGCGCAAAAACGTTCCGGGCCGGAAAACCCTGAGCCTCCACATACATCCCGTTCGACAGTTGTATCTTACGGCTTCGCCTGTAGTGACATATAAACTGTCTATCCTTATAATATTAAGAGATAGAGGGACCAAAACCCTGCATCCATGCGGCTTTTCGGTTCCAAGTTGGTCGTTTTTACGACCAACCTCAGTACTTCTCCGTTGCTTCCTGCACAATTGCCAGCACCCACCGGGCCGCATTGTTCAGATCTTCCAGGGCAAGGCATTCTTCGGTGGTATGAATCTTATCCATGCCGGTTGCCAGTAAAACCGTAGGCAGACCCATGCCGCACAGGAAATTGGCGTCGCTGCAGCCGCCGGTGAAGCCGGTAGTTACAGGAAAGTTCAGTCTTTCCGCAGCTGAAATCGCTATCTTCACAGTCGCGTGTTCTGTGCTGAGATTCACGCCGGGAGCTACGTCTTTTACTTCAACCTCCAGAGAACCGCCGCCCATTTCTACTGTGTTGCGGAACAACGAAACGGTTTCATTCTTCAGGTGTTCCAGCTTTTCTTCATCGGGACAGCGCATGTCGATGACGATCTCACAGGCCTCCGGCACAATATTGGGAGCCAGGCCTCCGTCAATCATGTCCACACTTAAGGTTGTCTCTGCATCAATTCGTCCGTAAGCAGGCAAAGCGTGCAGTGCGTCTGCAGCCAGCATGATGGCGTTGATTCCCTTCTCCGGTTCCAGACCGGCGTGGGCGCTTTTGCCTTTCACCGTCAGTTTCAGGTTGACCGCTTTGGGCGACGCGTTAAAGATGGCCCCCGGATGACCGCCGCAGTCCATGCAGTAACCGGCGTCAGCCCGGATCATGGTTTTGTCCATGTAACGCACGCCGTAACTGCCGGTCTCTTCCCCAATCGTGAAGCAGACCTGGATATCCCCGTGGGGCAACTCGTTTTCGATGATGCATTGCATGGCTTCCAGCACAGCAGCCACACCGCTTTTATCGTCTCCGCCTAACGTGGTCGTTCCGTCAGAATACAACACGCCGTCTTTTTCCATGACATGCGTTCCTGTCGTGGGCGCCACGCTGTCCATGTGTGCTTCAAAAAACAGACGCAACGCGCCGGGCACATTTCCTTTTAAAAATCCCCAGACATTTCCCGTAGTGCCGCCGCATTGTTCACCGGCCCGGTCCACCTGCGGTTCCATGCCCAGCTCATGCAGCTTTTTTACCAAAAGCTCCGCTTCCTGTTTTTCATCACAGCTGGGACAAGGCACACCGACCAACTCAATAAACGTATTCTTCAGGCGCTCTTCATTTATAGTAATACTCATATTCATAGCTTGTTTCAATCCTTTCTCAGTTCAGTAAAACAAAACATCAGCACCACTATTAAGTCGTTAACTCTTCCAGCAGGTCCGGTGTCACCATTGTTTCCGAATACACCTTCACCCCGTGTTCCATAAGCAACGCTGCCGTAATTCCCTGCCCTGCGATTTTAGTTCCGGAAAACGTGCCGTCGTATATGTAAAACCCGGAACAAGACGGGCTGTTTGCTTTCATAATAGCGGACGTAATGTGATGCTGTTTCACCAGCTCCAGCACATTTTCCGCTCCTATCAGGAACTGCTCTGTCACATCCTCACCGGCCTTGTTGACGACACGCCGTTTTTCAGGAACTGCTCCGGAATTTGCTTCCGAAAACTGAATCTCCGCCGGAAGACGCGGTGTCGGCAACCCGCCCATCACCTCCGGGCAAACAAGCAGTACCTGTTCCTTATGACGTTCGATCCATTCACAAAGCCAGGGCACTGCATTATTACTTCCATTATATTTTACATTTCGGCCAGCCAGGCAGGCGCTGATCAGAATCATACTCTCCCCTGCTTTCTCCCAAGCACATTTCACGTCAATACGCTTCCGCTTTTATCTATTTTACCACAAATAGGTAACAGCAACATATTTCCAAAATTAAACGTTGCAAAGAAAAAACATATAAATGTCCTTCTTTTGACACAAACCCATGTTACATTTTAGAAAACAAAAAAGTACCGCAAATCAAACAATGCAAAAAATACTGCTTGCAAGGTTGCATTCTCAGCAGATGTATGCTATCATACATGTGAATTTTAAGAGGAACGGAAGGCACCGCAGGGTTTTACCGCAAATCCTCTGAGAGAATGAAGCAACAAAGTCTGATATCGCTTGGATCCGTAAAGACCGGGACGGGACGCAACAGTAACATGTATCGCGCATCCGTTTCCGGGTGGGCGATTTTTAATTATTTGCAAACCCTACGTTACTAAAAGGGAGGTACTTGTCATTATGAAACGCAGTGAACAATTCCGGCAGGCGAACCGGGAAGCCAAGACCACCGTGCTGGCCACGATTGTCGTCATCCTCTTCTGGATTGCGGCAGGTTTCGGTCTGGCTGATTCGGATATCGTCATTTTCGACACCCCCATCTGGGTCATCGGCGGCTGCATCGTGTCCTGGCTCTTTGCCGTTGTCGTAGCCTGGTGGCTGGCAGAATACATCATCAAGGATGTTGACATGAAAGAAGACGCCACCGTGAAAGGAGGCGGTAAGTAATGGAAAATTTACTGAATCTGGCTCCCGCTCTTTTATTCCTGGCCGCGTTGCTTTACATCAGCTACTGGGTACAGCAGCAGTCCAGTGAAGCCCGTTCTTCCAACTTTGTGAAAGACTACTTCATCGGCGGACGTTCCTTAGGCGGCTTTGTCCTGGCTATGACCACGGTTGCCACCTACTCCAGCGTTTCCACCTTCGTCGGCGGGCCCGGCGTGGCCTGGCAGATCGGTTACGGCTGGCTGTACATGGCCATTGTCCAGATGGTGGTCATTTTCCTGGTCATGGGTGTTTTCGGAAAGAAGATTTCCCTCATAGCCCGTGAGATTGACGCAGTTACCGTCATCGATATCATCCGTGCCCGGTATAAATCCGACGCACTGGCCAATATGGCGGCCATCTTCATCGTCGCTTTCTTCTGCGCCACCATGGTCGCCCAGTTCGTAGGCGCGGCCAAACTGTTTGAAGCAGTAACCGGCTATTCCTACATGACCGGTCTCACCATGTTCGGCATCATCGTGGTCATCTACACCACCATCGGCGGGTTCAAAGGCGTGGCCATCACCGACGCTATCTGCGCCATCGCCATGATGATCGGCATGGGCATCCTGTTCTACTGCCTGCTGGACAAAGCCGGCGGTTACAGTGCCATCATGGCCCACTTCCGGGCGAACGACCCGGCTATGCTGGAGCCTCTCTCCCGGGGTAAGATGCCGGTTTCCCTGTACATCAGCCAGTGGCTGCTGGTAGGCGTCTGCACCCTGGCGCTGCCCCAGTCCGTGGTCCGCAGCATCAGCTATAAAGACACCAAGGCCCTGCGCAATGCCATCATCATCGGCACCATCGTCATCGGCGTAGTGACCATCATCGCTACCTGGGTTGGCGTATTGTGCAAAGGCGTACTCACCAATCCGGAACTGACCGCTTACGGCGGTAGCGTGGACAACATCATGCCCCGCACCATCATCAGCGTCATGAGTCCTTTCTGGGCCGGTGTTGTCATCATCGGGCCTATCGCGGCCACCATTTCCACCGTTTCTTCCCTGCTGCTCACCTCTTCTTCCTCCATCATCAAGGACGTGTACATGCGTTCTCTGGAAAAGAGAGGCAAATCCCTGAGTAATGACGGCGTTAAACGGTTAAGCATGGTCTTCACCATCCTGCTGGGCTTCGGTATCTACCTGATTTCCATCGCGCCCCCGTCCGTTATCTGGAAGATCAACATGTTCGCCTTCGGCGGACTGGAAACCGCGTTCTTCTGGGTGATGATCTTCGGCCTGTTCTGGCACAAAGCCAACAGCACCGGCGCCATCTGCGCCATGTTCGGCGGCGTGGCAGCCTACTGCATCACCATGGCCCTGGGCTTCAAAGTGCTGTCCCTGCACCAGATCACCATCGGTATCACCACTTCGCTGGTCTTCTTCTTTATCGGCAACGCCATGGGCAAGATGCCCGATATGGATACCCTGAAACTGTTCTTCCCGGATAAGTACGAAGACTGAAAACCAACGAACCGCCAATTTAAAAATAACCATAATAATAGTAAAACCGGTATCACGTTGCGTGTGATACCGGTTTTTGTTATTACGTTTGCTATGTAATTATAATTTCATTACCTTTATCTGTCGCTTATATATCTCATGGAAGGAACGCCGCCTACAATACCGTTCTTATCCTTGAACTCGCCGACCTTCTGCATCAGATCGAAGTAGCAGTCCCAGTAATTGGCAGACTTGGTCCAGACGCGGATCGTATAAACCACCGCGTAATCCGTGTAACCGGAAACCCGCACGAAAGGCGCCGGATCCTGTAACGCAGTAGGCGTATCTTTTACAGCTTGCAGCACGGCAGCGTAAACATCTTCAAACTTGTTGGCATAACCTGCTTTTGTCTCAATGTCTACACGACGTAATTCTTCGGAAGAGAAGTTGGTGATCTTGCCGCCCATGGCTTCCGAGTTGGGAACGATGATCAGCTTGTTGTCGATGGTCAGCACCTTTGTGCAGAGCATGCTGACTTCTTTCACAAAACCTTCGATGCCGGCAATGGCAACATAATCGCCCACCTTAAAGGGTTTGGTAACCAAAATGAGAAACCCGTTGGATACGTTGGACAGGGCGCCCTGTACGGACAGGGAAATTGCCAAACCTAACATACCTACAACAGCCAGGACAGACGCAATGGGAATGCCGATGCTTTCCGCTACCACGCAAAGGGCCACAAAGTTCAGGATCACTTTAACGAGTGCTTTCACAAAGCCCCGCACCGTGGTTTCAAGTTTAAATCGGTCCAGGACCTTGTCGATGAGCGGTCCCATGATCATACTGATGATCCGGTTGAAGATGATCAGCAGGATCAGGCCCTGAATGACGGATCCCACGCTGATGGCGCCTACTTTAAAGTCCAGTATCTGCTGCGCTGTGGCAATAATTTGATTCATTATTTTTTACCTCCTTATAAAAATAAAGTATCAGCTATCTGACACTTTATTATAGCACATTCACCGCACACGGGTAACAAAAAAGCAGTATTTTTATTTAATATTTTCCAGTATCTGTTCCGCCCGCAGGATCTCTTCCAGCTGTTTCAACACTTCCCGGTTATAATGGTTGACTGTGGATTCCCGTTTTAAAATGGAAAAGGTAAGCTCTCTGTCCTGTTTTTCTTTCAGCAGCGAGGTGTAACGGTTTACAATCAACGCCAGTTCCGCCGCTTTCAGGCAATTTTGCCGTTCCAGTTCCGGACGGAACGCTTCGTTATTGTCCACCGGCGCATTTAAAAAGCGCAGCACCGGCTGAAGCCAGTGACCCATATACAATCCGTCCGTCAGGGAAATGACCTGCTCCACCGTCAGGTTTGTCCTTTTTGCCAGTTCGGCGGGCGAAGGAAACATAACAGCGATACGCGCTTTTTGTGCCATAGCCCAGTCCCAGTTCAGGGATTCCAGCAGTTTATTGCAATACACCATATTCGGCGCATTGATATTCGTGGGCTGTCCCAGCAGAAGCTGTCCAAACCGCTGGAACGCTTTGGCTACGTTGCAGCTTTCTTCCAGCGTGTCCTCGTAGAGCTTTTCCTTTAACAGTTTCTGGATAATCGCTTTCACTTCATTATAATTAATGGGCTTTACCAGAAAATTATCAGCTCCGACTTTGTAGCCGTGGATGCGGCTTTCCAAATCCTCCAGCGCGGTCATCATGATCACCGCAATGGAATGGGTGCGCCCGTCCCGTTTCAGTTCACTGCACACCTCATAGCCGGACAGACCGGGCAGCATAATGTCCAGCAAAATGATATCCGGCTGTTCCTGTCGGGCAATTTCCAGACAGGAACGGCCTTCCGTGGCCGTCAGCGCCGTATAGCCCCAGCTTTCCAGCACATCCTTCAACATACTGCTTAACTGTTCGTTATCATCTACCACTAAAATTTTCGGCATTCCTTTTGCTCCTTATAAACGATAAGAAACTGCTGATCAATTCATACAAGCGATGGCCTGTACATGATACGAATTACCCTGGTAATATGTACCAACCCTGATCTGCCTTACGTATCCGTTCTTTGCGTCGTTACAACATTTTCATGTGATAACAAATCCTGTTCCAGCGGCAGCAGCAAAATGGCTTCCGTTCCTTTCCCTGGCTCGCTCTGGAGGGAAATCATACCATGGTGAAGTTCCGCCAGTTTCTTGACAATCGGAAGTCCCAGCCCTGTACCGGGCCGTTCTTTTGTCATGGGATTTTCAATCTGCTCAAACTCTTTAAAAATCCGCTCCAGATTCTCCCGGGCCACGCCGATTCCCTGATCCGCGATACTGATCCGCATCTGCCGTGACTCTTCCATCTTCTGCACGCGGATGGAAATCCGGCTGTCAGGCGGCGAAAACTTCAGGGCATTGGACAGCAGATTGTAAATAATCTGCCGCAGCATTTGCGGGTCGGCCACAATTTCAAAATCGTCCGGTTCAAAGGAAGTCTGCATGATGATGTGAGCATCGGGGCGGAAATTGCGCATTTCATTGACAATCGTTTCTACAAAAGCACGAATGGAAAACCGGGAAAAGTCCGCTTTGGTCTTTCCTGAACGCAGGCGGGTCAGATCCAAAAGGTTATTGATCAGCGTCAGCAAATGGGACCCGCATTCCGAAGCATGATCCACATAGCGGAACTGTTTTTCGTTCAGCGTACCGCCGTACCCTCCTTTCAGGAAATCACAGGCATTGATAATAACACACAGCGGCGTTCGCAGCTCATGGGTGATGTTGGAAAGGAAACGGTTCTTTGTTTCATTCAGCTGTTTCAGTTCTTCCACTGCGGATTCCAGATCCTTGGTACGTCGCCGCACCAACAGTTCCAGATGCTTCTGGTTCTGCCGGACCTGGGCTGCCATCAGCCAGATCAGCGGCGCGAAAAGCACAAAACAAAGAAGACCGATGACCATGGTCTGCTTCCGGTTATCTTCCACGATGCCGGAAAACTGGTCTTCCTGCAGACCGAAGCTGATATACCCCACCAGATCGCCGGAATAGTTCTTTATGGGATGGTCAATAAACAAATGGGGAATCCCCCGCAGATATACCTTACCGGAATAGGTTCCGTCAGCGGCTTTGGAGCTGGTAATGGAACCGGCTTTCTGCCCGACGATCCAACTCCGGTCCTCCCCCTCGGTAGATTTAGTGGAAACATGAACGCCGTCTACCGTCAGCACCAGAAAACCGTTGGTCGCTTTCGAACTAATATAGGAAGGAAAGTAATAATCACTGTTGCAGATACCAATCAGCACCATGCAGGCAATGACCTTGCCGGAATCGCCCGTATCCATAACCGGCACCATGGTCACTTCGCAGAGAGCCTGCTGCATGTACTCCCCTTCGCCGGCGATACCCTGCTTCAGTTCTACTGTAAACTTTTTAAATTCTTTGCTGCCTTCTTCGAACAAATCGCTGAGGGGCATCTTTTCGTTGACATTAATGGGTCTGCCTGTCCGGCAGACCTCCCGGTTCAGACTGCCCAGCCTGCTTTCAGGGTTGAAACGGATATCGGATGCTGACCGGGCAATAATATGACTGTCAGGATTCAGCATCACAGCATAGTCAACTCTGTTAAAGTTGTTGCGTAAAAGCGCCAGCTTCTCTTCCAGAACCCTGGTGTCCTGCTGTTCCACTGCCTGGGGCGTGCTCACCTCCTGCGCTATACAGGTAGCGGCTTTTTGGATACTGCCCTGCCGCTGCTGCATCTCGCTGATGACGATTGCCAGCGTAGAGCGCAGATACCGGTCCTGGTTCCGGCTGAACTGTTCCTCCAGATAGCGGGTGGAAAAGAACGTGATCAGCGCAATTGGTAACAGAACAAACAGGGAAATGGTAAAAATCAGCCGGACCGTTAAATCATGATACCATTCATTCAGCAGTCCGGATATTCGTTCAATCAGTTTCTTCATTATTAATCGTATCTGACGCTTCCGCGCCGTTAATCTTATTGTAATAATATACCACAATCTGCATCCGGTCATGCAGGTTCAGTTTTGCAAGAATGTTGCTGATATGGGTTTTTACTGTGGTTTCACTGATAAACAGCTGCCGGGCGATCTGTTTATTGGTATAGCCCTTGCACAGCAGCTGCACGATTTCCTGTTCCCGTCGGCTGATGCGTTCGTCCCGCACGTTGACCGGAAGCGCGTCCTCCTGTTTCTGCGCCGCATCTTTCTGTGAAACGGTACAGTTTACGTTCAGCAGGCGCAGCATGCTTTCCAACAGCATCAGGATATTCCAGGTAGTCTCTTTATTGTAACTGGTAATATGGAATCGCTGTTTCAGATTTTCGGGAATGGTGCTGTTTTCATACGTGAGGCCCCCAATCCCGGCAAAAGCGGTCAGCCGGTTGTTAAAATAGACCGGAACATACAGGCAGGCAATCCCGAAAGGACATACATGGATAAAGGATTCCCCTTTTTGCATAGCGTCCATGTCCATCTGAAAATTTTCCTGACAACGTACCGCATGTTCCTTTTGAATGGTAAAACAGAACAGGGAATTCTGGGAACCGACCGTTAACGGATTCCCATCCATGTCCAGAAAAATCAAGCTGACCCCATAGGCCCTGGCAAAATTATCCTGGAATGTCTGCAGTTTGTCTTTACCAATGAACTGAATCCACTGATCAACAGAACCCGTCTTTATTTTCATGATTATGCACAACCTCTTTTAAATCACTATTACCAAAAAATAATTCTACAGATGTATTCTTCACCTGCCACAAGTATATGCAATAGTTGGAATTTGCGCAATACATAAAGGGTTTAAGATTTGTAGCAACCGTTTTGCTAATTCTAAAGTATTACTACTTTTGGCATAGTTTTATTAGTATTTCATAAGCTCATACCCTTGTCAGAAAAAATACAACGCAAGAATTACTCTTACGGCACGTTCGTGTGTTTCCATCATACTTTCAGTCAATGCAGGATTACGCCAAACGTGTTACTCTATAACTGCAACTGTGAGACGCAAGTATGTGGGACTCATTAAAAAGGAGGAGTTATTATGGCTCAGTCCACAAAATGTCTTATTCTTCTCGCGGTGATTGCCTTATTTTTCGTTACCGAAATCATTCCTCTGGCAGTTACCGCTATGGCCGGCTCTATCGCCTGCGGCTTGTTGGGATTTATCCCGGCTAAGCAGGTGTTCAGTGGCCTGTCCAACTCCACCGTTGTTCTGTTCGCC
>JAEEGI010024724.1_pt1 | contig 11696 bp, 9 predicted proteins | sample 8958751 | NCBI WGS metagenome assembly JAEEGI01 (sample SAMN16246545, study PRJNA631951) | gut metagenome | biome: gut microbiome; feature: rumen; material: KS-attached | host: Bos | place: Iran: Karaj | collected 2018-10 | reverse complement strand
GGCGTTTTGTGGATAACGTACGAAACGCAGCGGGTTAAAAAGGCAAAAGAGGAGAAACATTATGAACAATCCAAAGGGAAGATTCGGAATACACGGCGGACAGTATATTCCGGAAACACTGATGAATGCAGTTATAGAGCTGGAAGAAGCCTACAACAAGTATAAGGATGACCCGGAATTTAACCGCGAGCTCGAGGAGCTTTTTAACGAGTACGCAGGTCGTCCCTCAAGGCTCTACTATGCTGAGAAGATGACCAGGGACCTGGGAGGCGCCAAGATCTACTTAAAGAGAGAGGACCTCAACCACACAGGAGCCCACAAGATCAACAACGTTCTGGGACAGGCCCTTCTTGCCAAAAAGATGGGTAAGACAAGACTCATCGCAGAGACCGGCGCAGGACAGCACGGCGTTGCAACCGCCACAGCTGCGGCACTTTTCGGAATGGAATGTGTTGTTTTCATGGGCGAAGAGGACACCAAGAGACAGGCCCTTAACGTATATAAGATGAGACTTCTGGGAGCAGAGGTAATCCCTGTTAAGACAGGAACCGCAACCCTCAAGGACGCCGTATCCGAGGCAATGAGAGAGTGGACCTCAAGAATCAGCGACACCCACTACTGCCTGGGCTCAGTTATGGGACCTCATCCTTTCCCAACCATCGTTCGTGACTTCCAGGCTGTTATCTCCAAGGAGATCAAGGAGTAGATGCTGGAAAAAGAGGGAAGACTTCCCGATGCAGTTATCGCCTGCGTTGGCGGCGGCTCCAATGCCATCGGAAGCTTCTACAATTTCATCGAGGATGAGAGTGTAGAGCTCATCGGGTGCGAGGCAGCAGGAAGAGGAATCGACACCTTCGAGACCGCAGCCACTATCAACACCGGAAGACTTGGAATTTTCCACGGCATGAAGTCCTACTTCTGCCAGGATGAATACGGTCAGATCGCTCCTGTTTACTCAATTTCAGCAGGACTGGACTATCCCGGAATCGGACCGGAGCACGCATATCTCCACGATTCCAAGAGAGCAAAATATGTGGCAATCACAGATGACGAGGCCGTTGACGCCTTTGAGTACCTTTCAAGGACAGAGGGAATCATCCCTGCCATCGAGTCATCACACGCCCTTGCTTATGCAATGAAGGTAGCACCCACCATGGACAAGGACAAGATAATCGTAGTTACAATTTCAGGCCGCGGCGACAAGGACTGCGCAGCCATTGCCCGCTACAGAGGGGAGGATATCAATGAGTAATATTAAAAAAGCCTTCGAAAACGGAAAGGCCTTCGTAGCCTTCATCACCTGCGGTGATCCGGACCTTGAGACCACCAGGAAGACAGTTATAGAAGCTGCCAACAACGGAGCAGACCTTATCGAGCTGGGAATCCCTTTTTCCGATCCCACAGCTGAGGGCCCTGTTATCCAGGGAGCCAACCTCCGTGCTCTTACCGGCGGTGTTACAACAGATAAGATCTTTGATTTTGTTGAGGACCTGAGAAAAGAGGTAAAGATTCCTCTGGTATTCATGACCTACGCCAACGTGGTTTATTCCTACGGCTCAGAGAAATTCATGGCCAACTGCCAGAAGGTGGGCATCGACGGAATCATCCTTCCGGACCTTCCCTTCGAGGAAAAAGAGGAGTTTGATGAAGTCTGCAATAAGTACGGAGTGGACCTGGTGTCACTGATAGCCCCTACCTCAGAGAACAGAATCGCCATGATCGCCAAGGAAGCCAAGGGCTTTTTGTACATCGTATCAAGTCTTGGCGTAACAGGAACCAGAAGCGAGATCACCACAGATCTGGGCTCCATGGTCAAGATTGTAAAAGAGAACACAGATATTCCCTGTGCCATCGGCTTTGGAATTTCAACTCCCGAGCAGGCAGAGCGTATCTCCAAGCTCTCTGACGGCGTAATCGTTGGTTCCGCCATCATTAAGATCCTTGAGAAATACGGAAAAGATGCTCCAAAGTACGTAGGAGAATACGTAAAGAGCATGAAAGAAGCTATATAACCCTTTTAATCCTTTTAAATTACTGAAAACCCCTGAGAGCACTGAGCTTTCAGGGGTTTGTCATATTCAGAACTGAATCTTCATAAGGAAGCTTGCAATCTTGTTCCAGTAATTGGTGGGATCCTTAGCCACGCCCTCGATGTGTCCGGCGCCAAGAATCATGCAGAACTGCTTGGGGCAGGTAGCTGCTTCATAGAGTCTTGAGCACATATGAGGATCGATGAAGGTATCGTTGTCACCATGCATGAAAAGTGTCGGTGTCTTACTTATCTGAACCGCATCAATGGGGCGAACCTTGTTGATATCGTAGCCTGCTCTGATAAGGATCAGGATTCTTGCCAGACCCAGTGCGATGGGAACAGGAACGAAGGAGCCCTTGAAGCTCTTGTAGGTATCGGCAAACTGCTCACGAAGCACTGAGTAGGCACTGTCTGCGATGGCACCCTTCACATTTTCGGGAAGGGCCTCCCCTGTAGTCATCAGGGTTGTGGCAGCTCCCATGCTCATGCCGTGAAGAATGATCTTGGCCTCGGGATCTCTTTTGATGATCCAGTAGATCCACTCCAGGATATCAAGCCTGTCGTCGTAGCCATAGCCGATGTACTTGCCCTCGCTCTTACCAAAGCCTCTAAGGTCAGGAAGCAGGCAGTTGATACCCTTTTCAAGATAGTGCTCTGCGTAAACGCCGTTGGCCTCGTGGTTATCCCAGATTCCGTGGATAAGGATCACATATCTGTGGCTCTCATCCTTGGCGGGAATGTAGGAAGCATGAAGCTTGAGCTGATCAATGCTGTCAATGTACATGTCCTGTCTGCGCTCGTGATTTCTGACAAAGCGGCGGCCCTTGGTGATCTCAGGGGCTAAATCCCTTACGTCGTCTTCATCGGTGTGCTGCTTGGGGACTGTTGAAATCTGATATATGTAATTTCCGAAGGCATATGCTCCGCCAAAAAGGGCGGTAAAAATGCCAAGTCCTAAAAATGTATTTTTCTTACTCATCTTTGCTCCTAACAATATGTAATAAACTGTTTCGACTATATCCTATAATACCATTATTTGGGATTTTTATCGAAATATTTAGATTATGTTTATGGAATTTATAACAATAATGATATTTGTAATCAGCGGTAAATTCCAACTTGCGAAAAGAATGGCAAAAAATGACGATATTATAGCATATATTGAGAAGATATATGTACGAAAATGCTAAATAATAAAATTAACGCATTGTGCGTTGGGGATAATGCACAATAACAAACAATAAATTAGGAGGGAAAGGCGAACTATGTACAAAAAGTTTACGGGGATCATGTCCCTTGCAATGGCCGGAATGCTTGCTGCAAGCTCTTTTGCACCTGCTTCCACTGCTATGGCAGCGGACGAAGAAGTAGTACTACTGGAAGAAGCCGGGGATGTTGCGGAAGAAGCAACTCTTGAGGAAGCTTCCGAAGAAGAATTATTGCTTGAAGATGAAGCGGGAGAGGCTTCATCTGAAGAAGAAACAGTAGAGATAACTCCTGAGAACCCTGAAGAGGAAAATGAGGAAGTAGAGAATACTCTCGAATTCAGAAACAGATGGGATAGCAGTGATAAATGTGGAAATAAGATCACATTTGCAAAACAGTATCAGGAATATGTATATGAATTTTCAGAGGCATTCCAGGCTGAAGATTGCAACGAAGTGGTAGTTGCTGTTGCGAATCAGACCCACAATGTGTGCTTCAAGCTATACAATTCAGATATGACTGAGAAGCAGGCCAGTTATACTAACGTGGGAAAAACAGAATATGAAGTAGTACCTACTTACAGCGGCGATGATATTAAGTATCTCGGCATTATGTCTATGGTCGAGGACGTAGATGCATATCCTCAGAGCATCATTATTAAAGATATCAAGGCTGATGTAACTGCGACATCAGGAAATAAAGAAAATGAGCAGGTAATCTCTTACGGTCCCGAGAGCATGAAGTTTAAGAACAGATGGACAGGAGAAGAGGTTGAGGGCAACACTCTTTCTTTCGTAGAGGATTGGAATGAGTATTGGTTCCACTTAAACAGAGGCTTCAAGGCTGAGAAGGTTAAATCCATCACAGTTAAGACCAAGGATCAGAGCGCTTCTCTTGCATTCAAGATTTATGATGCAGACGGCAAAGAGCTTGAGCCTTTCTATGGAAAGAACGGATATAATGAATACACAGTAGTTCCTACAACAACAGGAACATTTACTGATTTTGCTTTTATGGCAGATCAGAACAACAAGGAATATCCTGTTAAAGTTACAGTTGAGAGCGTTGTTATTGTTGAAGATACTTCAACGGATGAGGAAGAAGAGCCTTCTGACGATGAAGTTGAGTATGACATCGTTAACCTCCGCGACGCAGTTGGCAGTGTTATGGGCGATGACTTCATCATCGGTACAGCCATCAGCTACATGGAGTTCGCTGACGAGAAGGAGATGGCTCTTGTAACCAAGCACTTCAATGGCTGCACACTTGGAAACGAGCTCAAGCCCGATTCCATGATCAGCAAGACAGAACTCACAACTTATGAGCTTGACGGTGAAGAAGTACAGTTCCCTGTACTTAACTTCTCAACACCTGACAGATATCTTGATTTCTTCATGGATTGGAACGAGAAGCATCCTGAGAAGTTCATCAAGATCAGAGGTCACGTTCTTTTATGGCATGCTCAGACTCCCGAGATCATCTTCCATGAGGATTTCGATACCAGCAAGCCCTATGTAACACCTGAGGTTATGAACAAGCGTCTCGAGGTATACATCAGAGAGGTTGCCAAGCACTACGTATCAGAAGACAGCAAATACAAGGATCTCTTCTATGGATGGGACGTTGTTAACGAAGCAATCAGCGATGGAACAGGTTCCTACAGAACTCTTGCAGATCAGCCTGCATCATCATGGTGGGGACTGTATCAGAGCCCTGAGTTCATCCAGAACGCATTCGTATATGCAAACAAGTATTATCCTTCAAACATTGCTCTTTTCTACAATGATTACAATGACACAAGCACAAACAAGGTTAACGGAATCTGCAAGCTCCTTGAGACTGTAAAGGCAACACCCGGAGCAAGAATCGACGGCTTCGGAATGCAGGGCCACTATCAGATAGCCAATAACGATCCTTCAATGGATGCTTTCAAAAAAGCAGCTACAAGATATGCTCAGATCGTTGATCAGGTTCAGGTAACAGAGCTTGACTTCAAGGGCAGCAAGAACTCAAAAGATGAAAGACTTGCTCAGAGATACAAAGATCTCTATGACACAATCAGAAGACTTAGAAACGAAGGTGTAAACATCACCGGTATGACAATCTGGGGTGTAGTTGACAAGCATTCATGGCTTCAGAACTCCAACTCAGTTGGCGGCGCTGCTTCAGGAAAAGTAAGACAGTATCCTCTTCTTTTCAATGATCACTACAAGGCTAAGAATGCATTCTGGGCACTTGTTGATGGCGGCGAGCTTATGCCTGAGATCAGAACAGTAACTCTTGTACAGCTTACAAATGATGATTTCTCAGCAGGTGAGAGCTACAGCTTCAAGACAGAAAAAGGCAAGGTAAACTTCGTTCCCATGTGGGAAGAGGGCGGTCTTGCAGTTAAGGTATCCGTAGAGGATGCAACAGTAGAAGATACAGATAAGATCGTTTTCTATGCAACAGATGGATCCATCAAGAAGAATGAAGTAACAAGAGCTGAAGCAACAGCTACAGATAAGGGCTATGAGGCAGTTCTTAAGATCGCAGTTGATGCAGAGAAACTTTCACTTAACGCAGTTAAGCTTGACCTGGTAGTAAATGATGGCGAGCAGGAATTCGCTTTCGGCGATACACAGCTTAAGCAGAGCGAGAGAACAGATTACTATGCAGAGACAGTTCTCAGCCCTGTTCTTGCAGTAAATAAGGGAACAGTAGAAGTTAATGCCAAGGATCTCAGCGCAGCCTGGGACAATGCAGCTCCTTTCGCCCTGGCAATCAACGGCGGCGCAGAGGCTAAGGCTACAGCCAAGGTTCTTTGGGATGACGAGAACCTCTATGTTCTTGCAGAGGTTAAGGATAGCGTTCTTAACAAGGATTCCTCCGATGACTATCAGCAGGATTCAATTGAAGTATTCATTGATGAGAACAATGCCAAGGCTTCTGCTTATGAAGAAGATGACAAGCAGTACAGAATCAACTATGAGAACAAGCAGAGCTTCAACGGCACAAAGTGCACAGCAGAGAACGTCACATCAGATACATTTATCACAGAGGATGGCTACAGAGTAGTAGCAGCCTTCAAGTGGACAGATATCACACCTGAAGCAGGCAAATATGTTGGTTTCGATGTTCAGGTTAACGACGCTGACAACAGCGGAAAGAGAACAGGAACTCTCAACTGGGCAGATGGTTCAGGAAACGGCTGGAGCTCACCTTCAGTATTCGGAACAATCATTCTTTCAGACGAAGGTGCTGCAGCAGAGGATGAGGGCGAGTTCTACAAGAAGTGGGGCAGCACATACTTCAGACACGCTGACGGAACCAACCATGTTGGACTTCTTACCTTCAAGGGCCAGACATTCTTCTTCAACGAGAAGGGTCATATGGTAAAGAATACCTTCGTTACCATCGGCGCAGACGAGTTCTACTTCGGAAGTGACGGAGCTATGGTAACCGGCGTGTTCTCAAAGTGGGGCAACACATACTTTGCAGATGCAGCAAAGAAGGGTGCTATCCAGAAGGATATAATCGTTAAGATCGGCGATGACTTCTTCTACTTCGATAAGAACGGCATCAAGGTAGCTAAGAAGCTCGTTGAGTACAAGGGTGACATCTTCTACTTCGACAAAGACGGCAAGATGGTATTCGGCAAGTCAGTTAAGTGGAATTCACACACATACTTCTTCGATACAGTAACAGGTAAGGCTGTTATCAACGACTTCAGATGGGTTGATGGAGACAAGTTCTACTTCGGCGCAGACGGAAGAGCAGTTACAGGCATCTTCACAGTTGGAGCTGACAAGTATGCAGCAGGCAGCACAGGTAAGATGTACATCGACACTGTTAAGAAGATCAAAGGTATGTACTATCTCTTCGATGCTGAAGGAAAGGTAATCCAGGAGAGCAAGAAAAAGATCAAGAAATAATAATTAGTTTTTTAGAGGCTCCGCATAATGCGGGGCCTCGTTTTAGTTTTATGAAACCCCGCAAATATGGTATACTCTTCGTTGAAATACTACAGATGGAGATCATAAATGGGTTTTAATTCCTTTACATTTATATTGCTGTTCCTTCCGGGGCTCCTTATCGGATGGTATCTGCTAAACAGATTTGAAAAATATGCAGTGGCAGACATTTTCTTATGTCTCATGTCACTGTATTTCTATTACTCTTTTGGTGCTTCTTTCCTGGTTATCCTGCTGGTCAGCCTGGCGGGGAACTACCTGTTGAGCTTTTTGATGGATAAGCTCCCGGCCAAAAAGCCTCTTATGGCAGTGGGAGTCATCTTTAATCTGGCACTTTTATTCTATTTCAAATACCTTGGATTTTTCGTTGAAAACATCAATGCCATCACAGGTGGCAGCCTTACCGCAAGGCAGATACTGATGCCCATAGGAATCAGCTTTTTTACCTTCGGACAGATTTCCTTTATTGTGGACAGAGCTATGGGAAGGGCGCCCCATTACGGTCTTATCAAATATGTGATGTACACCGTCTATTTTCCCAAGCTGATCCAGGGCCCCATCGCCTTCCTTGAGGAGATGATAAGCCAGTTTGAGGATAAGAGCCTTCGCTCCTTCAATCCCGACAATTTCGCGAGAGGCCTTATGTCCTTTATTATCGGTCTTGGAAAAAAGGTAATTCTGGCGGACACTCTGTCCAAGGTTGTGGTCTACGGTTTCCACTACACCTACTACATGGACACCATCACAGGAATACTGGTGATGCTGGCTTATACCTTCCAGATCTACCTTGATTTCTCCGGCTACTGCGATATGGCAAGCGGCGTCAGTCTTATGCTGAACTACAAGCTTCCCGTGAACTTCAACTCGCCCTACAAGGCAGCTACACCTAAGGAACTGTGGCAGCGCTGGCATATGACCCTCTCAAGATTTTTTATCAAATATGTTTATATACCTCTGGGCGGAAGCCGCAAGGGCAAGCTCCGCACCATGATAAATGTCCTTATCGTCTTTGTGCTGTCAGGCCTCTGGCACGGCGCAGGCTGGACCTACATCTGCTGGGGCCTTATGCAGGGGCTTCTGGTGGTATGGGACAACCTAGGAATTGTGGGCGTCAAGGATAAAGAGGGCAACAGGAAGGGCAAGTTCCTCTTTAGGAGTGAGCCCCTTATCTGGATTCCCCACGCTTTGGGCAATGCCCTCACCTTCATTATGTTCGTGATATCCCTGATATTCTTCGGATCCCAGAACATGACCTATGCGATCCAGATGTTTAAGCAGCTTTTCTTCTTCACCTATCCCGGATTCCTGTATAAGACCGCGGAGAATCTTAAGATACCGGAGAACTACCTGCCAAGGCAGCTCTTTACCCAGCTTAATATGGGGGACAACCTTCAGACACTTATATACGTGACAACCTTTATTATCCTTCTTCTTGTAAGCGGCTTTGTTATGACAAGAAAGAATACACAGGAGATCATCGAGGAGACCAAGTTCGATACCAGGACCGTTGCAGGCCTTGCCATCATCTTCATCTGGTCCTTCATATCCCTGTCCAACGTTAGTACCTTTATCTATTTCCAGTTTTAAGGAAGACCTGAACTACTGATGAATAAACAAGAAAAAAAGACAACTTCAACTTCATTTATAAAAAGACTCCTTTTGATAATCCTGGCCCTTATGGTGCTGGTGGCAGGGACCGTCTATGTTTTTGACCCCTTCTATCACTACCACAAGCCCTGGCTTGGACTGAAGGCGGTTCTCAATGACAAGGAGTACCAGTGTATCGGTACGCTACGGAACTTCGACTACGACTCACTGCTGGTGGGCTCCTCCGTTATGGAGAACAATGACAACTCCTGGTATGACAACGCCTACGGAATCAAGTCCATCAAGGCAATAAGGAGCTACGGAGCCACAGCGGATCTGTGTTACCTTCTGGATGCGGCCTATGAGAGTCATGAGATCAAGTATGTTTTTTACAATATCGATCCCTCATCCCTTTCGGCATCATCAGTTCCCACCTATGAATCCACAGGCTGCCCCATGTATCTGTATGATAAGAACCCCTTCAACGACGTGAAGTATCTCTTTAATAAGGACGTGCTTTTCGAGAAGATACCTTATCTGCTAGCCAATTCTTTTATCGGAGATTACAACGAGAACCTGTCCTACAACTGGGCAAAATGGAAGAACTTCGCACCGGAGCTGGCTCTGGGGCTCTACAACAGAGCTGAAGAGGTAATGCCCATGATGGATAAGACCGCTTATCAGGCGGAGCTTGATGCCAACATCGCTCTTTTGACAAGTCAGGTGGCAGCTCACCCCGAGACACAGTTTATTTTCTTTTATCCGACATATTCCATGCTCTGGTGGGACGGAATAGTAAGAAGCGGGGAGAGAGATGCTTATATCTACAATGAAAAGCAGATGACCAGGGCTCTTCTTGCCTATGACAACGTGCGGATCTTCTGCTTCCAGAACGACAGGGAGATCGCTACGAACCTGAACCTCTATATGGACACCATCCATTTTTCACCGGAGGTCAACAGGCGCATGCTGGATAAGATCATCGCCGGGGAGGATGAGATGACTCTGGATAACTACGAGGAGATTCTGGACGGCGTTTCACAGTTCTCCGATGATGTGGTAACAGAGTACATCATTCCCTATGAGGAGCAGGGACTTCTTCATAATTAACCCCCGGAATCAATTCATTTTCCTAATAGGGGAAAAAGTGGTATCATGTATTGGCAAAAAAAATTCACATTTACATAATAGGAGACTTATAATGATATATAAGACAAAAGGCACCTGCTCAACAGCGATAGATATCGATGTTCAGGACGGAATAATCAAGAGCGTAAGCTTCACAGGAGGCTGCAACGGCAACCTCAAGGGCGTGTCCAAGTTGGTGGAAGGCATGAAGGGCGAGGACGCCATTGCCAAGCTTCGCGGAATCAAGTGCGGCTACAAGGATACTTCCTGCCCGGATCAGCTCTCATACGCCATCGAGCAGGCCATGAATCAGTAACTTTTGTGGAAGAAGGATAAATATAGTGAGTGAGAATACTAAGACCATAGTAATTACCGGCGGTGGAAGTGCAGGACATGTAACTCCCAATATCGCCCTTATTCCGGCTCTCAAGAAGGCTGGCTATGATATTTTTTACATCGGTTCCTACAACGGAATCGAGAAAAAGCTTATAGAGGACTACAATATCCCTTACTTTGGAATTGCAACAGGCAAGCTTCGCAGATACTTTGATCCCAAGAACTTCTCTGATCCCTTCAGAGTTCTCAAGGGATTCACAGAGGCGGTGAAGCTCCTTCGCAAGATTCAGCCCGACGTTGTTTTTTCCAAGGGCGGATTTGTCAGCGTTCCCGTGGTCAGGGCAGCAGGATTTCTCAAGATCCCTTACATTGTCCATGAATCCGATATGACTCCGGGTCTTGCCAACAAACTCAGCATGACAGGAGCCAGGAAGATCTGCTGTAACTTCCCTGAGACATTGACATCTCTTCCCGCAGACAAGGCAGTTCTCACCGGAACCCCAATCAGAGAAGAGCTTGGCATGGGATCAAGAGAGGAAGGCAAGAAGCTCTGCGGCTTTACAGATGACAAGCCTGTGCTCATGGTAATCGGCGGAAGCCTTGGTGCCCAGTCAGTCAATGAGACTGTAAGATACGCGCTTCCAAGACTCCTTCCTGATTTCAACGTGGTTCACATCTGCGGCAAGGAGAAGATGGACAACCTGAAGCTCTCCGTTCCCGGCTACAAGCAGTTCGAATATGTAAAAAATGAGCTCAAGGACATTTTTGCCATGGCAGACATCGTGGTATCAAGAGCCGGAGCCAATTCCATCTGCGAACTTCTGGCACTTAAGAAGCCCAACATCCTTATTCCGCTGTCCACCAAGGCCAGCAGAGGCGACCAGATGCTGAACGCCCGCAGCTTTGAGCAGCAGGGATTCTCACTGGTGATCGACAACGATGATCTTGATGAGGATATCCTGGTGGAGACCATTCAGGATCTGTATGAGAACAGAGAGAAATATATCGAGAACATGAGTAAGAGCAGCCTTCACAGCGCTACCGATACCATTGTTAAGATCATCAACGAAGAGATCCAGTAATTATCATAAGACAAAATAAAGCACCGAGCTTTCTCATAGGAGAAGGCCAGGTGCTTTTTCATTTTTGAATAAATAATAAATCAGGACTTTAAGGCCTTAAGTCTTTCGTGGAAGGCATCCGTCTGCTGATGCTGGATCTCTTTATCCTTGTATAGATTTTTATCCGCCTCTATAAGGGCCTGATCAATGCTTATGGAAGTGTCGGTACATTCATACATTCCCAGGCTGAAGGAAGGGATAAAACTGATATCTTTGGAGTTTTCTATCTTGCTATTCAGTTTTTCCCTGAAATTCTCAGTAAGGGCCCTATCTCTCGTGGCAACTATAAACTCATCACCGCCCCATCTGGAAGCCCTGGCGTCTTTGGACGCT
>JAEEGI010024721.1_pt1 | contig 11697 bp, 12 predicted proteins | sample 8958751 | NCBI WGS metagenome assembly JAEEGI01 (sample SAMN16246545, study PRJNA631951) | gut metagenome | biome: gut microbiome; feature: rumen; material: KS-attached | host: Bos | place: Iran: Karaj | collected 2018-10 | reverse complement strand
TACACGTTTAAAAATGAGTCGGAATCGGACAATATTCTGCCTAATATTCTTGAAAAGAATAATAAAACAGTAAAAATGGTCGCACAGACAACTTTCGACACAAAAGAATTAAAAAAATCTGTAAAAAAGATAAAAAAACTATGTACAAATGCAAAAATATTTGATACAATATGTAATGCTACGTCAGTTAGGCAGAGTGAAGCGGATGAAATAGCCGCTCAGTCGGACTTTATGGTAGTCATAGGCGACCGCCACAGTTCCAACACAGCCAAGCTTTTTGATATATGCAAACGCAGATGCGGGAACACGGTGCTTATCGAAACTGCCGCCGAGCTGGATATGAATCAGGTTCGCGCTGCCGAGAACATAGGCGTAACTGCAGGTGCTTCAACGCCTGCAAAGATAATAAAGGAGGTACTGGATACAATGAGTGAAGAAATCAAATCCGGTGAAACAACAAATTTAGAAGAATCTTTTGAGGAGCTGCTTGAAGAATCCCTCAAAAACTTAAATACAAATGAGAGGGTAATGGGTACTGTCATCAGCATTGCGCCGAATGAAGTACAGGTCGACGTCGGCAGAAAACAGACCGGTTTTGTTCCTGTGTCTGAGCTGTCAAATGATCCCAGCGCGAAGCCTGAGGACATCGTCAAGGTTGGCGACGAAATCGAGCTTCTTATCATGAAGACAAACGATCAGGAAGGCACCATCATGCTTTCCAAGCGCAGAGTAGACGCGCAGAAGAGCTGGGAGGAGCTTCAGGAGAAGGTTGACTCTCAGGAGATCCTTACAAGCAAGGTAACAGAGGCTGTCAAGGGCGGCGTAATCGTTCTTTACAACGGCGTAAGAGTATTTATCCCCGCTTCACAGGCGACTGCGAGCCGTGACGAGAGCCTTGAGGATCTCGTAGGTCAGGACGTTGACTTCCGTCTTATCGAGGTTTCACAGCGCGGCAGATACAAGAGAGCTATCGGTTCTATCCGCAGCGTACTCAAGGAGCAGAGAGCTGCTCAGCGCGAGGAGTTCTGGAAGAACTGCGAGGTTGGCAAGCGCTACACAGGCGTTGTCAAGTCTCTGACAAGCTACGGCGCGTTCGTAGACCTCGGCGGCGTATTCGGCATGATACACATTTCCGAGCTGTCCTGGACACACATCAAGCACCCCTCAGAGGTTGTTAACGTAGGCGACACCGTTGAAGTTTACGTTAAGGACATCAACGAGGAGACAAAGAAGATTTCTCTCGGCTTCAAGAACGCCGACGACAATCCCTGGGAGATCCTCAAGAGAGATTATCCCGAGGGCACCGTTGTTAACGCAACCATCGTTGGTCTTACCACCTTCGGCGCGTTCGCTAACATCATTCCCGGCATTGACGGTCTTATCCACATCTCACAGATCGCCAACAAGAGAATCGACAAGCCCGCTGACGTTCTGTCCGTAGGCGACACAGTTGAGGCTAAGATCACCGCTATCGACTTTGACAAGAAGCGCGTAAGCCTTTCCATGAGAGCTCTCCTTCCCGAGGACGAGCAGGCTCCCGTTAAGGCTGCCGCTGAGGTCGCTGAGACTGTTGAGGAGGCTCCCGCTGAGGAAGCTGCCGACGCTGAATAATTACATATTTTAAGGTTATTCTAATGCGGTAACTTCCCTGCGGAGGTTACCGCGTTTTGTTTCTAAGAAGGAGGGAAGAGCATGACGCCAAAGGAAGAATTTATACAGATTTATAAGGAAAACATAACCCGCAAGGGCGCTGACGAGCTGCTTGAGTGGCTGCAGCGCACGGATTTCTTTACCGCACCCGCGAGCGCGCGCTATCACTGTGCCTGTGAGGGCGGACTTGTTATCCATTCCGTCAGTGTGTTCAACACAATGATGGAGAAGCATTTTGACGAAGAGACCGACAGCGTTGAGAGCTTTGCGATCTGCGCGCTTCTGCATGATCTGTGCAAGGCGCAGTTTTACAAGGTGTCCACCCGCAACGTCAAGAACGAGCAGACAGGTCAGTGGGAGAAGGTGCCGTATTTCGCAATCGAGGATCAGTTCCCGTACGGCCACGGCGAGAAGTCCGTATTCCTGATCGAGCGCAAAATGCGCTTGAAAATCGAGGAAGCTATGGCTATCCGCTGGCACATGGGCGAGTTCGGCGACAAGAACAGCAACGTCATCAGTCAGGCGTATGATAAATATCCCCTGGCTGTAAAGCTGCACCTCGCGGACCTGGAATCGACCTTCCTTCGCGAAAAAGGCTATTCTCAGGTAAAATAAACTTTCGGGGCGGTCTTTACCGCCCTTATTTACAGGTGATAAAATGCAAAAGCAGGCTGCCAGGAGCAGAATTGACGAGCTTGTAAAAACGCTCGAATACCACAATAACCTTTACTATAACCAGGACTCTCCCGAAATCTCTGACTACGAGTACGATATGCTGTTGCGCGAGCTGGAGAATCTCGAAGCTGAGTTTCCCGAGTTCCGCTCGCCGGACTCTCCGACGAACAGAGTAGGCGGCAGTGCGGGCGAGAAGTTCTCGCCTGTTGTTCACGCAGTACCTATGGAGAGCCTACACGACAGCTTTTCCGAGGAAGAACTGCGCGATTTTGACCGCAAGGTGCGCGAGGTCGCACCAGCCGCGAGATATGTAGTCGAGCCTAAGTTTGACGGCCTTTCCGTTTCCTGCGAGTACCGAAACGGCGTGTTTACGCGCGGCTCAACAAGAGGCGACGGCACTACGGGCGAGGACGTGACCGATAATCTCATGACAATAAAAAGCCTTCCGAAGCGTATCGCGAACGCTCCTGCGTTCCTCGAGGTTCGCGGCGAGGTGTATATGTCCTTCAAGAGCTTTGACGAGCTCGTCAGGAGGCAGGAGGAAAACGAGGAGAAGCCCGCCAAGAATCCGCGAAATGCCGCGGCAGGCTCTCTGCGCCAGAAGAACGCCAAAATAACCGCCGAGCGCGCGCTCGATATATTCGTATTCAACATTCAGCAGGTCGACGGCATGACGCTGACCTCTCACCGACAGAGCCTTGACTACCTCTCGGAGCTTGGCTTTCCGACTTCGTTCTACACCGTCTGCGACACTATCGACGAGGTGATTGAGGAGATACGCAAAATCGGCGACAACCGCGGCGAATATGACTACGCTATCGACGGCGCGGTCGTAAAGGTGGACGACTTCTCTGTGCGAGAGCAGCTCGGCAGCACCGCGAAGTACCCGAAATGGGCGGAAGCCTACAAATATCCGCCCGAGGAGAAGCCGACAAAGCTGCTCGATATTGAAATCAACGTCGGCAGAACGGGCGTGCTCACTCCCGTGGGAATCTTTGAGCCTGTGCTTCTGGCAGGCACAACCGTCAGCCGCGCGACTCTGCACAACAGGGATTTCATCGAGGAAAAGGGCATCTGCGTCGGCGATACCGTCATTATCCGCAAGGCAGGCGAGATCATTCCCGAGGTTCTCTCTGTCAGCGAGCACGCCGAAAACGCCGTGCCGTTTGAGTTCCCGAAGGTCTGTCCCTCCTGCGGCAGTCCTGTTTCCCAGGACGACGAAGCGGCTATCCGCTGCACAAACACCGACTGTCCCGCTCAGCTTACGCGCCACCTGATTCACTTTGTCAGCCGTGACGCTATGGACATCGACGGCTTGGGGCCTGCGGTTCTCGAGCAGCTTATCGCCGAGAACCTTATCAAGTCGCCTGCGGATCTGTACCGCCTGACCGCTGACGATATCATCGCTCTCGACCGAAAGGCTGAAAAGTCTGCCAATAATCTGATAGCTGCGATAGAGAAGTCAAAGGATAACGAGCTGTACCGCCTTGTTTTCGCCCTCGGAATCCGCAATATCGGTCTGAAGGCGGCGAAAATCGTCTGCGAAAACTTCCTCACTATCGACGATATCATGAATGCGAAGGCTGAGGATTTCGAGAAAATCGACGGCTTCGGCAGTATCATGGCTCAGAGCCTTGAGAACTATTTCGGACTTGAGAGCACAAAGGAACTTGTTTCACAGCTGAAGGAGCTCGGGCTCAAGATGAAGCCCTCCGAACAGAGAGCGTCGGGCGGCATCTTTGAGGGCAAGACCTTTGTCCTTACGGGTACTCTGCCTACGATGAAGCGCAGCGAGGCGTCAAAGTTGATCGAGCAGCACGGCGGAAAGACCTCGTCCTCCGTTTCCAAGAAAACCTCGTACGTCCTCGCGGGAGAGGAAGCCGGCAGCAAGCTGACAAAGGCTCAGACTCTCGGCATTCCTGTCCTCAGCGAAGATGAATTTCTGAAAATGATAAACGACTGATTATATGACCTGTCTTAAACGGCAGGTCTATTTTTTTGCCTGTCCGCATAGAATTAACTGTAGTCAAACGAAAGGAATGATAAGCATGAAGGAAGATCTGTTCCGTTACCGTCAGGCGCTTTCCTGTCTTGCACAGCCCTTGCGCGGCTATTTGCTCGACAACGGGAATGTGCTTGCGGATAAAATAACCGAAGTCCGCCTCAGGGTCAACCGTCCTGTCTGTGTTCAGTGCACGTCAGAGCGGCTGTATATCACAGCTTCGGGCAGGCTCAGCCCGTTTTATTCCGACTCTCTGCTTAAAGCGGACAGGCAAATGCTCGAGAGCGCGGTACATACAATCTGCGAGTATTCGGTTTACAGCCGCCAGAATGAGATATCCGAGGGCTTTGTCACACTTCGCGGCGGACACAGAGCAGGCATCTGCGGCACCGCTGTTATGCGCGGCGGCGTGATCTCAAACATCCGCGATATCAGCTCGCTCAACCTTCGCTTTGCCCGTGAGGTGCGCGGCTGTGCGGATAATTTGCTCCGAAGGATTTCGAACATAAAGAGCGGCGTTCTTGTCTGCGGTGCGCCGAATTCCGGCAAGACCACCTTTATCCGCGACCTCGCGCGGCAGCTGTCATACAGATACAAAATCTCGTTGATTGACGAGAGATATGAGCTTGCCGCCTGCGTCGGCGGTGAGCCACAGAACGACGTCGGCTTGTGCGACGTTTACTGCGGCTACCCGAAGGCTGCGGCGATGATTCAGGCGGTGCGGAGTATGTCGCCCGAGATAATAATATGCGACGAGATAGGCTCCGCTGAGGAATTTGACGCGCTTGCCGAGTGCCGCCGCTGCGGAGTTTCGGTTATCGCGACGGCTCACGCGGAGAACGCTGACAGCATGATCTTCGGGCAGCTTCTCGATACAAATGCCTTTTCGACCGCTGTTTTCCTGAAGGACAGAGAGGTGTCCGCAGTTAAGAGCCTCGGTGAGCGCCGTGCCGCTTAAAATTTTTGGCTGTCTGCTGCTTGTCGCGGCGGCGTTTTCAACGGGTGCGCTGCTCTCGAAAAGGCTGTACAGGCGGCGCGACTTTCTGAACCGCTTCAAGACCTTTTTGCAGGCGCTCAAAACCGAGTTGCGATACAACGGCGGCGATATTTTCTCACTTGTAGGTGCCTGCGCAAGGCAGACTGGTTTTCCGATAGATGTTGACGGAGATAAGCCGTTTGAGGTTTCTTGGCAAGAAGCGGTCGGCGGCATTCCGCGTTATTATTCGCTCTGTGCAAAAGACCTTGAACTGCTCACGGAGTGCGGTTCGCAGCTCGGAAAGACAGACTTGGAGGGTCAGCTGAGTCATCTGAGTTTGATAGAAGCGCGGCTCGATTCACTCATAGCCGAGGCAGGCGAGAGCATCGCAAAAAAATCAAGACTATACAAAACCATGGGGTTCTTCGTCGGGGCGTCGGCGGCGATTCTCCTGTTGTGAGGTTTATGATGGACGTTGAGTTGATTTTCAAAATAGCGGCGGTCGGCATAATCGTGGCGGTGCTGACACAGCTTCTGATCCGCAGCGGCAGAGAGGAGCAGGCTATGCTGACTTCCCTTGCAGGGCTTATCGTGGTTCTGACGCTAATAGTCAGCCAGATAAGCGGCTTGTTCAAGATGATAAAGCAGCTATTCGGATTCTGATGAATATTCTCAGTGTCTGTGTGCTGGCGGTGGTAACGGTCATTTTTATCGCCGCTCTGCGCCCGAAAAACGCCGAAATCGCTCTGCTTCTCGGGGTTGGCTGTTCGGTGCTGATACTCGTCTTTGTGCTCTCACAGGCGCAGTCAGTCGTCAATACCGTCAATTCCATTGTCGCCGCCGCGCAGATAAGCACGGGATATATCGCGATTCTGCTTAAGGTCATCGGAATCTGCCTTGTCACGGAATTCGCCGTCAACACCTGCCGCGACGCGGGCAGTCAGGCGCTTGCAGGCAACGTTTCGCTCGCGGGCAAAATCCTCGTCACCATCACCGCCTTGCCGCTGTACGCGGATATTCTCAACGCCGTCATAAAATTATTATCATATTCATGAAGAAGTTAATTATTATTCCTGTTTTTATCATAGCCGTCTGCGTTTCCGCTTTTTCCGTCCGCGCGGAGGAGATCAATTGCGATATGTCGGGGATATACGACAGCCTCTCGGACGACGCGAAGGCACATATGCTCTCGCTCGGCGCAGACAGCGCGGACGCATCAGACCTATCTGATTTGTCCTTTGATACCGTCTTGGCGGAAATAGGGAAGATGGCTGCCGAGAATCTCGGCTCGCCGCTGAGGGGTCTGATTTCGATTACCGCGATGCTCCTGATCTGCTCAATGCTGACAGCATACAAGGGTTCGCTGAGTACCGATATGGGTACAGCACTCGATATCATCCTTGCACTTTGTCTCAGCGCGGCTGTGGCTATACCCGCGGCGGAGCTTATCAAGACCGCGGGAGACGTGATCGTCAACGCCTCGAATCTCATGCTCGCGTACATACCCGTCACAGCGCTGCTTCTGACCGCGTCGGGCAGTATCGCGGGGTCTGCCGCCTACTACGCGTCCATCATCGGCTTGGGCGAAGGAGTTTTACAGCTCAGCTCGCGTGTGATAATCCCGTTTATGTACATGCTCCTCGGTATCTGTATCGCGGGCGGCGTTTCTTCGGGAGTTAACCTCGGCGGCTTTTCAAAAACGCTCTCAAAAGCTTCAAAATGGCTGCTGGGCTTTATGATGGCGCTGTTTTCGGCTGTTCTCGGTATCCGTCAGGTGCTTTCTAACTCGCTCGACAGCGTATCCGGCAGAGCCGCGAGATTCGCCGTCAGCTCTTTTGTACCGGTTGTCGGCTCCGCGATCGGCGAGGCTCTCAAAACAATTCAGGGCAGCGTTTCAGTGCTCAAATCGGGCGTGGGAGTGTTTGTTATTATCGCCTTGGCGGTGACCTTCCTGCCGCTGCTGCTGCGCGCAATGCTATGGATATTCACCCTATGGATTGGACGTTGTGCTGCCGATGTGATGAACCTGCCGCAGGGCTCGAGAATGCTCGGCGGCTTGTCTGAGGTGCTGTCTGTCCTCGTTGCCCTGCTTATATGCGTTATGACAGTCTATCTGATTTCCACCGCACTTGTTTTTACGATAGGAGGGAGTCTGTGAATGGACTGTCCGCCGCTGTTGTTACCGCCTGTGCCGCTTCTCTTATCGGCGCTGTGGTGTCGGGCTTTGTGACCGACGGCGGCATCAAGAAAATCCTCGGGCTTGTGCTCGGCGCGTTCACGATATGCGCGATGATCGTTCCCGTGAGCCGTGCCGCGTCGGATTTCTCCGTTAATATAGAAAATCACCAATCCTACGGAGAGCTGACGGCGACCGCCGACGAAGCCTGCCAGAAGCAGCTTGTCAACACGACAAGACAAAACCTCGAGGTTACCCTCACCGCTATTCTCAACCAGAACGGCATCTATCCGGAAAAGGTTGAGGTGATCCTCGCTTTTGCGGACGAGAACAGCATAATTATCTCTCAGGTCAGCATATATATCAGTAACAGCGATATTTCACAGACGGCGAAGATCTCTCAGCTAACCGAACAGAGCTTTCAGATCAAGCCCGATATTATCAGGAGCGAAGATGAATGAAGTAAAAATCAAAGAGAAGATCACAAAGCTCGCTGACAGCGGCATGCTTAAAAAAATCATATTCATCGCGGGAATCGCGGGAATCGCCCTGATTTTACTCTCGAGCGTAGATTTTTCCGCGTTCTCGCACAAAGAAAGGGATGAGGAGTTTTCGGTAAAGACCTACAGCACAAAAATAGAGAGCGACCTTGAATCGGTCATATCCAAAATTCAGGGCGCGGGAAAAACCAAGGTGCTGCTGACGATCGAGAACAGCGTTGAGTACGTCTATCTCGAGGACAGCACCACAAAGACAAAGGAAGTTGAGCCGCTTATTCGCGGAGTGCTTGTTGTATGTGAGGGCGGTGACGAGCCTGTTGTGGTCGAGCGGATTACCGAGGCGGTAACAAAGGCGCTCGACATCTCGACGGCAAAGGTATGTATTACAAAATTATCAGAATAAAGGTCGGTAATGCTATGAAATTTCAGAAACGATATGTTATCTCGGCGGCGATACTTCTCGCCTTGGGCGCGGCGGTGTATGTGAACTGGCAGTTCAATTCCACGGCGGCGTCAACCCCGAAGGAGCTTGGTGCGGCCTCGTATGTGAACGCGACTGTCGCGTGCACCGATGACGAGGCTGTCGAAACCTCCGCGCTCTCGAAGGAGCAGCGAAATTACTTTGCCACCGAGCGCACAAAGCGTCAGGCTACTCAGGACAAGGTGATCGACGAGGCAAAGGAGATATTTGACCTCGAGAATGCCGATGAGGGAGAGGTCAGCGAGGCACAGAAGAAGGTCGAGCAAATTCTCAAGAACTTCACTATACAGGACAGCATCGAGAGCATAATCAAGGCGAAGGGCTTTTCGGAGTGTATGTGCTACATCAGCGACGACGGAGTGACCGTTGCAGTGCCCGAGTCGGAGCTGAACGACTCGACCGCGCTGATTATCGACGATGCGGTGATTTCACACTACGACGTGTCCTACGAGAACATTTCAATAGTCGGCGCGTAATGATCAAAGAGGCGGATTTTTCCGTCTCTTTTTGTTTACATTCCCGACCTTATGTGCTATAATATAATTGAATAAAAATGTAAAGTTGGTTGTATTATGTGTGAAACAGAAAACAATGAAGTAAAGCTAACAAGAAGCGAAGCGAGAGAACAGGCGTTCATGCTTCTTTTCTCAAAGTCCTTTGACGACGAGCCTCTTGAGGAAACGATTGAGGATAACGCCGAGATGTTCCGCGGCGGCGTCTGCGGCTATGCGCAGGCGGTTGTTTCGGGCATGGAGGTCAAGGGCGAGGAGGTCGACGCGGAGCTTTCCAAGTACCTCAAGAAGGGTTGGACGCTCAAGCGCATCTCAAAGCCTTCGCTTGCTATCCTGCGCCTTGCGGCGTATGAGATCCTTTACCTCGACAGCGTGCCCGACGGAGTTGCTGTCAATGAGGCGGTAGAGCTTGCGAAAAAATACACTATTGACGAGAGCGGTTTTGTAAACGGCATTCTCGGCTCATTGGTTCGCGCGAAAGAGGCAGAGAAATGAGCCTGTTTCTCGGAATCGACACTTCGAATTACACTACCTCGGTTGCGCTTTATGACTCCGCGACAGGTGAGATCGCGCAGAAAAAACAGCTCCTTCCCGTAAGGGAGGGTCAGCTCGGTCTGCGCCAGAGCGACGCTGTCTTTCACCACACCGCACAGCTCCACACGCTTTTCGGGGAGCTGCTTGAAGGTGTGAACCCAAGAGAAATAGCCGCCATAGGCGTGTCCACGCGGCCGCGCCCGGTTGACGGCTCCTATATGCCGTGTTTCACAGTCGGAGAAAACACGGCAAAAATTTTATCCGCCGTGCTCAGGGTTCCGCTCTTTGTGTTTTCGCATCAGGAGGGACATATCGCGGCGGCTCTGTACAGCGCGAAGAGAGATGATTTGTTTGACAAGGAGTTTCTCGCCTTTCACGTCAGCGGCGGCACGACCGAGGCGGTTATCGCAAAGGGCGACGGCTTCGGCTTTTCGGTTCAGATGGCGGCAAAGACTCTTGACCTAAACGCGGGACAGGCTGTTGACAGGGTAGGGCTGATGCTCGGACTGCGCTTTCCGTGCGGTATGGAGCTTGAACGCCTTGCTGAGCAGAACACTGAATCCGTTAAGGTTCGTCCGACTCTCAAGGGCTGTGACTGCTGCCTGAGCGGAGTTGAGAACCGCTGCAAAAAGCTCCTTGAAAGCGGAAAGAGCAGGGAGTATGTCGCGGCGTTCTGTATCGAAAGTATTCGCGTAACGCTTTCCGCCATGACAGACGCGATTTTTGAAAAATACGGCTCTATGCCTGTTGTCTACGCGGGCGGAGTCATGTCGAACAAAATCATTAAAAATTCTTTTGAAGAAAAATACAACGCGGTTTTTGCCGAGCCTGTTTTTTCCTCGGACAATGCGGCGGGAATCGCATATCTATGTTTCAGGAAGTTTGAAAATGTATACACCTAAATTCACAAGTCCGCCGGTGCTGACGGTCTCGCAGATTGACAATTATATCCGAAGTGTTGTCCAGAGCGACCCGCGATTGATGAACGTCATTGTTACGGGAGAAATCACCGATATGAAATCACCGTTCTCGGGTGCGAAGCATAATTATTTCATGCTCAAGGACAGCGGCGCGGTGATAAGTGCCGCTATGTTCATCGGCGACGCGCGCAGAGTTGTTTTCCGTCCCGAAAACGGCTTGAAGGTAATCTGCCGCGGCAGGATAGACTTTTATCCGCCGAGCGGCAGACTTCAGCTTATCATCGAGGATATGCAGCCCGACGGTATCGGCGCGCTCAGTCTTGCCTTTGAGCAGATGAAGAAAAGGCTCGAAGCCGAGGGATTGTTTGAGAAGGAACACAAGAAGCCGATTCCGAAGTTTCCGCGCACAGTCGGTGTTATCACCTCGCCGACGGGCGCCGCTGTCAGGGATATTATACACAATCTATACAAGCGCTTTCCGTGCGTGGATATGATCCTTTACCCGACTCTTGTACAGGGCGACGCCGCACCGGCGCAGCTTGTCAGAGCGGTGCAGGAGCTTGACGCGTCGGGCTTGTGCGATACGATCATCATAGGCAGAGGCGGCGGCTCTATAGAGGAGCTGTGGGCGTTCAATGACGAAAAGCTCGCTCGTGCGGTTTATAACTGCAATACCCCGATAATCTCAGCCGTCGGTCACGAAATCGACCACACTATCTGCGACTTTGTCGCCGACGCAGCGGCGTCGACCCCGACTGCCGCCGCGGTTCTCGCGGTTCCCGACCGGGCGGATCTCAAAGCAAATTACAACGCGCTCCACAAAAGCATGAATTCCGCCGTGAACAAGCTGCATGACAGACAGGCAAAGCACCTGACCGAAATCAGACGCATGATGGACGCGCTCTCGCCGCAGAAGTCCTTTGACAGGTATGACGGAAAACTCAGGCTGCTTGAGCACCGCATGCAGAACGCGGTTGATAAGAAATTGAGCAAGGGTGAGCATGCCGTTAAATCAGCGGCTGTAAAGCTCGAGAGCCTCAATCCGATCGCGGTTCTCGCTCACGGTTACTCAATCGTCGAATCAGACGGAAAGCTGATAAAAAGCAAAGAACAGATAGGGAAGGGCGACAAGCTCACCCTGACCTTCTCGGACGGTAAAACTACCGCCGTCGCCACAGGAGAATAAATTATGGCATTCACACATCTCCATGTTCATACCGAATACAGCCTTCTCGACGGAGCGTGCCGCATAAAAAAGATTGCCGCCGCCG
>JAEEGI010024719.1_pt1 | contig 11697 bp, 3 predicted proteins | sample 8958751 | NCBI WGS metagenome assembly JAEEGI01 (sample SAMN16246545, study PRJNA631951) | gut metagenome | biome: gut microbiome; feature: rumen; material: KS-attached | host: Bos | place: Iran: Karaj | collected 2018-10 | reverse complement strand
AAATTGCAAAAGATCAAGCCATTGAATGGGTTCCCGTACCCGTTACAGATGATCCCTCAAAGCAAGATGACAACTCATTCGTTTATGATGCCGCAATTACTTTTCTTGTTAAAGACTATATAAAAGCGTTAAATCTGAATTGAGTATGGGAATAATAGAACGTAAAGAGACCAAAAACATCAAAGCAGAATGGCTGGAATTCCTTTATAATGAGGTGTTAGTCTATTATGAAACTGACGGCAGGGATTTCAGTGGATTTCATTTGGACAAGAATCCTTTTTTGACCAATCTTCAAATTCAAATTGGATTTCAGTTAGTAGACGACATGAAGAATGCTCAAGAGGGGCAGGAAAACGTGTTCTACTTCAAGAATTCGAAAGGTGCCAAAATTGAAAGTTGGTTCTTTCATTTGCGCAATGCTATTGCACATAACCGCATATTTACTAAAGCCAATGAAGACTCCCTCATTCTACAAGATGCAAAGTCTGGCAACTTATCTATGTATGCGGAAATCGTCTCATTTGAGAAGCTAAAAGAAATCATATCAGAAATCAAGAAAAACTACAAAAATGAGAAGCATTAAACTTATAACACTTTGCTTTACTTGCTGCTTGTTAACGAGCATGAGTGCCTTTGCAGATGTTGTTGTTGATGGGCTAAAGTATGAACTACATGGATCAGTAGCCTACGTATCTGGATACGAAGGTAGTCCTACCGAAGTCGTGATTCCTGAAACAATAGAAACAAATGGACAGTCTTTTAGTGTGACCCATATAAAAGCCTCAGCTTTTAAACAATGCAGTAGCATCACCAGCCTGACTTCTACAGGGAAAAATCTTACATCAATTGGATCAGATGCTTTTCGAGAATGCCCAAATTTGACCCAAGTGACACTGACCTGTGCAGAGGAATCGACCATAGGTTATTTTGCATTTTATTCATGTTCCAGTTTAAAGGAACTAGATCTAACTTGCACAGCAATTTTAGGTCATGCATTCCATAGCTGCACCAACCTGCAGAAAGTCATTCTGTCAGAAGTCGAGTCTATTGGCGGCAACTTCAATACAGGACAAATATACTACTATGATATTGAACGCTGGTATGGTTATTCTTTTGCAGGTTGTACAAACTTGGTTTTTGTTGATTTAGGTGAAAAGTTAGAATCTGTTTCTAATTATAGTTTTGCAAGCTGCTCAAAATTAACGTATGCGGTAATTCCACCCAATTGTCATTTTTATAGGTTCAATATGAACACTACTTCAGGTGGTTTCGCTATTGGATATGGCGATTGGGAGATAAGTGATGAAAAAAACAACATTTTTTCTGGTTGTACCCTTCTGCATGCCATTATTTATTTAGGCGACCAGACCTCTAAGTGTGGTTCTAATGCATCCGTTTATTATCCAAAGAACCAGATCAACTGGAGTAGCACATCGTATGACTACCAAGGCAAAGAACCTATAGCAACTTTCACTAGCAATATGCCAGCAGGCTTCGTTACGACAACCAATGACATAGCATTATTAGAAAAAGAGACTGGCACCTACACGCAGAATGTGTCTTTCACCTTTATAAACGATGACATGTCGTTCAATATAGACATTCCCTACACTTATACCATCAAGCCCATCACGCTGACAGCGAGAGTGAAGGATGCCATGAGGCTTTACGGTAATCCCGATCCACAGTTCTCTTCAACTTATTATGGGTTTGTGAACGATGAAGACGCAAGTGTTATTACCAGTCATGGAAACTATACATCAACTGCTAAAGCATATAGCGATGTGTGTACTTATTCCATCAAGCAATCGGGTGCTATAGCACAAAACTACGTGTTTGTCTATGAGGACGGTACACTGACAGTGAACAAGGCTCCACTTGTCATGACCGCCAACGACAAGACAATGACGTACGGTGGCAGTATGCCCGTATTAGATGCCCGCTATGAAGGACTGAAAAACAATGAAACTCAACCTGCATGGATTACAGAACCTACCATTACCACCACAGCCACGCCAAAAAGTAGGGCAGCACAATATCCCATCACTATTTGCAATGCCAATGCCAAAAACTATGACTTGACCATCTATGGAGGCACAATGACGGTGGAAAAGGCTCTACTGACGGCGAAAGTGGATAACAAAAGCCGTCTTTATGGCGATGCAAATCCAGAGTTCACCTTGACATACACAGGATTAAAGAACGGTGAAACTATACCCGAATGGGACCAGCAACCATCGTTTGAAACAGAGGCTACAGCAGCAAGTTACGTAGGAAGCTATCCTGTGAGTCTGATGAATGCTGTGGCCGTTAACTACGACATCACACCTATTGATGGCACATTAATAGTGAACAAAGCCCAATTAAAGGTGACACCGAAGGACGCTACACGCAAATATGGTGAGCAAAACCCGCAGTTTGAACTGCTCTACGAAGGGCTGAAAAACAGCGAAAACCAACCGGAGTGGACAGAAGAGCCCGTAATCACTACCAGCGCCATAACAAGTAGCTCAGTTGGTGAATATGCTATTCAAGTGAAGAGTGCCGTCGCCCGAAACTATACATTGGAGAAAGGCAACGGTAAACTGACTATCACCAAGGCACCACTCACTATCAAACTAAATGATGCCACACGGAGGTACGGTATGTCGAACCCGAACTTCGAGATGACTTATATTGGGTTGGTGAATGAAGAGACGACACCTACATGGACAACCTATCCCACCATCTCCACTCCAGCCAAAGAAAAAAGTGACGTGGGCGAGTATCCAATCATTGCCGGTGGCGGAGAACTAAAGAATTATGAGTACGAAGGTATCGTCCCAGCCGTGCTCACAGTGACTCCCGCATCACTACTTATCAAAGCGCTTGATGCAAGCAGGTCTTATTATGAGGAGAATCCACAACTTAACTTTGATTGCATTGGCTTTGCTGCAGACGACAACACTAGCTCATTCACAACCATGCCCGTCGTCACAACCACTGCCACAAAGCAGAGTCCTGCAGGTCTCTATCCCATTGAAGTTAGTGGCGCAGAGATTAAGAACTACCAGCTAAGCTATGAGAAGGGGCTGTTGACTGTGAACCAGCGCATGTTGACAGTCTCCACTAGCGACTATACACGTGCCTACGGTGAGGAAAACCCTGAGTTTGTGCTACGCTACAAGGGTTTTGTGAACAACGAGGACGAGAACGTGCTAATGGCAAAGCCTAAGGCAAATACCATCGCAGACAAGAACACAGATACCGGTATCTACGACATAACTATTGGCAATGGTGTGGCCGAAAACTATGCCTTTACCTATGTTGGTGGAAAGCTGACCATCGAGAAAGCCTACCAGACACTAAAATGGGAGCAGAGCCTGGAGAATACCAAGCAGTATGAGCAAGTGGAATTGACTGCTGTAGCTTCGTCGGGCTTAGAAGTGCTATACATTTTGGAGCCGAACGACATTTGTACACTAGTTAAAATAGGCCGCAAGCAGTACCTTGACTGCTATGGAGAGGGCGTGGCGGTACTAAGTGCTGTTCAGGAGGGCAATCGCAACTACTGGCAAACCACAAAGATGTACAAAACTGTGAAGATAGGTACGGCCGCCGGCATCAATGAGACCTCCTTCCAACTAGATGAAGATGCCAAGATCTATGACATAAAGGGCAATCCCCTAAAAAAACTCCAGCGTGGCATCAATATCATTGTTATGGGGAATGGTACGAAGAGGAAAGTCGTTGTGAAATAATTCCGATACTCATCACGGGTAGGTAGTTCCGTTGTAAGTGACAGACTTTGGAATAGCCAAAGTAGCAGTTTGAATTGTCACTAACGGAACTACCTCCGTTATTGCCCGCCAACTTTGTCCCCACTCCCTACGCCTGTTGGTTTACTTCGAGAATATTACGTTCTTTTTCCGAAGCAACCAAAGAAAAACAAAAGAAAACGGTTTTTCCTTAACACCTAACATTGAATATTTGTAACTTGTTCATTTTAAACAATTTAAATTCTCAAGCAAGCATTTGACACCTAACTTAAACCTAACTTAGAGGTAACATAGACCTAACATCAGACCTAACATCGCACACATGAGCAGATTCTCCGACAATGTTAGGTGTTGTGTTACCTCTATGTTAGGTCTTAGTTAGGTCTTAGTTACCTCTTGAAGCCTCATTTCCATACACAAGATATTGGTACACAGACGCTTACACAAAAAGAATGTTAGGTCTCATGACAAAAGCACTCATCTTTCAAATTGTTCGTTACCGACGGAGCACCACGCAGAAGGCGACGGGCATATTATTCCCATGCTGGGAATGACTTGCTCCCATCATAGGAACAAGGGCAAAGCAGCATACTTTGAACTCGATTGCTCGTTACTCTGGGCAGACACTTTTCATCTCTTCGTCATCTTTTCCTCCCATTTATTTGGTACATTGCCAAATTATTACTACTTTTGCAGACCGAAAACCAATTAATACTATGCAAAAAGAGAGCAACACAATGCTCGATTAAAACTATGGAACTACCATTTGCAGAAGCGTGGAAGATCAAGATGGTCGAGCCACTCCGTAAGAGTAGCCGCGCAGAGAGAGAACAATGGCTTCGCGAAGCCCATTACAACGTATTCATGCTGAAGGCCGAACAGGTGTACATCGACTGCCTCACCGACTCCGGCACCGGCGCCATGAGCGACCACCAGTGGTCGGCCATGATGCTGGGCGACGAGAGCTATGCCGGTGCCTCTTCGTTCTACAAGTTCGAAGAGGTGGTGCAGCGTCTCTTCGGCTTCAAGTATGTCATCCCCACCCACCAAGGACGTGCTGCCGAGAACGTGCTGTTCTCCTACCTGGTCAAGGAAGGTCATGTCGTTCCTGGCAATGCCCATTTCGATACCACCAAGGGCCACATCGAGAGCCGCAAGGCCAAGGCCGTCGACGTCACCATCGACGAGGCCAAGAACACCCAGCTCGAGATTCCTTTCAAGGGAAATGTCTCTCTGGAGAAGCTCGAAAAGGTGCTTCGCGAGAACGAGGGCCGCGTGCCGTTTATGGTGCTCACCGTGACCAACAACACCGTCGGCGGACAGCCCGTGTCGATGCAGAACATCCGTGATACCTGCGAGCTCTGCCACCGCTATCATGTACCAGTGGTGATGGACTCCGCCCGCTTTGCTGAGAACGCCTATTTCATCAAAACGCGCGAAGAGGGTTATGCCGACAAGACCATCAAGGAGATCACCCGCGAGATGTATTCCTATGTCGATGCTATGACGATGTCGGCGAAGAAAGACGGTCTCGTCAACATGGGCGGCTTCATTGCCACCAACAATCAGGAATGGTACGAGGGTGCCAAGCTCTTCTGCATACCCTTCGAGGGATTCCTCACTTACGGCGGACTCAACGGCCGCGACCTAAACGCGCTCGCCGTAGGACTCGACGAGAACACCGAGTTCCCGATGCTCGAGACGCGCATCCATCAGGTGCACTATCTCGCCCAGAAGCTCGACGAGTACGGCATCCCCTACCAGCGTCCTGCCGGCGGTCACGCCCTGTTCATCGATGCCGACAAGGTGCTGTGCAACGTCCCTAAGGAGGAGTTCCCTGCCCAGACGCTCACCTGCGAGCTCTACCTCGAGGCTGGCATCCGAGGCTGTGAGATAGGCTATATCCTTGCCGACCGCGACCCCGTGACACGTGAGAACCGCTTCGGCGGCCTCGACCTACTGCGCCTCTGCATCGCCCGCCGTGTCTACACCGACAACCACATGAACGTCATCGCCGCCGCCCTGAAGAACGTCTACGACCGTCGCCACGAGATCACCCGTGGTGTCGCCATTGAGTGGGAGGCTCCCCTCATGCGTCACTTCACCGTCCAGCTGCGCCGGCTCTCTGACTAGCCTTCTTCGCTATCATTGGTTTTAGCTAAAAAAGAGGAGTTCCACCGAAAGGCAGAACTCCTCTTTTTTTAGAGACTTACTTATTCAGTATGATATTGACGATGGCCAATGCATCATTGATATCGACAACCTCATCGTCATTCATATCCGCTACAGACAGGACAAAGACGTTTTGAGGTTTCTTCAAGATGTAGCTCACTATGGCCACTGCATCGGCTATCGACACCCTTCCATCGCCATTGGTATCACCGGGCTGGATATTGGATGCTGCCGTCCAAGTGCAGCTCTTGCTGCTAGTGCCAGCTGTGCCCTCGGTATTCTTGATACCTGATGTGTAGACAGTGAAGATGGCAGGTCCGCCCAACAGAGGCTGCCCATCCCAATCCACGAGCACATGGGTGTCATCCTGAGGTGTAACCACTAGTTCCACGGTGCGCCCGCCTACCATCATCACCATATCGTCCCTACTGACAGTCGACACGTCTATCGGTTCTGCGAAAACAACCTCTGCCTGTATGGCATGAGCTTCATCCGTATTTTCGTCAGTCACCAATGTGATGCTCTTCACCTGAGGAGCTGGTGCAGGTTTCGGCTCATAGTATAGGATGTAGTCTTCGCTCGTACCGATGTTATCGGCTAAGTGCAGGCGACTCTCGTTCAGCACAGAATAGTCGGCGAGCACGGTGCGGTCGGTCTGCCAAAGATTGGATGTAACATCCAGTCCGTCACTCTGCCTCACAGCCTGTACCAATTGCATAGTACAATTGGTGGGGTCGGTCAAGCGTCCATAAACCCATCCTTCGCGGCTTGCTGTGACATGAAGGATATATTGCCCTGCCTCCGCCCCAGCCGTCACCTGCATGTTCTGACTGACAATCTCGAGATCATCGCTCTCGTTCCCGTTATTGTCGATGAGATGATCTGGCAAGTTGTCTTCATCCTCAATATCGTTCAGCAGGAAGATATTGGCTGCAGTATTCATCTGGGGGGCACGCATGCGACTGTTCCCTTGGCTGTGATAGAGGTGTCCACAAACCGAACGAGTCAACTCCCGTACGCCATCGAGTGTGATAAGGTCGAACTCTATACCGTAGTTGGAGTGCTTCGTCATCTGTACATCATAATAAGCGACGTGTGCCGAAACATTGCAATAGTACCACCATCGGGCCATCACATTGCTATGGGCAGGAATGCGTCCGAGGTCGAGCTTATTGAAATTCATGGCGCCAGGCACTCCATCTACTGTGGTATAAAGGGGCGTGAATTCCACAGGCAGATTGTTCTCGTTGCTCACCACGGTGGGGTCGCTCGTCTCAATCTTCAAGTTTATGGCGTCGCCAGCACCACGATTCTGAATGAGCAGTGCAAACTCAGTGGGTTCCCACGGCTCCACGACATCCTCTGTTACAGGGTCGTCACTTATGAAGTCACGCTGCACGAAGTACATCAGATGCAAGTCGGGCGAGGGTTTGACAGAGAGCTGTGTCTGCATCAGTTCAACGGTAACGATTTGTCCCGTCTCAACATCACGATAGGTGAGTGTTCCACCGAAGAGATAGTCAACGGGCTCTGTGGGTGCCGTCTCCTTGGATGGCACGTAGAGCACGTCGGCCTTACCTGTCTGATTGCTTCCCAAGGTCCATTCCTGATGGTTCGCCCATGATCCGAAGCCTTGCTGTGAGATGGCGAACAAGTGGGTTGCATCGGAACCGTCGTCAGCTCGTTTCACGCTGGGCACCAGTATAATGTTCTCCAGACCGTTCATCTGGGCATTCTCGACAGTGAGATGCCCTCTGAAAGCTTCTCGCTCAAGGAAGAATCGCTGCTCAAACTGTAACGTCACCACGTTGTGGCTGGTCTGAGTATAGTCACGAATGGTGACTGTGGGCATTCCTGTGCTTCCTGTCTCATCATTGCTTCCTGCGACGATGCTTAGGTCGGGCAGGTCGTTTCCTCCGTCACCATAGTTAGGTGTGTCAGTGTCGAGTCCGCCACCCGGCAGCATGATAGGCATGTCGCTACATCCCACAAGAGCACCATAAGTCTCTTTGCCGTGATACATCTCGTCTTGTATCTTATACCCATAATGCGACACAAAGCCTGCAAACATCTCGCGCATATCATCCGGTCCACTGAACTCCACAGCAATGTCATAGCTCTCATTAGGATAGATGACCTGAGGATAGTCGCTCTTCACCGTAAACGTACATCCGTTGATGTCAGGGAATTCCAAATAAGGTGTGTAGGCTGTCAATCGTCCTTTATTTGTCAGTCTGACGCTGAAAGTGTTGAGACCGCATCCCCAACTCGGCAGTTCTGGCACCACGATAGCTTGGGGAATATCAGGCACCACATCCATTGTCAGCACAGTGACATATTCGTCGGTGACAGTGGTACGCTCTACGGTGTAGCTGATGTTCACGGCTTTATACTCAACATATACCTGCAACGTATTCTCCTCACCAGGTGAAACGGTGATGGTCTTCTCGGTATAGTTGTGGTTCTCGGCAGTGACATAGACGTAGTATGTTCCTTCCTTCAGAATGTTTGTGGTATAGAGACCGTCGCTATCAGTAGTGCCAGTCATAGCAACTTCACCTGTCAGGGCATTGGTCAGCCGCACTGTGGCTCCTGCCACGTGAGGACCGTTATCCACAAGCGTGTAGCTGTCCACCACATCAATGGTAAGCGTTGTCAAATCCGTACTCACCACTGTGACTCTTACTGGCACCACAATGGCCTGACCATTTTGAGGTCTCAGCTTCACATAGCTTTCATACGTTCCGTCAACCACCATGTCCTCTTGACCGTTCAGCTCAAGTACCAATGTCGTTTTCTCATTCACAGACAATGAAGGCAACTGATTGACCGACGCTTTCAGCCAAGCCTGTTCGACAGGCCATTCCACAGCAATGATGCCCGTTTCCCTCATACCAGTATTACTCACAGTGAGCAGCCATTGGCGCTGGCTCTGCCGGGTGATCGTGGTTTTTATTCCTTGATCAGCATCGGTCACGAGTTGTGCGCGTGCTGCATAGCAGTAATGGTCGATGGTCATCGAGGCCGTTGCCACCTGCATACCCTCGGCATTTCGTCCTATGGCAGTGAAAGACCCACGTGAGTACTTCTGCGAGGGACTGGGAGAAGTAGGCAGGATGCTGTAGTGCACACTGGCAGTAGCCCCACCTTTGAGCGATGAAATACGATCGGTTGTAATATCCCAGTCCAAAGGCACACCACTAAAGGCGAAGGTGATGTTGTTGAGTGTGGCTTCCGAGAGATTCGTCACCATGATGTCGCCTTCCTCGAGTACACCTTCGGCCAAGGTCATCTTACGATAATAGCTTTCAAAGGCCAAGGCATAGACCTCAACATGGGCAAGTGTGGAAGCAGCCTTGTCACCAGCCGAGCGAACACCAACGCCATAGCCTCCTCCCATCGACTCCAATACACTGACATCAGCCGTAAAACTGCCATCGGCAGACAACGTCACCGGCGTAGAAATCACATCGCCGCTGCTGTTTACCAGTATGATTTCTGCAGATTGGCCATCAATACTGACTCCCGATGCCGAATTGCTCATCTTTCCGCTGACGCTAATCACATCTCCACGAGAATAATCCTGACGGTCAGTAGACACTGTGACAGCAGCAAAAGGAGCCTGAATGTCAAGGGCCGGCATGTCAGAGGCATAAATAGACTCCACGGGCATGGGCAACGCAAAGAGATAATATCGGCCGATACGCTGGATGGGCAGCTGTATGTCGAAATCCATGTTAACCGTCTGTCCCACAGGCACTGCTTTGGTGGTAGACACCTCGGCAATCTCCTCATAATGCGCAGTACCATGCATTAACGCCCACTCGTTGACGAAATTGTGATCGCAGAGATACACCTTCAGCCCGAGACCGGTAGGTTGGGGAGCTGCGCCTTGGTTGCTGACAGGTATAGTGACACGGAGCATCGTTCCTGCAAAGGGTGTACTATTTTCCAGTACTGCAACTCCCGCTACAGGAAGAGGATACGTCTCGTCGCTAATCAGAAATGCAAACGAAGTGCTCTGATAGCCTTCGGCACGAGCATTGACGTTGGCATAATGGCTGTCGCCTTGTACTTGGTTGGCTGAAGCACTGATGGTAAACGTAGCTTGACGCTGCCCGTTCAAAATAGTAATGCTCTGCGGCAGCACTAACTGTTCATCATCGCTTGAGAGACTAACCACACAGTCACCCTCTGTGGTATTGCGAATGACGGTTACGGTCACACTGCCACCACCTTCGGTCAGCGTAGCCTGGCTTGTCTGAAGTTTCAGCGTACGGTCCGTGTCGTCATCAGCCACTGTCAACTGAGCAGTGGCATACGAAATGCTTCCTTGCGATGCTGCCTGACCTGTCTGAGCATCCAAGGCAGCCACGCTGATTGTCCAGTGGCGCTCTCCGTCAATCAAAGCATTGTCTTCCACACTGATGGGAATAGTGATGGATGACTGTCCTGCGGGAATGGTGTTGCGATTCGAGTCGAAATAGAGTTCAGCACCGGCATTAGAACTGATATAGACATTCAGGTTCTCTGCCGTACTGCCATCTCGGGTGATGGTAGCCATCGTTGCACCATAGCCGTCGCTTTCGCTGATGATTGCAGGACGCAAGGCCATCGTCAGCTTTGGCCAGTCGTCATCCTTCAGTGCAATTTCTCGTTTGGAGGTGTCGTAGCCCATTGCCGAGGCTGTGAATGTGACTATGGCATCGGCCATTGGATAGTGGTCGTCCACAACTTGCGTTGTAGCCGAAGCCGACACTTGCCCGGCAGGAATGATGATTGAACGAATGAAGGGATAGAAACGGGCTGTAGCAGTATTGACAATGTCTACCCTCAAATCGTTTTCCTGCGCCCTTGCGATGGTGACTGTCAGCGTCACATCATCTCCTTCAGTACACTGCTGCTTATCAAGCGTCAATGTGAGTGGATAATTGTCATTATCAGCCACATCCACTGTCAGTTGCACATCTGGATAGTCATCACCACTGGCCACTACATAGGTGCGAAGCTGCTCGTTGACCTCGTTGTTGTCAATGGATTTAACGGTGAATGATACTGCCGACTGACGGGCGGGAATGGTCACCGTAGCTGGAATCTGGAGCATGCCCGAAGCATCGCTCAGTGTGAAGGTCTCGTCCATCGACCAGTCCCCCGACCGCGTCAGAGTGACGGACCGGCCAGCACCTTCTTCCAACAGGATACGCCCCTCACTAAAGAAGAGCCGCTTCTCCAATTGCTTATCCGATGAAAGTGCAGTGTTGTTGCCTTGGTCGGCCACTTGCTCATCTGTGCTCTTCAGTGCTGTCAGCTCCACAACGGCCTTCACCATGCCCTCCATGCGCAGCACTTGTGGCAGGTCCAGTTCATATGTTCTTGGCAGAGTGGCTGCGGCGGCAAGTGTGTTTCGATAGGTCTGGCTGGCCACAAAGACACGATAGCCAGTAGCATCCTCCAGATACACCTTTTCAGTCCAACCATCATGACTCTCAGCAGTTCCCTGATTCGATACATTGAAACTCAGCTGAAGTTTGCCACCTGGAATGAGTGCATCAGCATTTAATATTGTCAGTTCCTTAGGCACAAAGTCCGGCGATGGCGTAGTCTGAACGGTGAATGTTGCTTCAGAGGTAGCGGCAGATGCCTGATTGTGGCCTGTGATGTCAGTAAGCACGATATTCTCCAGACTGACAGGCTTAGTCTCTTCATTCTGTGCGTCATCAGCAATCTGAATGGGGAAACGGAGCAACAGGCCGGCATTACCCTTCAG
>JAEEGI010024715.1_pt1 | contig 11697 bp, 15 predicted proteins | sample 8958751 | NCBI WGS metagenome assembly JAEEGI01 (sample SAMN16246545, study PRJNA631951) | gut metagenome | biome: gut microbiome; feature: rumen; material: KS-attached | host: Bos | place: Iran: Karaj | collected 2018-10 | reverse complement strand
AATACTCCGTGCCTATACTTCTCGCCTATGGTTCGAAGGACAAAATTGTCAGTGTTAAGGCAAAATACCCTCTGCTTGAGGCGTTGGAGGAAAGAGGCGTTGAGCACACCTATATTGAATTTCCCCATTCAGGTCATGGATTGATGGGTGATCCAGATAAAACATCGGAATGGTTTAGCGTTATGGAGAACTATCTAAGCAGTTACTTTGAAAACAACTAAACTGTTCTCAGATCATGATTTACAAACTCCATTGCTCTGCCCTGGATGTTGTCCATCCGTTGCACCCACAGCATTTGATTCTGTGCTTTAAGCTCTTCTGTGATGCCCTCCCGCTCGTCCATCTGCTGTGTCAGTAGGAGCATTTGTTCCTCTGCCTGATCGTTGACGTCAGCAAGATAGGTATTCAGCCTGCCACCGGTCAGCAACTCTGTGTATAGTGCTTTACGATGTTGCCTGATATATCGCAGGTGCCGCTGCCCCCAAATTCCGATGGGCTTTTCTTCTTCGGCGGATACTGCCAGGCAGGGAATGTAATAGTCGCCTTGCAGTTCATACCATAAACCGTTGCTTTCGTCATAAATAGTCTTTTCCATTGTGAAATCCTCCTGATAATAGCGTTGTTGATCTATTCGCACATATGTCACAGACTCCCGATTGCCACACCTTGTTATACCCTGTTATGGGATATCCTTGCCCTTATTTTTGCCCTTATGAGCTGCCGGGGCGTCGTTAAAACGGTGTAACATTTAGTAAAGGGATTCGGTGAGCAGATTGCGAATAATCCTTTGTTTTCAACGGTTTCAGAGGACTTCATTAAAACCCTATAATCAGAAGCAAACGCCTATGATTTTGGGGAATTCAAATTCCAATTTGTAGGGGTAACTGTATATGGGAGACAAAACCGCCAGGGATACATGGACAAGCTGACCCATGAGGAAAAGACCTGTATCCTAGATGCTTTGAAGAGATTAGCATTTATAGTCGTATCAGAGTCAAAATACATTCGATAATTGAGACTTAGACTCTTTGACTAGAAGGAGGAATCCGCATGATCCTCAACGAAGTGACAAAAACCATCGCCGCGCGCCGCAGCGTGCGGAAATACAGTCCCCGCCCCCTGACGGCGGAGGAGCTGGAGACCGTTCTGGAATGCGGCCTCCTGGCCCCCACGGGTTCCAACAGGCAGCGCTGGTTTGTGGCCGCGGTGCAGGATCCTACACTCCTGGAGGAGGTTGGCGTCCTGCAGAAGAAGGTCATGCTTTCCATGCCCGGCCTTCCCTCCTCCATGACGGAGAAGATGAATGCGCCGGACTTTTCTCCCACCTTCGGAGCCCCGGTGCTGCTGATCGTCTGCAAGCAGGACGGCGGCCACGACATCGATGCCTGCCTCCTGGGGGAGAACATGGTGCTGGCGGCGGAGAGCCTGGGCTTGGGTACCTGCGTCTTGGGGAGCGTCACCATGGCCCTGGGAAATGAGGAGGGCAAGGCCTTCCTGAGAAAGCTGGGCGTGCCGGAGGGCTATTCTGTCGCCTTCGGCATCTCCCTGGGCGAGCCCGCGGAGGCCCCAGCAGCCACGCCCAGAGAAAAGAAATACATCATTATCTGACAGAATCGCATATGGACGTAAGGGAATGAGGATCGCGGTCACTTAGAAAGGACAGTTATGAATAAGTCTGAATTCCGAGAGAAACACAGTGAGCTGATAGAATACTATCAGTAAGCAAAAGCAAAACGCCACCGCAGACGCTCAAGACGTCCACGGTGGCGTCAGTATTTGATATACCGTTTCTTACTCTTTTACCGGATGGAAGGTGATGATGTTGTCGTCTATATCATCTGCATGGATGAATGTCGGAGCGGTCCATTTCAGAACGAGTTTCCGATCTCCGTCCTTTGGTCCCGTCCAATAATGATGCCAGTGCCCTCTTCGGGAGTGCGGGCGTTTGGTGCTTCCGGTTCCTTTGTCTGCCTCAGGATCAGCGAGAGGCTTTTGCTGGGCTTTCCTGATTGCCGCTCCTATACGGATTCCTACTGAGAATGATTTGACCTCACGCGCTTTGTCTGTGATGGTCATGACCTTCTTGTGCCTTTCGCTCTCAGGGATATGAACTTCGGGAGGGTCTTCTCGGATGTCCGCATTCGACGCGCACAGGTAAAGGACGAACTGAAGGGCTGTGATAACCATTCCCGCGATCTCTGTAACGGGCTTCGCCTCGATTATTGCCGGTTCTCCAAGGTTTTCTTTTGTGCGCTCAATGGTATCCCAAACGCAATCGTGTATGGTGGATCCGGGTAAAAGATGCATTACTTGGGCAAATGACATCTCGAAGTTGGAGATTACCCATTGAATCCGAAGCTCAGTAGTGCCGTGGTTTGTGTCATAGTCTACCCAATAGAAAAAGCCATCTATGTCCTCCACCAGCCCCGGAGCTTTGACGTATATTATCGGATATGGCGGATGAAGCAGCAGATCGGCCGGGAGGATGTCCGTCTCCTCTGTTTCTTTGGCCTGCTCCTCCAAGGTGGCTGTAAGATCTGGGTCAAATGCGAAGATGATTTTGTTTTTCCGCCATAGATAACACGCCGTCAATTCTGGAGCTCCAGCAGCCGCAATATTCTCAGATTCCCCGGTTTCAACCAGATAGGTAAAAGCAGCGTTGATAGGAAGTTCGCAATAAGCTGGCCAGTCGACTTGACCTTCAGGCTTTGCGTCTTTCAGATAATCGAGCGTTTCGTAGCACCCGGGCAGCATCTTGGGCCATAATCGGACGAGCTTGAGAGGCGTTTCCTTATCTTTCATGTCGGCAGCCCTTTCACTTCAGAGGTCTTGCATCTGCTATTTTACACTGTCATCGTCCGAAAATCCAGTCATGGGAACAACATGGGTTATGTGATTGCTTTGCGACTTCACAATCACACCCTTCGACCAGTTGCTTTGGCAGTTTCAAGTGTTAAGACTGCGCTTTATCGACCAGAAAGACTCTTTATTATGTTCATCAGGATGCTTTTGCTTTAGCCGCAGCAACTATGGTTCTATGCTGTTTAAGAACTGCTGCATAAAAACGGAGCCTTTTATCTTAGCAATATCCTCGCTTGTTTTTGCTGACACAATAATCTCAAGTCGGGTTTCAACGGCTTCTTCACTGTTCTGATTAACATCGAACCAGACCTCATACACGGATTCTGTTGGAAGGTGCGTAGTTGCTTCCCATCCCATAGCCTTTTCAAACTTGACAGGCTTCGGAATAGTGTCCAACCCGAATTCTTTTAAATCCTGCCGTAGTGCTTTTTCGGCACTTTCATTGGCAGTACAGTATTCTACATCTACATAATATTCTTCACCTGATGGCGGGTATACTCCAAAACCGCACTTATGAACAAGCTCCAAATCAGTATTGATACGACTGCCATTTGGAAGTGCAAAGCTTGATTTGCCCGCGTAAAATCGTCCGTTGTTATAAACCAGCATATCAATCACTCCAATCTATTAGCCCGCTGAGGACCACAGATCCTCAGCGGGCTGTTCTTTACTTTTTCTTCAGAAGGTCAAGAACTTCTTCCACCGTTTTTCCACTCTCAGCGACGGCCTTCAGGAGCTTTTCCTTATCTTCGGCTGCTTTCTTTTCGGCAGCGACCTTCAGAGCTTGTTCTTTTGCCTTGACCAGTTTTTTCAGTTCAACTTTCTTGGCCTTAGCTTTGGCGGTAAGATCGGCAAGTTCCTTTTCGACTTCCGCTATCTTTTCCTCAATATTCTCCGGAATAATGGTCTTCTTTCCTCTGGGCATGATCGAAAGCCTCCTTCAGTAATCGTGTATCAATTATACTACATGAATTATGAGCATTCAAGGCGTAGAAAGGCAAATAACATGACAGAGGAACTGCGACGTGCAGTTCCTCTAATTATGACCGGGATCGGTATTGGTAGCGTGAGCGAGCAGCATATTCAGAGCATCTTGTTTGGCCCGTTCGTCAGCGTTGCGGGCCGCCATTAACAGTCGCAGCTCATATTCCGATAGAGTTGAATCTTCGATATCTTGCCGTCCAAGTAGGTAGTCTACAGTGACTCCAAATATATCGGCCAGCTGAATCAGAGTTTCGGCGGTAGGTTGACGGGAACCGGTCTCATAGCGGGAATAAACAACGGAAGAAACGCCCAATGCCTCAGCTACATTAGCTTGAGACAGTCCCTTTCGTATGCGTATATCTTTTATACTCAAGGGCATCTCCTCCTTCCCTTTGTCTAATACTACTCTACCGTTTTGGAAAGAGTAAATTACCATATTGGTAAGTAATGCCTTGACCACTTACCGTTTTGGTAGTACCATTTACCAGAGAGGAAATGCTTTGTGTCACTCCGCATGATCTCGGAAAGACGAGGTACATGTGAACCTTAGAGAGATACGAATCAATCGCAAACTGAAAGTCCAGGAAGTATCAGACTATCTGTGCTGCTTGCCCTCGGTTTATAGTCGTTACGAGAGTGGAAAGAGAGAGCCGTCGTTGGATATCTTGATGAAACTCTCCAAACTGTACCATGTTTCCGTGGATTACCTTATCGGGAACAACGCAGTCATTGACACGAGCATGACCCCCAATGAGATCATTATGGTTGAGGCAATGCGTCAGGCGGATGAAAGAGCCCGCCAGGATGCGCTGACGATTCTCCGGCAACATATAGTCACTAAATAACAAACAGAGAGGTGCAGAGTGATATAGAGCTTTGCCCTCTTGGTTCTAAGGAAGCACCGCAGGTAACTGTGGTGCTTCCTTTTAGGCCGCAAGACCGCAAGGCCGCACTCATTTTTGTTGGTCCGAAAAGTGCGGTCTTAAAAGTGCGGACTTAGGTGCGAGAATTGCCAATTTGGCATTGCTTCCGCACTCTTTTTGCCAAAACGGCGATGGAAGCAATAATTCGCCATATTTATAGTATGTAGTATGACTGGGCTCTCGCTGTCACCGGTTCAAAAGAAGTGCGAGGTTAAGATGGATCAGGAAATCTATGATTATTATTCCAATGTCCGGCCCAAAAATGTGGAATGGTTTTGGTATCCCTACATCCCGCTAGGCAAGCTGACCGTATTACAGGGGGATCCCGGTGATGGGAAATCGACATTTGTACTGAACCTGATTGCACTTCTAACGAGTGGTCGGCCTATGCCAGATGGCTATGTTTGCCACTGCGCCCCGGTTGCCATATATCAATGTGCAGAAGACGGAAAGGCAGATACGATAAAGCCCCGCCTGGAACAGGCAGGGGCAGATTGTGATAGGGTTGCGTATATCATTGAAAACGATATTGCTCTTACATTAGAGGATGGACGAATCGAAAAGGCAATACAGTCGACTGGAGCCAGTGTTTTCATTGTTGACCCGATACAAGCGTTTATACCACCTGATTCAGATATGCAGAGCGCTGCGAAGATGAGGACAATTTTGAGGAAACTAGCGAATACAGCTGAGAGAAATCGGTGCGCAGTCATTCTGATCGGACACATGAATAAGGGAAGTGGAACGAAGTCTCTTTATCGCGGTCTGGGTTCAATAGACATTGCTGCCATTGCAAGAAGTGTGCTGATGATTTCCAGAGATGATTCCGATCCAGGCTTGAGATACATGCTTCCAATTAAATCCAGCCTTGCAGCAGAAGGGCCAGCAATAGCTTTTTCCTTTGGACCTCAGGGAGGCCTCGAATGGCTGGGTAGATATGAAATCAACACATCAAAGCTTAAAGATAGTATCACAGTAAAAACAAGCAAGAGGAAAAAAGCGCGTTCAGTAATTGCCAAACTCCTGGAAAATGGCGATATACCCGCCCAGGAAGCTTACACTGCATTAGAAGCAATCGGCGTTGGTCGTCGTACAGTCGAGAAAGCGAGAACGGAAATGAAAATTCGAGCCTATCGGTCGGGTGGCTGCTGGTATTGGAGCCTGCCGAAACTGACGGAGAGAGGACAGGATGATTGAAGTCAAGCCAAATCTGACACATGCAAAATCAGAACCAGCGCAATTGAATACGAGTAAGCGCGTTATGAAGCATCTTCAAAAACGTCTGGCCTGGTATGTCATTTACTACGATAGGCACCTGGACATGATTGGCATCTTCAACATTTTCGATCATAGAGAATTTTTCGATGACGTTCAAAAAAGCCTGAAAAACTGTGATGCGATAGATTCGTTTGCGGATAAACTGCGCCATTCATTGTTGTACTACTTCGGTTACAAGTATGAGTGGGAAATCGTAATCCGTCCTTGGTCTGGCGGTCGAGATACCCAGGAGCGAAAAGTAGATGTGTATTGGCAAGTTATGAATAACTGGGATCGTTTTCTTGAGTACGTTTGGAGTGCAAAGTCCAATAAGGGCAATACCAAGCAATGAGCTTGAGGAGCCGGGAATGAGTGAAGAGAAAGAATATCGCATTGGCGGCTACGTTAAACGAGCTAAGCTCAATCTGCGCAACGGCGAAGATGTCAAGGCGTTCCATCGCGGGATTTATGAGAGAAGGTTCGGCGACTTCGAGGACGGAACACTCGTCGATGTCTACATTGATATAACAGGAAACAAAGAGACGTTTAAGCGGCCCGAAATGATTCGACTCATGCGTGACTGCGCTGACGGGAGAATAAACCTGGTCTTTTCGGAAACTAAGGGATATCTGGCTGCAAACACCCGTGAGCTTTGTTACTGGCTGCATTTCATTTTTCACACAGAGCAGCGGATTGACATCGTGACAGATGATATTCAATTCAATATCAATACCATTCTTAATGAAGACAATCAACGGGAGGCGCTTATGAAAATGGCCGATGACTATATATATCTCAACCCGGCCGACCATCAGAAATGGTTGGGCAAGGTAGTTTCCGCTATCACAGATTTAAGGGAGGATAAATGAGGGCATGCTGAACGAACCGGACGCCGACAACAAAACGGAAGAAGACAAGGAGAGCGCAGCACAGCGAATGCCTGCATGGAGACCGCAAGATGCAGACAGAGAGTTCTTCCGGTATGAGACCAAGAGAAGAATCCAGCATTACTCGGTTCCTCCGCAGACGATCTTCAGGCCAGCAAAACCAATCCCGACAATTCGAGACGAAGGGCACAAGCGTGTTGCAGTCTATGCACGCGTAAGCACCAAGAGCAAGGAGCAAGTCTCCTCTATTGAGAATCAAACGAAATACTACACAGATAAAATTGCCAAAACGGACAATTGGGAACTAACCGAGATTTATAGCGACGAAGGAAAATCTGGCACATCAAAAAAATGGCGTCCAGAGTTCAAGCGAATGCTTGAGGACGCTGCGAAGAAGAAAATGGATATGATCATATGTGCAAGCGTATCCAGATTTGCAAGGAATATATCTGATCTCATAGAGGAGGTTCGCAAGCTCCGAACGATCAATCCCTCGAACCCGGTCGGCGTGTATTTTGAAACCGAGGATCTTTATACATTGGATCCCAATATCAATGAAAGGCTTCAGATGCAAGGCCTGTTTGCGGAATGGGAATCAGGAAACAAGAGCAGGCGTATGATCCTCTCCTACGATCAAAGAATCTGTACAGGCCAGTTTCCGGTTTTAGATCTTCTCGGTCTAAAGCATACGATTGAGGGCGGATTCGTCATTGTCGAGGACCAGGCGATTACAGTCAAATACATTTTTATTGCTACTGTATGCGGACATACTGCTGAGCAAGTCGCTGTTGTTCTGACCGCAAAACAAAGGCCAACCTTGCATGGAAGAACAGAATGGAATGCAGCGATGGTAAACGCAATCATGGATAATGAACGCCGTTGGGGTGATCTGGAAGTCAGGAAGCGTGTGGTTATTGATTACAAAGAGAAGGTCACGGCCAAAAACGACGGCATCCGCGAAGGGGCATATATTCCGGGCTACCATGAAGGTATTGTTTCTCCGGAAATCGCCCGGGCTGCCCATATGATGCGAGCCAGCCGATACAAGTTTGGCAGCGTACCCGATGTGTATGTAATCGGGGAAGGAACACTCAAGGGGTTTGTCAGCATTTCCCCGATCTGGAAGGGTATTGATAACAGAGCGCTTCAGGACATCTGCCGTCAGGTCTATGAAGATGATGAATTTGAGAGGCTTCTGCGCGATGCGGATATCCTAAATGGAAAAGAACACAGCAACGTGATTTCTTTAGCGCTGGAGGACTACCGGGTTGCGCCCGGAGTGTTGTTCATGTCGCGAAACGATCCGCAGCTTACTCTTTCAAACCGCAGTCTAAAGCTGAACAGAACATGCAGGGAGAAACTCGGAAGACAGCTGTATGTCGAATTCCTGTATCACCCGATATTAGAGGTAATTGCCGTTCGCAGTACGTATGCAACGAATCCCAATGCGGTGATGTGGGACAATTCCAAGAATCCAAACCTACAGCTCAGTTCCTCGGCGTTTTCCGGAGCAATCTTTGACTCACTTGACTGGATGAAAAAGTTCAAATTTCGTTTCAGAGGAATTACACGTGTTCGAAACGGTGAGCGAATCATATTCTTCTTCCTTGACGAGCCTCAAATCCTAGTCGGAAAGCACGCAAAACTGATAAATGATACGGATGCCCCTGATTCAACAGCAAAGTATATCCCTTACAAAGAAAGCGATGATCGCAAGGACGCAATTCAGGCCGATGGCGTTGCTTACCCCGAATTCTGGGAGAGCCATTTTGGGGTCAGTTATGCGATCAGGCAAAAACGCAATGCGGTACTGGCCGCCGTCTCCGCAGCAGATATCCGGAATCGCGGCGCAAAAGTTACGAACCCGTTTATAGGCGTAATACCCCCCGTGTCCGAGCTGGAAGATGAACTGGAGAAACTATATGAGGCAATGTAATAGGAGGTTGGCATGGATAACGGTCAGATATCTCTCGTGAGTCCGGCAAACAATCAATCAGCGGCTGAACTGGGGGAAAGGTATTCTGCCAAGGAACGAGCCCTGATTCAGCAATTGGTTCAGGAGCGTCTGGGGAAAAAGAACACCTTGGAATTTGAATCTCTCAGTGATTATGTTGTTCCGCCCGGGGTTTTCTTTTCTATGCTGCGGAAGCCGGCGGTCACCATTCGGGCAGACAAGATGGAATTCAGCATGTCTGCTATTCGTCTCTTCGAGGGCGTGCAGTATGTCCTGCCCATGCTTAGCGACCGAAAGAAGCGAATGGTCATCGCAATTTGCGCTGAAGAAGAGCTGTCATCGGTTGAGTGGGCAAGGCAGAGAAAAGGCAAATGGGTGAACCGTCCTATTACTTGCCCGGAGTATACCCAGAGAATCTACCAAATGGTTGGTTGGAATAGCAATTGCAGATATAAAGCGTATGGCCGTCTAGCTGATTCTGAGCGCGGATTAGTTCTCGTGTTCGATTTGGCAAACGCGGTAATGTTTGACCCGTTGCCTGAAGAGTACTTTGATAAGCGTTCAGGCAAGATGAAGAAACGTACTGTTAAGTACTATCCGGATGAGATCCGCATGAAGCTTGGCAGGAGCTATTCCGATTATGAGGCAGTCCAGCGGCAAAGCAGTTTTGAATCATTGTCCGGTTATTTTGATACAAACGGGAGTGAGATTCCATCAACTATTTCCGATGACACGGCGGCTTCAATTAGTGCCAAAGAGCAGGAAAGAAAACGGGAAGCAATGCTCGATACGATGATTGGAATAGGAGCAGGTGAAGATGGATAAGCAGAGCACTGAAGACAGAAGTCTCAAGATCGAACTATCCTTACAGGGCATTGAGAACCGCTTCGGGATAGGAAAAGATGTGATTCGTGCACTAGGAAATCCGAGCCATGTGTCATTTAGAGTAACCGACGCCTATGACTCCATTAGCATTTTTCCGTGTGACGAGGATTATGTAATGTCCTTCAAGGTCCCGGAGAAGCTCTTTACCGACAAGAAATGCGTAATGAGAATCAACAGCAAGAAATTCGTTCATGGTCTGATGAAAGCGAACGATCTGGACGTTACAAAAACATACACCTTGCCGGGAGAGTATTTGGAGGATATAAACACAGCAGTATTTTCACTTACTGATGGAATAACCACGTTTAACAGGATTCGCCAGAGTTAACGTGCTTGACGAGGAGTGAGCCCATTGGTTTATGTCATGGGAGATATCCACGGGAACTTGCGGCGGTTTGAATCGGTTATGAATCAGATTCAACTTGCGCCTGAGGATACCCTGTATGTGCTAGGAGACGTGATCGATCGACATCCTCATGGACTACTCATCCTTCGCCGGTTCATGAAGATGGGCAATGTCAAGATGATCTTAGGAAACCATGAATATATGATGCTCAACGCCATCGGCACGCCGGGCGATCCAAACACAGCATCTTTCAGGAATCTCTCCCTTTGGTATCGCAACGGAGGGAAAGTCACTCACAACGCCTTGAAGCATCTCCGGATTGACACCCGCAAAGAAATCTTTTCTTATCTGGAGTCACTGCCGCTGAACATTGATCTTACGGTAAACGACACCCGGTATAAGCTGGTACACGGCGGACCAGTGGAGGAATACCCGCTGTGGCACCCGGATTATCCCGACGAAACTTACTTTGCCGTGTGGAAGCGCTGGTCCAAATACGAAGAGCTTTCGGAAGACTATACAATGATCTTCGGCCACACGCCGACGAATAACTACCAATTAGGGTATGAACTCCGCATCTGGTACGGAAATCGTATGATCGGGCTGGACTGCGGAAGCGGGTTTCCGGAAGGTCCTGATGCCTGGGATCATCATCAGGGGCGGCTTGCCTGCCTGCGTCTGGACGATATGCAGGAGTTCTATTCTACGGAGGACCTGCCACCTGCCGCATAATCACGTTAAACCACAGGTTAAATGACAATCGCCGCGAAATCCGGTATCTTTTCACCAAGAATGGGATTTCGTCGCAAAGGAGTGTGTTGCAATGAATATGAAAGAAGCTTTCCGATTCCAGAATAAGCTGGACGCTGTGCTGACCGAAGCCGAAGATATTCTGAAAACCGACCGGAACGTCATGAAGCAGGAATCTCACTACCTCCACAGCAAAGTGATGCCTGAAGTGGATGATGAGGTAATTGAGGATCGGCCGGATGTCGATCTTGGCGAGGATAACGTCACCAATCTGGTCCAATTCACCGTGTTTCTCCTTCAAGAGAAAGAGAAACTGTTCCGGGCCATCCGCAAAGCTAAGAACGAGCAAGCTGTCGACATTGACAGCGAGGTCAGCCTGAACAGTTCCCGCCAGCAGGTCGCTGCCGTCCTGCGTCGTTTGGCTGGCCTTCGCGATAAAGAGACTATAATCTCCAATGGCGGCTTCGGCTATAGATTCAATGCCGAAGGCAATCAGGTAAGCTATAAGTGCGACGTGAAACGGATCTCTTCCATCAATTTTGACCGAAGAGCTGTCCAAAAGCTGGTCAAGGAACTGAACGCTAAGGCGGATGCCGTCTCTGCGGATATCGACCGGTGTGTGGTAAATGCCACTGTGGACTATACCATGCCTTTCGATGTAAACGCGAGCTTCATGGACATCTTCGAGGACTGGGTGCCTAAGAAGACTGCGTAATCACCGTGCCTTCATCGGTTGCTTCAGGTACGACGGGATGAGAGAATGCGAACGCCGCTTCAGATGCAGATGAAGTGTAATGCTGCATGCTATAGATTATGGTCTGCCGATGCCCTAATTCGGCTTCAGGAAAG
>JAEEGI010024714.1_pt1 | contig 11698 bp, 10 predicted proteins | sample 8958751 | NCBI WGS metagenome assembly JAEEGI01 (sample SAMN16246545, study PRJNA631951) | gut metagenome | biome: gut microbiome; feature: rumen; material: KS-attached | host: Bos | place: Iran: Karaj | collected 2018-10 | reverse complement strand
AGAAAAGACCTGCTACCAGCGACTGGTGGGAAATGGATAACTCCAAGAGAGACAAGAAAATGGGGCCTGACATGGATATTGATGTCTGGGTAACAGAATCAAAGGACAAAGATGGTATAGATGTACGAGTAAAGACCAGTGGTGTTGATGGAGATCCATGGAGAATCGAGCTTTCATTTACAGGAGCTGATTTCCTTGAGAATAATCATCTTGCAACACATCTTTATGGAAATGAAGCAATTACTGTAAAAGATGACTACGTAGAACTCTCAAACAGCAAAGATACACTTGTGGTTGGACCTGCATTCGGAACCCACAGATATATGGAGGGTAAAGAGGATTCTGAGCTTAGAAACGCAGGAGCATCAACAATATACTTCACAGATTACACAGGATTTGATCACACAATTACTGTTAGAAATAAGAGAAGCCAGTTCTAAAAATATTGGGGAAAGATATTATAGATAGGTAACTGGGTTTTGCTGATTTTTTAGAGAAGGATAGGTTATTACAAAAACGAAGTTGAAGAATATTTCAGCATTTTAGTTCAAGAGGAAAATCTTTGTAAAAAAAGAGGGTATAGAGATGAGGTATGTAGAGTTTGATCAGAGTAGGAAAATGGATATAGTTTTCTTGGGGAGAATAGCTATTGACTTTAATCCTGTGGACTATTTTCATCCATTAGAGGAATGTACTACATTCAAAAAATATCTTGGGGGATCTCCTGCCAATACATCTATTGGCGTGACAAGGCATGGCCTTAAAGCAGGCTTTTTTGCCAAGGTTTCTGATGATCAGTTTGGAGATTTTGTGGTTCATTTCATGGAAAGAGAGGGAATTGATACTTCTCACATCACAAGATGTACAAATGGCGAGAAGCTCGGCCTTACCTTTACAGAGATACTTTCTCCTACAGAGAGCAGCATCCTCATGTACAGAAATGAAATCGCAGATCTGCAGCTCTCTGTTGAGGATATTGATGAAGATTATATCGCAAATAGTAAAGCTCTTTTGATATCGGGAACAGCACTTGCTGCAAGCCCGTCAAGAGAAGCGGCATTAAAAGCAGTGATGCTTGCGAAAAAGAATGGCACAAGAGTAATCTTCGATATAGACTACAGAGCATACAACTGGAAAAATGATGATGAAATCTCAATCTACTATGCTGCTGTAGCAAAAGAAGCAGATATAATCATGGGCTCAAGAGAAGAGTTTGACCTTACAGAAAAGCTTATCGAACCCGGAAGAAGTGATGAACAGAGCGCTAATGCGTGGTTTAACGAAAATTCCAAGATTGTTCTCATCAAGCATGGAAAAGAGGGCTCAACTGCTTATACAAAAGATGGCGAGAAGTATTCAATAAAGCCATTCCCTGTAAAAGCACTGAAGGGCTTTGGTGGCGGCGATGGCTATGCATCAGCATTCCTTTACGGCATCTTTTCCGGCTGGGATATGATCGACTGCCTTGAGTTTGGCAGCGCAGAAGCTTCAATGATGGTAAAGAGCCACTCCTGCTCAGAAGAGCTTCCAACAACCGATGAAGTCAGAAAGTTCATTGAGGAAGAAAAGGCCGAGTATGGCGAGATGATTGCCAGAGGGTAAGCGGTAGAGAAGCGCTTGACTAAATTACAAGATAAGAGCTACAATTCGATTAGACGAATTCGACTAATCGAATTGTGGCTTTTTTAGTTTTTATGGAGGTTTTATGCAGATAGGAAGCAAGATTTTTGAAATTCTTAAGCAGCGAGGAATCACGCAAAAAGAGTTTTCGATGAAAACAGGAATAGCAGAGAGTACTATAAGCGATTGGAAGAGAAAAGGCTTTAATCCATCTGCGGGAAAGCTTCCGGTTATATGCAGTGTGCTTGGAGTATCACTCGATGAATTATTAGACGATGGTACTGGTTCATCCAATCGGAAAGATAGCATAGATTACACTTTCTCAATAAATCAGGATGAAAAGAATCTTATCGAATTGTTTAGGAAAGCAGATGATGTGCAAAAGAAGAGGCTTTATTCATATGCACTTGAATTGATGAAAATAAATAGCGAAACGGTTCAGATAGAACAAGAGAGCAAACCTCAGGAAAAACAAGATGATGAATTAGCAAACAAGAAAATTCTGTGTAAGAGGATTCGAAGGCTTTCAAGGCTGGACAAGATAAAGTTGGATGAGTCAGAGCACGCTTCTGGTCTTAATAAACATCTTTTCAAGTACTTTGACTTTATTGGTGTTGATAAATTGGATTATATCAAGAAATATCTGGAACATATCCAGCCTTTTATGATAAAAGAGATTAAAACACAGGAGAAATTTGATAATGCAATTTGTGTGCTCGATGAGTACTATAGGATTTCTGTATATATAAAGCTTGATGCAACAAAGGGAGAGGAAGTAATTGTTTCTTTCCATGAGAACAATAAAAACAGAGTTGCAAAAAGAGAGCCGTTAAAAAAGTCAAATCAGGAAGTATATGTTTTTCCTGAATCAATAAGTTCCCATGTTGTAGGGACTGACAAATATACAATAGATCTTTTTATTACAAGAGGGGCAACAAGTCTTCCGATGACAGTATCCGCCAGAAAGTGTGATGATGAAGGCTTTTGGGTAAGGATGTCTGACATTAGCAGAAATATGATAGAAACAGCGCACAGTTATTTACAGGATCTATATACAGCGGAGCTTGACTATTCAGAAATAGAGCCATTTTACTCGCTTCAACAGATATCATTTACTTCCTATGGGACAGATGTTTTCTCCGGAATATCTCTTTTGATTGACAGCCTTTTGATCCAGATGAGTCCTTTTAGTAAGCAGGTAGCAGATGCGGCTTTGTGTATATTCTGTAGCTCGATCGAACTGCCGGAAATTACTAAGAAAGAACTTATGGATACATTGCGTGAAAGATATAAAGTGAATTCTGTGAAGATACTTCCAGAGATTTTTCGAAGGGTGGAATTGAATCTGCTATAAGATAAGCTGAGTTGTATTATTGAAATGGCGTAGTAAGATACAATGTGATAGAATATAGAACTATAGGCAAAGGCGCTTTTATAGGCACTTTGCCTTTTTTGTTGTTTAAAAGAAAGGGTATAAGCAATGAACTCACGGCAATTAAAGTATATAATAACGCTCTCTGAAAGGCAGAGTTTTTCCGAAGCAGCTGATGTTCTTATGATTTCACAGCCCTCTTTATCTCAGTTTGTACAAAAACTTGAAGATGAATTGGGGGTTGCATTATTTGAGAGAACAAATCCGCTGAAGATAACTGCAGCGGGAGATTTATATGTAAATATGGCAAAAAAAATACTGTCAGATGAGGCCGAATTCTATGAAAGATTGGATGATATAACTGGCACATTATCAGGGGTATTGAGGATAGGTACGGGCTATTTAAATAGTATATCAACTTTACCTGAGCTCATAATGAGATACCAACAAAAATTCCCTAATGTTCAAATAGAAATAATTGAAGATACTGAGCCCGAATTAAAAGGTATTGCCGATGATGGAAAATTGGATCTGGTCATGGCAACAAGTAATTTTGCAACAGCCAAATATGAGAGAGTGATACTGTACGAAGAGGCTTTTCTAATGGCGGTTCCAAAGATAAAAGATAATAACAACTATCATGGCAACAATAGAGAAATCATGAAGATCGAAATGAAGTATTTGTCAGATATACCTGTTATAAGGTTACAAGAGAATACATTTATAAGAGAACTGTTGGATAGCCTATATGAAATTAGTTATAAAAGACCAAAAGGAACAATAGAATGTACAACGGCGACTGCATCATACGCTATGGCTAAATTGGGAATAGGGGCTTGTATGATTCCTTATAGTATGTATAAATCTGACTATTGCGAAGATCTTAATTACTATAGCATTAAAGAACTGGCTGATAAGAGACAAATATCGCTATATTATAACAGAGGCCGATATCTTACCAATGCAGCCAGGGAATTTATTGAGCTTTCAAGGGAAATGTATATTAATGGATTTAATGGGTTATAAGTAAATGGCTATACTTAGTATAATATAATTCGTATTGGAATAATCTGATTTTCGGTGTTAATATCCTTTTTAACAACTACAGATTTTACTATGGCAGATGAACAAGGGCGTTTATACATGTGTATAGACTGCCTTTGTTTTTTTGTATCTGTTGAATGGGAGAGGAGAGCATTATGAAGAAAAGAAGATTATTATCTATTGCAATGTCAGGATTGTTAACAATTCTAGCTGTTTCAGGCTGCGGTTCCACAAATTCATCCACTGCCAGTGCATCAGGCGATGGCAGCGTCATAAAAATCGGATCAGTACATCCGCTAACAGGATCATATGCGTATGAGGCTCAGGCAATCGTAAACGCCCAACAACTTGCTATTGATGAAATAAATGCAGCAGGTGGTATTTCATCGATGGGAGGAGCAAAACTTGAATTGGAGGTTGGCGATAGTCAGGCTAGTGCTGACACAGGTGCGTCTGAGACGGAGCGACTAATCGCTGAAGGTTGCTCTATTATAACGGGAACATTCCAGTCTGGCGTAACACTTACATGTATGCAGAAGGCAGAACAAAATCAGGTACCATTTCTTGTTACAGTAAGTAACAATGTAGCGATGTTTGAAAATGGATTTGAGTACTGCTTCAGAATACAGCCAAATGCAGATGTTTTTGCTCAGGATTTTATTGAATACATCACTGAGATCAAAACAGATGATATAAAGACGGCAGTGTTGATTCATGAGGATTCATTAACAGGAACGGACTCAGGTGACATTATCGCAGAGAATATGGACTCAACCGGAATTGAACTTCTTGATAGGATAACATATTCAGCAAGCACAGCAACGTTAAGCACAGAGGTTACAAAGATAGCAGACTTACAGCCAGATTTACTTATTACAATTGGATATTTTGCAGATACATCTCTTTTGGTCAAAGAATTAAATGAAAGAGGAGTTGAACTTAAAATGGTATGTGGCGTTGCAAACGGCGGAATATCAGATACTAAGTTCATAGAGGATTTTGGCGATACAGTAGAGAATTATTTGGATCTTAACTATAGATTCAATCCTAACAGCGAGAAGACAGAAGAACTACTTACATCCTATAAAGAAAAATATGGTGATGCTATGTCAGTTCACGCTGTATGGGGATATGAAAGCATTTATGTAATTGCAGATGCACTTGAAAGAGCAGGAAGCTCTGATTCTGAAGCATTAAAGAAAGCGATGCATGAAACCAATATTGAAGATCATGTTCTTGCACAGGCGGGCCCAATTACCTTTGATGAAAAAGGAGAAAATGTAAATGCAGCAGGTGTCCTGGTTCAGATACAGAATGGAAAACATGTGGTTGTTTATCCTAAGGAATTCGCTGAAGCAGAGTTGATCATTGGAGAATAAAAGGCCGGGAATTGGTTGGTGTCAGGAGGAATAATTATGAATGCATTTTTTCAAGCGTCCATAGATGGAATACTGATGGGAGGAGTATATGCACTAGCAGCACTTGGAATTTCATTAATATTTGGAGTTATGAGGATTACAAATTTTGCTCACGGTGCACTTATTACAGTTGGGATGTATGTGACTTTTGAACTGTGTATTCTAATTGGAATTACTCCTTATATAGCATTACCAATAGTAATGATGATCATGTTTATTATAGGATTCCTTATCCAAAAGATTTTTTTGAATCCTCTTATGGGAGTAGCTGGATATAATCAGCTGCTCCTGACACAAGGACTAGCAATAGTTATTGAGAATTTGATTTTGGTTATATTTAGTGCCAACTATAAATCTGTAACAATTCCTGGATTTGATTCTGCTATAAGCTTTGGGGCATTAACTATAAACAAGCCCAAGCTGGTAGCATTTATATTCGTAGCTGTTATTTCAATAGGAATCTACATCCTTTTGGAAAAAACAGATTTGGGGAGGGCTATCAGAGCTACCTCAGTGCAACCTGAAGGAGCAACACTAATGGGTATTGAAGTTCCCAAGATAAATCAGATAGCTTTTGGACTCGGAATAATATGTGCGGGTGTAGCTGGAGCACTACTCACACCGACACAGTATATTTATCCTACAAGCGGTAATTCATATTCATTAAAGTGCTTTGTAATAGCAGTATTCGGAGGACTTGGAAATATCTGGGGAGCAATTGTCGCAGGATTGATAATCGGTGTAGTTGAGTCGTTTTCATCTCTTTATATGGGAGGTTCTTGGAGTGAACTTGTCGTTTATCTAATCTTTATTATGACACTGATAATTAAGCCGACTGGTTTATTAGGAAAGAAGGGATGATATGATTAGTGATTTTCTTAAAAAAACGACAAATTCAACAAACAACAGTAAGTTAACAACTCCACAGATTGTGATTATTTGCATTTTGTGTCTGGCAACACTGCTATCACCACTATATGTGAGTAACTATAGATTAAATCTTGTTATTACAATTCTAACTTCTGCATATTTTGCTCAGTGTTGGAATTTGATGAGTGGATATACAGGACAATTCTCATTTGGACATGCGGCATTTTATGGATTAGGGGCATATACTTCAAGTATTTTGTTTGTAGATTTGGGAATAAATCCATGGATTGGCCTTGTACTTGGAATGATTGCTGCAGGGCTTGTCGCTGCAGGCATTGGTTATCTTTCTTTTCACTATAACCTGAAAGGTGATTATTTTGCGCTCGCTACGATGGCCTTTTGTGAAATACTGAGGGTGTTATTTAAGAATACCAAAGTACTTCATGCGTCAAGTGGAGTGTCTATTCCTTATAGCAAGAATATTGCGCTAATGCAGTTTGGTAGTAAACAGGGATTTCTTTATGCGGCATTTGTGATGCTGGCGGCAATAACCTTTGCACTATACAAAATCCGTAGAACTAAGATGGGACTTTACTTCGTAGCAATCAGAGAAAATGAAGATGCTGCAAGAGCGCTTGGGATTGATGCTTTTAAGTATAAAATGATAGCACTTATCGCAAGTGCAATGCTATCAGCAATAGGAGGAAGCTTTTATGCACAATATTATCTGTATATTGACCCGACAATTGCTTTCTCCAATACAGTATCGGTATCGGCAATCACACCATGTATTATCGGTGGCGCAGGAACAGTATTTGGTCCAATCATAGGAGCAATGATCCTTGAGCCCATTTCGGAGATAACAAATGCAGCACTTTCAAATTATATAGGTATGAATATGGTCGTATATGGACTGATTCTTGTAATAGTAATTATGGTAATGCCTAAAGGAGTTATCGGCCTGGTAAAGGATTTGGTTAACAAATATGAAGGGAAGAAATCGGAGGAATAGTATATGGCAACTTTGTTAAAAGCCAAAAATATAACAAAAAAATTTGCCGGACTAACCGCGGTGGATTCAGTAAATTTGGATATTGAAGAAGGTGAGATTGTTGGACTTATCGGACCAAATGGAGCAGGTAAGACTACATTTTTCAATTCAATTACAGGATTTTATCCGGCAACTTTTGGAAGTGTAGAATTTGACAATCATGACATAACTAAGCGATCAACATTTCAAAACTGTAAAGCAGGAATGGCAAGAACTTTCCAGATTGTACAGCCATTCGGTCAATTGACTTCTCTGGAAAATGTTATGGTCGGTGCTTTTAATAGAGAAAGTTCTTATTCTGCAGCTGAGAAAATTGCAAGAGAAATGATCCAATTTGTAGGAATGGAAGACAAGATGAATTCCATAGTTGCAGATCTAACAATTGGAGATCAAAGAAAATTGGAAATGGCCAGAGCATTGGCAACAAAGCCCAAGCTGCTACTTTTAGATGAAGTGATGGCAGGGTTAACGCCCACTGAAATAGAGGAATGTGTTGAACTGGTTTTAAAGATACGAAATTCAGGAGTAACAATTCTGATGATTGAGCATATAATGGCGGCTCTGATGAAATTATCTGACCGGGTGGTTGTTCTCGATCACGGTAAGTTAATAGCAGAAGGAACTCCTCAGGATATAACAAAGAATGAAAGAGTAATTGAATCATATCTCGGAAGTGCATATAAGAAGGACAAAAAATGATGATTGACAAAGAATTGTTGCAGGAACAATTGGATAGACAGGCAGATTTCATAGCGGGATTAAAGTATGAAGACTTGCCGGATGAAGCAATTGACCAGGCTAAAAGAATTTTGCTTGACTCTATAGCGTGCATTGCCGTTGGAAATAGTGAGTATATCGAAGATACATTTCCTGAAGGTGGCTATCCGCTCATAGGAAAAAGACGGATTAGTAAATGTGATTCCATTTTATTAAACGCTTCTGCAATGGTAAAAAATGAACTTGATGAAGGTAATCAGTTTGCTTTTGGGCATCCTGCGTGCCATATAGTTCCTTCTTTTCTTGCAGAGTGCCAGGATATCAATCCAACTGGTAAAGACGCGATTACAGCACTTGTAGCAGCTTACGAGGTGTCATGCAGGTGGGGAGGTGCAACAAAACTAAAATCACAAATGCATGTGCATGGAACTTCTCAAACTCTTGGTGCAGCTGCAGTTTGTTGCAAACTCAAAAAAAGAGATCGAGCATCAATAGTTAAATCCATATTATTAGCAAACTCATTGCCACAGGCTACAACTTGGACTAGTGCATTTCATGGCGATCAGCTTAGAAATATTTATATAGGGATGTCAAATTTAGTTGGTTCTATGGCATCGAATATGATTGATGCAGGCATAGAAAGCAGTGTTGATTCACTGTTATCTGTCTGGCAGGAAGTGCTTGATGGGGAAATTGATTTTGAATTGCTGAGCAAAGACATTGGTAAAAACTATCTGATAACAAAGAACTATTTTAAACTTCATTCAGCATGTAGATATACACATAGTTTTGTAGATATGGTGAATCAGGTGATGACAGAAGGAGTAAAAATCGGAAATATTGAAAAAATAGAGATTGAGACTTACAGTGCAGCTTCAAAATTAAAAAGCCAAGAGGTAGAAAATGCGTTTGCAGCTAAGTTTTCTATTCCGGTCGCGCTCGCAACAAATATTGTAAAGGGAAGTCTTTCGGTAGGAGACATCACAGATGAAGATATAAAAAATCCACAAATAACTGAATTGGCTAAAAAGATTGAAGTAAATGAGAATAAGGATTTTACAAAATTGTTGCCAGATGTTCGAAGAAATCACATGAGAATAGTACAGAAAGATGGGAAGGTAATTGAAAAAGATTCTTCAGTTACAAAAGGAGACTATCTTGATCCATTTGATAACAAAGAGCTGGTGAAAAAGTTCAAAAGTCTCACAAAAAACATATGGGATGAGAAATCACAAGAAGCAATTATTGATTATATCAGTCATTTGGAGGAAAAAGAAAGCATTCAAGATCTTATTAAGATGACTGTAAATGATAGATGAGGAGGAAACAGTATGCTGGAAATCAAGGATTTATACGTCAATTATGGAAATCTGCAGATTATTCAGGGAGTTTCAATGACGGTAAAAGATGGTGAAATGATATCACTTGTTGGTTCCAATGGAGCGGGAAAGACAACACTGTTGAAAGCAATATCCGGTCTTAAAAAAATCGATTCAGGAAGTATCGTTTTTGACGGCGTTGATCTAACAAAACTGAATCCTTCTAAAATTGCTGAGCATGGTGTAGTGCAGGTTCCCGAAGGAAGAAAGCTATTTCCAGATATGTCAGTGCAGGAAAATCTTGAACTTGGATCTTATTTGAAAGGCCCCAAGCAAAAGAGAAAAGATACTTTGGAATATGTTTATAACATGATGCCGGATTTGAAAGTTAAGGCTAAGCAGGCTGCAGGATCATTATCAGGCGGGCAGCAACAGATGGTGGCAATAGGACGTGGTCTTATGTGCTGTCCTAAGTTATTGATTTTTGATGAGCCTTCAATTGGTTTGTCACCGTTACTTACAGATATCATGTTCGACATCATAGAAAAGGTAAAAAAAGATGGAGTAACCATTATGCTGGTTGAGCAGAATGTTCAAAATGCGTTGAAACTTGCAGACAGAGGTTATGTTTTGGAACAGGGGATTATATCTATGGAAGGCAAGGCTTCGGATCTATTACAGGATGAAAACTTAAAGAAAGCATATTTGGGGATGTGATCATATTAACAGGAGGCATAGATATGGGTGAAATGCTTATAAAAAATGGGAATGTAGTATTTGAAGAAGACACATATCCTGCAGATATTTTGATAAGAGATGGTAAGATTGCTGCTTTTTTTAAACCAGGAGAGTGCAAAGAGACTGTTGATGAAATTCTGGATGTGAGTGGGCTATATGTTATGCCAGGATCGATTGATCCGCATACTCATTGGGGAATTTATAAGGACTATAAAGAGGATGTTGTTGAAGATTCAAAAAGAGCTGTAATCGGAGGATTAACAACAGTTCTTCAGTTCCATAGACACAACTATGATTACTTTGATACGGTGCCTGACTATATAAAGTTTTGTGATGAGAAATCAATGGTTGATTATACTTTTTCATTGGGTTTGGTAAAGAAGTCCCAGGTAGCTGATATAGAAAGATATATGAAAGAACTTCATGTGACTTCATTTAAGTTCTATCTGGATAAGACAAATCGCTTGGAAGAGCATTATGGACTTACTCCCGGGACAGGACTTTTGGGTAATAAACGAGAGGTAATGGATATTCTTAAAAAGCTTAAGGAATTGAACAAAGATGCAGTTCTTTGTCTTCATTGTGAGGATACAGAGATTTTCTATCCTGAACAGAGATTAACTTTTGATAATCCTGAGCTTGATCAGTATCATCTTAGTTCTTATTCTAAGGCAAGGCCAGATTTTGGCGAGGCAAGCGCGGTTTTAAGTGTACTTTGGGTCAATCATGTAGTAGATGGAAATATTTATATCGTGCATAACAGCGCAGGAGATGATGTGCGACTTGCAAGGCAGTTAAAGCCCATATTGAAGGGGAAAGTTGGACTTGAGACATGCCCACATTACCTGGTGCTTGATGAAAATGCTCCTGCTAAATTGAATGCGACAGTTGTACCTCCGATTAGAACAGCAGATGATAGCGAAGAACTCTGGAAAGGAATAGAGGACGGGACAATCACATCAATGGGAACAGATAATTGTCCATGTGATCTCTCGACAAAATATAAAAAGGGCAAAGATATTGAGCATGTTATTCCTGGATTTCCCGGAGCTGGAATGATATTACCCACACTCATAAATGACGGATATCATAAGCGAGGAATATCCTTAAGCCAGCTATCTAAAGTAAATAGTATTAATTCGGCTCGTAAATTTGGCTTGAAGACAAAGGGTGAGATGAGAGTGGGATATGATGCAGACTTCGCCATTATGGATCTCGATTGGGAGAGAACTATCGATAAAGAGTTGTTTGGTCATTGTGATTTCTCTATATATGATGGAATGACTTTTAAGGGGTGGCCAAGATATACGATGGTTAGAGGGAAAATAGTTCAGAAAGATGGCAAGATAGTTTCTGAACCAACAGGTAAATTTATTCCAAGGTAGTGATATGTCAGGAGGAGATATTATGGGAGAACAACATTGCTGGGATGATCTTCTTTCAGAAGTAGACAGAATAGTTATAGAAAAAGGTGGATATGGACAGACACGTGGATTTGGAAAAAAGCCGCTTTTATTAATAATAGATTGTCAGCCCAATTACCTTGGAG
>JAEEGI010024711.1_pt1 | contig 11699 bp, 8 predicted proteins | sample 8958751 | NCBI WGS metagenome assembly JAEEGI01 (sample SAMN16246545, study PRJNA631951) | gut metagenome | biome: gut microbiome; feature: rumen; material: KS-attached | host: Bos | place: Iran: Karaj | collected 2018-10 | reverse complement strand
GAGCGACGGGGATAGCTCGTCCGTACCCTGGAATTGCAGGCGGAATTTGTCGGTATGGAAAAACGCGATTCCCTCCGCCGTCTTGTCGAAGGAAATGGTGGGACGGAGGAACAACGGCCGATCCTTCGGAAAATCCGCCGACATATAGCGGTCGATGAAAGAAACGAGGACTCGCTTGAAGCCGTCAAGATCGGAGAAAAATTCCTTCGCGACAAGATATTCCCCTGTGGGATGCGCTTCCGACGCGCCGCAGGGCGTAATCAGCCGAAGGGAGCGCTCCGCTATGTTGACGATGAAACCGCTGACGCAGGATATGGTGCTTCCGTCCCCATCATCCACACGAAGCGCGTCGTTTTCGCGGGCGCGGCCCGCGTTGGCGAACATATTTTGCGGCGCCTCGGTGAATTGGGGCAGCAGCTCGACGCAAAGCAGTTCTTCCGGCGTGAAGGTTTCGTAGATTTTGTGCAGGACGTCGAGGCTTAAAACGGAAAAACGATGAATCCACCGATATTTTTTCAGCGCGTCAAAGAGATAGGCGCGGGTGCGCTCCGGCTTCCGCATGGAGGCCGCGGTCGTGAGCTGCGGGACAACGCCGAAGACCTCGAAAAAGTCGTCTGTGAATTTTTCATAATCCGGATTGTCGAGAGGCTCGGTGGCGTAGTAGCACGTGCCATGCCCCGCCGCATCGCCGATGGTTTCCTTCACGAAAGAGAGGACTCCCTTCCAGAGAGCGGCGTTTTCCTCGTCATGGGGGCAGACCTTTTGCAGCCGCCCCGCCATGACTCCGCAGAAGGGGCAGCCCACCGAGCAGCCGAGATCCAGCTCAAAGGTCATCGGCACATGGACCAACGAACGGTTCCGCAACCCCAGCTCCGCCCAGCAACGATTGATTTGACGGCTCCGCCAAGCGCGGAACGCCGCATGCTTCGGCACGCAGTACTCTTTCGTCATGCGCTCGCGCCCCGTCACCTTTTCCTGAATGAAAGCCCGATATCGCCGCACCGCCGAGGGCAGTTCCTCGGGCGGCGTCTTTTGGTATTTTACAGCCGTATCATGGTCGGCAAGAATTTTCACCGACAACGCGTCGACGGAAAGACCGTGCGCAGAAAGCGTCTCCTCCGGAGCGGAGAGAAACGCCTCCCGAAAGCCCGGCTCCATGGTCCAAAGCTCCAGCGCTCGCTTCGCCTCCGCCACTTCGCGGAGATATTCCGCATCGTCGGTCGGCGATTCGATGACATTCTTGATTTCCAAACCGCTCATGCTTGCGTACTCCTATGTACAGAAAGCTAATACTAATTTTCGACTAAAAAATATAAAAATTTTTAACCGAAAATACGCCTGCTGCGCAGGCTACATCCGAGCCTACGGCTCGGATGCCGTCTCATGCAATCACTGATAAGAACTCAAAGATTTCTAACAGTGATTAGTATAAACAAAACATTACAAAAACCATTCAAGCCGTTGCCATGAAAAAGATAGCGGCGGCGACTGCCGACGCTATCTTTTCACCCAAAAATTTCTTTAGATCAGGACGGCCACGCCGGCAACTACAACCTCAACCTCGACCGCTGCAGTGGTACCCGTTGCCGCCGCCTCCACTTCATAAACAGCGACCGCCGTATCCGTGTATGTCTCTACCGAATCATCGCCGCCCGCGACCATTTTCAGCTCGGCCTGCGACAGGGATTTCGGCGACGCGGGAAGAATCATATAGCGCACATCGTCGGTGTTCTGGAGGATACGAACCTCCGTCCCTTCGGGAATCATGACGTCGCTTTTCTCCGCCTGGTTCAGGAAACGCTTCGCCATGTCCTGGACAGCTGCTTTCGTGCCCTCATGAGGCAACACCAGATACCTGACCAGCTTCGGCTGCTCAACGACCTTGTAGGTCACGCCCTCCTCGACGACGAAGCCCGCCTCAGAGAGAACACCCTCCGGATCCTCGAGGAAGCGCTTCTTGTACGCCTCGTCCTTCCAGCACTTGGCGATGACCTCGCCGTACTTAATTGCGTTCTGCTTTTTGTCTGCCATACGTACCACCCTTTCTGTGATTGGATTGAAGAATGATTGTATCTCATAGCGCCCGTATTGCTCGTAGGCGATTATGACGAAATAATGGAACTCCTTCCGGCGCTTCGCGCCACCTCCCTCAAAGAGGGAGGCAATATCGCCCCCTCTTCGAGGGGGGTGTCAGCGAAGCTGACGGGGGGAGTGTGGAAACATATTTGATTACCCCAGATTATGTCGGAACAGCCAGCCCGCCAGCGGGAAAGTCACGGAGGCGACGGCCAGCATCGGCACAAAATTCCACGCGATGGCGGAAAGTCCGACCCCTTCGAGATACACCCGCCACACCGAATCGAGGGCGAAGCGGAGCGGGTCGGCGTAGGTCAGGATTTGCAGAATCTCGGGCATATTCGCCACCGGGGTCGCGGTCCCGGAGAGGAGGATCATCGGCATCAGCAGCAGGAAGCAATAGACCATGACCTGCTGCATGGTAGAGGAAATGGCGGAAATGGAAAGGCCGATACCCGTGCAGCTCAACGTGAAAACGAATAACACCGCCCAAAGGGTCAGCAGGTTGCCCGCCATCGGAACCTGGAACCAGAAACGACAGATCAAAAGCACCAATGTGGATTGAATCATGCCCATCAGCACCGGCACCGCCGCTTTTCCGATCAGGATGATTGTCGGGGAAATCGGCGTCACAAGGAGCTGGTCGAAGGTTCCCTGCTCCCGCTCCCGGGCCACGGAAAGGCCGCTCAATATCAGCACCTGATTGAAGGCCAGCATCGCAATCAGCGACGGCAGGAACGTCCAGCGGGTGATCAGATTCGGATTGTACCATGCGATGGTTTCCAATGATACCGCCATCGCCTTCGGATTCCGCTCCGCGTTGTAAGCGGCGACGATGCGCTCCACGTAGTTGCTGGCGGTGGTGGCGGTCATGGTGTTCCGCCCGTCGGTGATGACCTGTATGGGCGAAGCTTCGCCCCGATTCAGCTTCGTTTCAAAGTCTGAAGGAATGGAGATTGCCAGCATGGCTTCGCCGCTGTCGATGGCCTCCGCGATCTCGTTGGAATTGGACAGGGTCCGTACGCGCCGGAAGGCGGGGGACCCGTCGATGTCCGTCTCGAAATCCGAAGCCGCGGCGCTGTGGCTCATATCCAGCACCACATAGGGGGCGAGATCGAGGTCGTAGGTCGCCGTATAGCCGAAAAGCATAGTCTGCACAAGCACCGGCATGAGCAGGACGAGCCGCGTCCGGGGATCGCTGATGGTCGCCAAGAACTCCTTGCGAATCATCCAGCGCGTTTTTTCAATAAAGCTCTTCCACGCGTCCAATCATTCCACCTTCTTTCGCGTGGCGAAAAACGCCAGCCCCAGCAGCAGCACGGCATAGGCGGCGAGAATCGCGCAGTTCTTCCCGATCAGCGGCCAGTTGTTGCCCGCCAGGAACAGGGATTTCAAAAGCTCCAAATAATAGGTGGAGGGAAGCGCATGTCCCACCGCCGCCACCCACTCGGGAACACTCCGCAAGTCGAAGAGGAATCCGGAGAGCATCATGGCGGGCAGCAGGCTCAGCACGAGGGAAACCTGGCTGGCCAGGAATTGACTCTTCGTGGCGGCGGAAATCAAAAGCCCGAGGCCGAGAGCCACGAACATATAGAGCACCGACGAGATGACCAGCATGACGATAGAGCCGTAGAGCGGCACCTCGTAGAAGAAGTGAGACGTCAGCAGGCAAAGGAAGAAGCCCAGCATCGCGATGCAGAAATAGGGAATCATTTTTGCCAGCAGCAGCTCTTCCTTCCGTACGGGCGTCACGAAGATGGACTCCAGCGTCCCGCGCTCCCATTCCCTCGCCATGACCAGCGAGGTCAGGAAGACGCCCACGATGGTCGTGATCAGCATCATCAGCCCCGGTACGAAATACCAGGTGCTGGAATGAGCGTCGTTGAACCACATGCGGTTCTCCACCGTCACCATGCCTTGAGGCGCATACCCGGCGACGCGGGCCGCGTTGAAGGCGGCGACGCCAGCTTCCACGTATCCGTTAATGGAAGTGGCCGTGGTGGGATCGGCGCCGTAGGAAATGAGCTGGAGCTTCGCCTCCCGCCGTTCCAGCTTCGACGAGAAATCCGCGGGAACCACGAGAATCGCGTTGACTTTCCGGTCGTCCATCATCCGGACGGCCTCCGCCCGGGAGGTCACGTACCGGGGCGAGAAATACTCGGAACCGGACAGGAAACTCACCGCGTCCTGCGCCGTGGGCGAGGCGTCTTCCAACACCACGGCAATCGGCGCGTTCTTCACGTCGAGAGAAATGCCGGAGCCGATGATAATGATCAGGAGAATCGGCAGCACCGTCCCGATCAGGAGACTGCTGTTGTCCCGCCAGAGCTGAACGAATTCCTTGCGGCACAGCGCCACGAGACGACGGAAAAATCCGGTTCCATTCATCAGGCCGCGCCTCCTTTCCCTCGCGCCGTTTCCACGATGCGGATAAAGACTTCGTTCATGGTCGAGGATTCATCGCCGTACTGCATCCGAAGGTCGGCAGGCGTGCCGATGGCGAGAAGCTTTCCCTGATCCTGGATCATGATGCGGTCGCAATACTCGGCCTCCTCCATGAAATGCGTAGTCACGATGATGGTAGTCCCCTTCGCCGAGAGATCCGTGATCTGCCGCCAAAAATCCCGCCGCGCCAGCGGGTCGATGCCGCTGGTGGGCTCGTCGAGGAACAGGATTTTCGGTTTGTGAAGCAGCGCCGCCGCCATGGAAAGCCGCTGCTTATAGCCGCCGGGCAAAGACTCCGCCGGCGATTTGCGATATTCTTCCAAATGAAATTCCTGCAGCGTTTCTTCCAGCCGCTGCGCGATATCTTTCCGGGAAAGGCCGTAAGCGCCGCCGAAAAAGGACAGGTTTTGCTCCACGGTGAGATTCCCGTACAGGGAAAATTTCTGGGCCACATAGCCGATATTGGCGCGAGCCTCCGTGCGGGCATCCCGGAGATTCACCCCGGCGACGCTGAGATGGCCGCTGGTCAGGGGCAAGAGGCCGCAGAGCATCCGAAAGGTCGTCGTCTTGCCCGCTCCGTTCGGCCCCAAAAGGCCGAAGACCTCCCCATGCCGCACCTCGAACGAGGTCTTGTCCACGGCGGTGAAGTCGCCGAATTTTCGCACCAGCTCTTTGACTTCGATGTCAATGTCGTTGCCGAGAGTATGTCTTTCTTCGAGAGAGAGCGGCGCGAGATCGAGGGCCTCCGTTGTTCCTTCGGCGTTCTTTTCCTCGTCTTCGCGCAGCAGGCACATGAAGCCGTCCTCCAGCTGTTCCTCGGAGGGCGTGAAGGGAAACGGCGCAAGAGTGCTGATTTTATCCTCTGTAGCGTTTTCCCGCCGGATGAAATGGACAGTGCCGCGATCCGGCACCGCATCCACGACGGCCTCCCGGTCGTCCAATAAGACGCCCTGCAGGACGCGCATCGGCAGTCCCTCTGGAGGCGTCATGCGATAGCAGCGGCCCCGGGCCAGCCCGCGCAGCTCCTCGGGGGAGCCGGTGGCCAGGATGCGGCCGTGGTTCATCACATAGACGCGGCGGCAAAGCTCCGCCTCGTCCATATAAGCGGTGCTGACGAAAATCGAAAGCCGTTCCTCCCGGGACAGCTTTTGCAGGATATCCCAAAGCTCCCGGCGGGACAGCGGATCGACGCCCACCGTCGGCTCGTCCAGCAGCAAGAGGTCGGGAGAACGCACGAGGGTGCAGGCCAGCCCCAGCTTCTGCTTCATGCCGCCGGAAAGTTTTCCCGCCAGCCGTTCCGTGAATTTCGTCAGCCCCGTCATTTCCAAAAGATGGGGAAAACGGGTCTTTCGCGTTTCCTCCGGAACGCCGTGGAGATTGGCATAGAGCGTCATATTCTCCGCGATGGACAGGTCTTCATAGAGACCGAATTTTTGCGGCATATAGCTGAGCCGGTTCTGGACGTCCTGCTCGTGGCCCTGTACCTCCATGCCCAAAACGCGGAGAGAGCCGGAAGTGGGCGAAAGCAGCCCTGCGATCAGCCGCATCAGCGTCGTCTTTCCGGCGCCGTCCGGCCCGATGATAGCGGTCAGGCAGCCCGTTTGCAGGGAAAGCTCGATGCCGTTCAGCGCCGTGACTGGCGGCGCGCCCTTTGGCGCGAATTTTTTGACGAGGTCTTTCGCCTCGACGATCGTTTCTTCGTTCATATCAGAGAGCCACGCGGACGGTGGCGGGCATGCCGAGACGGAGGCGGTTGTCCGAATCGGTGACGTACACGCGAATCTCATACAAGAGCGAGGTGCGGAGCTCGTCGGTCTGCACCGTCTTCGGCGTGAATTCCGCCGTGCCGGAGATATAGCCCACCTGTCCCTCGATGGGGTCCTTCGGGAAGCTGTCGATGATGACCTTCGCCTTTTGCCCTTCATGGACTTTTCCAAGATCGGTCTCGCGGATATAGGCCCGCACCCATTTCTTGTCGTTCAGGGAGAGCTTGAACACGGCCATCTGCGGCGACGCCATGTCGCCGACCTCTAATAGCCGGGAGCGGATCACGCCGTCCGACGGGGCGACGAGTTCCGTTTCCTTCAAAAGATATTCCTGCCGGGCCAATTCCTGACGCAGGGATTCCAGTTTCGCTTCCGCCTGCGCGACTTCCTCGACACGGGGACCGGCTACGGCCTCGGCATAAGCTTGCTCGGCAGCGGCGGTCTGCGCGGCCGCTGAAGCGGCTTGGGAAATAGCGTTGTCCAATTCCTGACGGCTTACGCCTTCCACTTCGTCGTAAATCTGCTGGCGGCGTACCATGACGCTCTGCGCGAAGTCAGAGTTTGCCCGCGCTGCGTTCATGGTTTCTTCCGCCTTGCGGATTTCCTCGGGGCGCGTACCGTTATGCAGAAGCTCGACGACGCTCTCCTGCGCCTGAATATCGGCCCGCGTCCTCGCCATCGTCAGCAGCAGCTCCTTCGTTTCGAGCCGCGCCAAGACCTGTCCCTTCTTCACCACGTCCCCTTCCTCGACGAGCAGCTCGCCCACGCGGTCGCTGCCGCGGAAGGCCAAGGACACTTCGCGGATGTCCACGTTGCCGGACAGCTTCAGCTCATGCGCCGACCGCGCCGCCGCGCGCTCCCCGCTTTGATAATAGAGCCAGCCGCCCACAACAAGAACCAGAACGGCGATCGCGATAAAAAGGTTCCGCTTGTTCCCCATCTTCAATACTCCCTTTCTTGTCTGCTTTCTATAAATATTCCCTATGCTCTCTATGTCATCCTGCGGGCGATTATCATGTCCATGCAATGCTGGTGGGGCATCCCGCCGCTGTCGCAATCGAAAATCGTCTCCTCGCACAGCTCGAATTTCCAATTTTCCCGGTAGTGGGAAAACAGCTCGCCCGTCTGCCAGTAAAACTCCTTGCTATGTTCCCAGTCCGGCGCGACGTCGATAAAACTCTTCTCCACGAACGTATCGAGGACGTTCAGTCCCCCCACCGTCGTGTGATCGCGAAACGAGCGGAGAAGCTGCTCCCGTTTTTTCGGCGGCACATATTCCAGCACGTCGGTGGAATAAATAACGTCGTAATCGTTGACGAGATCATGATGCAAAAGATCGACCTGGAAGAAGTCGACATGAACGCCCGCAGCCTTCGCGAGTTTCCGCCCCTTTGCCAGCCCGCTGGCCGCGATATCGAAAGCGGTCACATGATAGCCGTTCCGAGCAAAAAACACCGCCGCCTGCCCCTCGCCGCAGCCCACTTCCAAAAGCCGAAGCGGCCTCTCCGGCGGTATCAGCCGCAACACCTCACGGGCAAGGCGATTGATCTTGCTGCCCCAATAAAAACCTTCCTGCTTATATTTGCCCTCGTACTGGGTCGTGTATGCTTCGTTTCCCAAAAGGAAATCGGTGGTAATGCCGAAATATTCGGCGATTTTCAAGAGAACGCCGACGCTCGGCTCGATTTTTCCCTTTTCCCAGTTCGACACGGTCTGTCGGGAAAACTCCAACGCCTCGGCCAATTCCATCTGCGTCAGCTTACGCTCCTTTCGGAGCCGGGCAACGCGGTCGGAAAAAACGCTCATGACGACCTCTCCCCCCTTGGCCCTGATTGCATTTGTCCCAATAAATTATATGTCATAGAGGCGCCGATGACAAATCTTTTTGACAAAAACACCCGACCGTGTCAAACATCTTTGACATAGCCGGGTGCAAAAATCCTTTTACCGTATTCGCTATTTTGTTTCGCAGTATCCGTTGCATGCCATTCATAATCAAATCTCCGTTGTTTGCAAATGAACGCAGGTTTCCTTGCGACAGGGTAATTATAACACAGACAGCCCCCGGCGGCAATAATTGCCCTCACTATATATACAATATATATACAATTCAACGTGAAAAAAATTGACGCTCTGCGAAAAATTATTCATTTTAAAACTGATTTTCGATTGAAATCATCCTCCCCATTCTTGTGAAAAATGCAAACGCCGGAATTTCCCTGCAATTTATGAATTTCTATTCCATACCCAAATTTCTGTGGTAGGATTTTCCAACTTTCCTACTTTCTTACTTTCCTACTTTCCTACTCCAAAAATTTCATTTGCGTAAACGAGCGTCGCTAAACCGCATATTTACTACCGGACATAAAAAAACCGGAGGCCGCAGTGAACGGTCTCCGGAAAAATTCGTCTGTCTTTAGGAACGCCGAGGGAGCGGCCTTCCTTTATGCCCCCGCGCCGCAATTCGGCCCCTCATTCCTGTTCCTGTGAAATCCCGTGCAGCAAGCCTTCCAACAGCCGCCACGTCTTCGGAATCGACGCAAGATAAAGCGTCTCGCCGGGAGAATGGACGTTCACGACGTCGGGACCGATGCTGACGATGTCGAGCCGGGGATTCATCATGGAAAATTCGCCGCATTCCAATCCCGCGTGGACCGCTTCCACTTTGATGTCCTTTCCGTTCAGCTCCCGATAGACCTGTTTTGTCAAAGCGAGCAACTTACTGTCCGGATTGAAGGGCCACGGGTCCGAAATCCTGACTTCCTTCCACGCGAAGCCGCAGCTTTCCGCCACTCCAATCTGCTGCTTCTTGATTGTTTCGAGCAGCTCGCCGCGGGAGCTGCGGACATAAGTGGCGGCGTACAGCCCCTTTTCAGGCGACAGGGAAAAGACGCCAAGGTTGGAGGAGCTTTCCACAAGGCCCTCGTAATCTTTGGACATTGTGTAAACGCCGTTTATGATCTCCTCCGCGAACTTCCTCGCCCGCCGTACGTCCTCCTTTGCGACGACAGCCTTGGGCAGCGCGCAGTCCGCCATGGAAAGGGTCAGACCGTTTTCGACGCCGGCATATTGCTTGTGTAAAGAAGCATTCATGGCCGACACATAGGCCCGGAACTTCTCCCGGTCTTTTTTCGCGAAGGCCACGGTGATGTCCGCCTTGGTGGGAATCGCGTTATTTGCCGAACCGCCGGATATGGACGCGACCTCATAGGAAACGCCGGCGGCAGTCAGTGCATCTCCGAGCTCTCGGATGGCGTTCAGGCGTCCCTTTCCGATATCCATGCCCGAATGCCCCCCTGTAAGGCCGGACAAGGTAATCACCGCCGCCGCGTCTCCTTCCGGCGCATGGGACTTCACGTCGGAGGTCACGATCACATTCGCGCCCGCCGCCGAGCTGACCGTTACGATATCCGATTCCTCGCTGTCGATGTTTATCAGATAAGCGGCGTCCTGTACATATTTTTTGTCTAAATGCTGAACGCCGTACATCGTCGTCTCTTCGGTGACGGTGATGATGACGCGAATCGGTCCGTGGGCCATACGCCCCTGCGCCACCGCCATGATGATAGCGACGCCCGCGCCGTCGTCCGCGCCCAATGACGTGCCGTCCGCCGTCAGCGTTCCCGCGACGTCGTCGCGGATAACCGTAATCGGATCGTTTTGAGGATCATATTGTTTGCCGTCCACTCCGACGCAAACCATGTCCATGTGTCCCTGCAATACGCAAAGCGGAAGCGACTCCATGCCCTCGGTGGCCGGCACGTCGAAGATGATGTTCAACGCCTCGTCCTGCACGGGGTCAAAACCCTGTTCCCGTGCCCAGTTCAAGAGAAACGGGCTGATTTTCTCCATGTAACCCGAAGGACGCGGCACCTTTGTCAAGAGCATGAAATTGTCCGTTACCGCCTCAATAATTTGCCGATCTTCTGCGGAAATACGGTTTACGAACAAATCCCCACTGATGGGAGCATCCGCGCCCGCAGCCTCCGCATTGGCGGCGTACCCGTACGCCGCGCCAAAGGAACACTGGGCGCAAAGGACGGACGCGGCCAAAAGGCGCGCCATTTTTCTTTTCATGACAATCCCTCCAAACAAAAACTTAAGGAACCAATGAACAAGTCCCGCCGTGACCCATATCTTTGTATATTATAGCATAATCATTCGGTGCCTCATTTCTTGTCAGTATTACTTTCCATGTCTTTGTTAACACCAATCAACCAAAAACCAACATCCAAGAGCTTCATTTGCGGATATAACAGGTCGTAAGCCTTTAGCTGTTTTCTTGTCGCTTCCAGTTTGACATGATTGCGTTTATAAAAGTCTACCAGTCCAAGCAGAGACTTGATACTGTAATTTCCTGTTGTCACATGTTGGCTTTTAATTCCATCTACAAAATATCTGTCATAGGCTGGAACGCAGCCGAGTGTCCCCATCAGAATCTTTGTGATTAACGTCGTTGACAACCCATACTTGAGATGAGGGCCTTTCGTGCCCCTACGAATTCCATCATAATGATTTTCTATGGCGATTTCCAGTTTCTTTAGAAGTTCTTGGACTTCTTGCCTTTCCAATGCAACGCACTCAATCCCGAAGAGACAGTCATATTGTGGCTCTAAAATTTCCTCGACAATCGGGATATGGATCCGATAGTCTTTTTGCAGCAGGAAGGATGACCCTCTATACATCCCCCAACTGGCAAGATAAAACGCCAGCTGTAGACTCAGATAATCGTAATTGGGAGATTTCTGATGTCTTGCATCATGGAAGTTTTTATAGCAATGTTCCCATGAGCGATGACGCCCATTCGGGTCTGACCGCCAAGTTTCATAAGCGGCGGTAACGGTATTAACCAGCAAGTCGATTGTATCCATGGAAAATCAACTCCAACAGTTTAAATTCATTATTGGAATAGGAGTTTATTCTATTTCTTTCATTTCCATAGGTATTTCAAAATCTGCGGGCGCAATTTCTGTAGAATATTTCACTGTTCTCACTGGCATATAGAACTCTCTGTATTTATCTTCGATTTTGACTATATCGTCGACAATAAGTTTTATCAACGGTATCAATGCTGACCATTCTGAAGGAATAGTGCACCACGTTTCATATTCTCTCGGCCTGTCGCCATCAATCTTCAGATAATAGCTATGGCCGTCAAGCCCACCGTTATTTGCGATACATGAGGCTCCCCAATCCGCATTAATAACCGCATCAATTATATTCATATCATTCCTGCTTAATTTTTTCCTATGCGCTGGTGTGAATTGCTTTATATATCGAATAAAATCCTCATCCTGCATTATCTGCTTTAAAGTTTTAGTTTTTAGCTTTTCACCCATCTTGGAGTAATAATAATCTTTGATCTTGCGAAAGAAATCGGTGGTTGACAGTCCCATATTCCAATACATCATG
>JAEEGI010024707.1_pt1 | contig 11700 bp, 8 predicted proteins | sample 8958751 | NCBI WGS metagenome assembly JAEEGI01 (sample SAMN16246545, study PRJNA631951) | gut metagenome | biome: gut microbiome; feature: rumen; material: KS-attached | host: Bos | place: Iran: Karaj | collected 2018-10 | reverse complement strand
AGCCACCCGGGGGGTCAGGACGCTCTCCACCGTCACCTCGCCGAACTGCAGCGTGGAGGAGATCAGGTCGCCCTGTTCCTCGTCCAGACTGCCCTCCTCGGTCATGTCCTCGATGATGTCGTAGAGCTCATCCTCCGTCACGGAGATCTCGGGGTCGCCCTTGGTCAGCGCCGCGGCGCCCCGGCCGATCAAGGTCAGCAGGGAGGAGACAGGCCAGAACAGCAGCATGAAAAAGCGCAGGGAGGGCGCGGTGGCCTTGCTCAGCCGCTCGGGGTATTTCTTGGCGATGCTCTTGGGCAGCATCTCCCCGGCGAAGAAGACCACGATGGTGGTCACGATGGTGCTGATGCTCACCGCGTTCAGGCCCCAGAGCCTGGTCACTGCCACAGTGACCAGAGAGGCCGCCGCGATGTGCACGATGTTGGTGCCGATCAGCAGGGTGCTGATGGCCCGGTCAAAGTGATCCAATACGTAAAGCGCCGTCTCGGCCCGGGAATCGCCCCGGTCGGCGGCGGTTTTGATCTTGTTGCGGGAGGCGGAGGCAAAGGCTGTTTCCGCCACGGCAAAATAAGCTGCGCAGAACAGCAGCAAAATCGCAAGGATAAACGGCAATCGACTGTCGCCATCCATAATGGGATAACCACTTCCTTTTTTGTAAAATCACAGCACAATATAACACAGTTTGTGCGGTGCGTCAATAGATGGATGGGGCATATCACACAAGCTTACTCCGCCGCCGCGGCCTCTTTCACCAGCAGCGAAGACACTTTTTCTCTTGCGCGCGTGGAAACCCTATGATATAATAAAGTGTACGGCCAAAACAGGGGGCTCCCTTGTTTTGCGTCCGGCTACCCTGCCGGAGAAACTGCACAGGTGAGGATCAACAACATGGATCAGAAACCGAATTTCAATTATGCATACAATAACGGAGAATCCGCTGCAGGGGGCTTCCGCACCCAGCAGAACCAGCGGGAGGAGGACGAGGTCGATCTGATGGAGATCATCCGCGTCCTTGCGCATCACGCCTGGATCATTGCTCTGGCAGCGCTGATCGGCGCGGTGCTGGTGGGTGTGGGCGTGAAGCTCTTTGTGCCCTCCAGGTATACCGCAAACGCCACGATCTACGTCTTCAGCACCGAGGGCGAGACAAGCACGGCAGGACTGACGATCGCGGACAAAATGACAACGGACTTCCAGATCATCGCCACTACCCGGGAAACCATGGAGCTGGTGATCGAGCAGCTGGGACTGGACACCACGGTGGAGGAGCTGAAAAGTGAAAACAGCATCCGTGTCACCAATCCCACCGGGTCCCACATGCTGCGCATCTCTGTCACCAACAGGGATCCGGAGGCGGCAGCACAGCTGAGCAACACCCTGGCCAGCATTATGTGTGACCAGATCGCCTACATCATGAAGTCCGATCGCCCCCAGTTCGTGGAGCAGGCTGTTGTGGGGTCCAAGACCAGTCCTGCCCTGAAGCGGGACGCGGTGCTGGGCGGCCTTGTCTTTGCCGTTGCCGTTGTGGCCTTCCTGCTGATCCGCTACTTCAACAATGACACCATCACCACCGAAGAGGATGTGACCCGCTATCTGGGGCTCACCACCCTCAGCTCCGTTCCGCTGGAACGGAATATGATGAAGTCATGAGTTCCATGACAGATCTGGTTGATCTTCACTGTCATCTGATGCCCTTTGTGGATGACGGGGCCTATGACGAAGAAGAATCCCTTGCGCTGCTCCGGATGGAGACAGAACAGGGAGTGCGTACCATTTGCCTGACCCCTCATCTGCGCGCGGAGATGTTTGAAACCTCGGATGAGGAGATCCTCCGTCACTTTGAGATGGTCTGCCGCCTTGCCGAGGAGGCGGAGCTGCCGCTGACGCTGTATCACAGCCGCGAGTACCATTTTGACCGCATCCTCCGCAAGCGCCTGATGGAGCGGCGTCTGCGCCCCTTGGGCGAGGGCAGCACCATCCTGCTGGAATTTGGCGGGAGACACGGCGCCGAGGAGATCATGGACGCGGTGAAGCTGGTGCGGCGCATGGGCTACACGCCGCTGATCGCCCATGTGGAGCGGACCTTGCCCCTGCAGACGGACTGGCACTTTGCCCACAGCCTGCGGGAATCCGGCGCGCTGCTGCAGATCAATGCGGGCAGCATCCTTGGCCGGGAGGGGCTGCGGCAAAAGCTCCTGTGCAGGAAACTGCTGCAGCAGGGCCTTCCCTCTGTCGTTGCCAGCGACGCCCATGATGCCGGGATCCGTGTCCCGGAGCTGGACCGCTGCGCCGACTACCTGGAAGAAAAATATGGGAGGGGGACGGCCAGACGCCTCCTCTGCGTTACACCCAAGGCGATCCTGGAAGGAAATAAAGGAGAATGACATCCATGCAGAAACTCGTTATCAATAAACGCGAGATGCCCTATGATGTGAACGAAGCCATGAAGCTTCTTCGCACCAATCTGCAGTTCTGCGGAAAAGATAAAAAGGTCATTATGATCACCAGCACCCTGGCGGATGAGGGAAAGAGCACCGTCTCCATCAATCTGTGCCGGTCCCTGGCCCAACTGGGTTCCCGGGTGATCCTGCTGGATGCGGATATGCGAAAGTCTGTGCTGGCGGACCGCGTCACCAGGGAGAAGAACCTCCCCGGCCTTAGCCACCTGCTCTCCGGCCGCAGCGGGCTGGAGGATGTGCTCATGGAGACCGATATGGAGAATTTCCATATCATCCTGGCGGGACGCGTTCCTCCGAACCCCGCAGAACTGCTCTCCGGCACCCGGATGCAGAAGCTCATTGAGATCTGCCGGGAGGAATATGACTACGTGATCGTGGATTGCCCGCCCATCAATCTGGTGGTGGATGCCGCCGTTGTGGCTCCGCTGTGCGACGGTATCGTCATGGTGGTCAGCTCCGGCAATGTGCCCTATCGCCTGGCCCAGGGTGCGCTGGATCAGCTGCAGGCCACCGGCTGCCCCATTCTCGGCGCGGTGCTGAACATGGTGGACCAGAAGAACGAGAAGTATTACTATCGCAGGGGCTACTACAACAAGGACTATTATCAGAAGTATCACAACAGCTCCGACACCCGCGGTTCCCGAAAGAAGAGCAATATCCTGGACAGTCTGCTCCGGAAGAAATAAAACAGGTATCAGCAGAAAAGCCTGCCTGCACATCATGTGCAGGCAGGCTTTTTGTCCGGTATCAGGAAAAGGCCTTTTCGATCAGCGCATCCAGCTTTTCAGCGTAGGCCTTCGGGGCAACATGCATGCTCTCCACATGCCGCGCACCGTCCACATAGAGGCAGTCCTTCTCTCCCCGGTAGCTTTCATAGAGGGCGGGGGCGTTGCGGAAGGGGACCGTGGGATCCTCCCGCCCCTGGACGAAGAGGATGGGGATCCGTGTCTCCTGCAGGGCGGCTTTCGCGTCGGCCTTGTGCAGATCCACTCCGGCAATCAGCCGGTGCAGCAGTGTAAGGGCGGGAAGGAAAGGACCGACCTGCCCCTTCAGCTGCCCCGTCGCGCTCTGATAACCGCTGTCCTCCACGATGGCCTTCACATTGGCGGGGCAGCGGGGAGCCATCAGCATCACCGTGGCCGCGCCCATGGAGAAGCCGTGGAGCAGGATCTGGATGTCCTTGCCGAAGCGCTCGGTCAGAAAGTCGATCCATTTCAGACAATCCTCCGCCTCAAAGCAGCCGAAGCCGATGTACTGCCCTTCACTCTCCCCGTGGGCCTCATGGTCGCAGCAGAAGAGGTCGAAGCCCCGGCTGCGGTAATAGTCCCAATACATCCCGGCGGTCTCCGCATGCTCGGAGCGGTAGCCGTGGACCAGAAAAGCGATGCGCTTCCCGTCCCCTTCACCGTGAAAGTAATGGCCCACCAGGCGCGCACCCCGACCGGAGCGGATCTCAAAGCGCTCCTGGGGCAGAGCGCGGAGTCTTGCGGCCTCGCCGTCCCGGTGGCTGTAGTAGGCCTCGTCATGGGTCTGCCTCTTCGGCAGCGCCGAGAACAGGGGAGAGCCGGAGCGGCAGAAAACATAGCGGTACAGTTCTTCGGTAAAGCCAAAACCGAGGGCGGCGCCCAGCAGGGCGGCCGAATGCGCTTTTTTCATATCCCTGTTCCTCCCGGGATGCGTCTGCGCCCTCCATCCCCGGAAAGGCGGACGGACATGCGCGGCACACTCATTTTGTATAATATGTACAAGTCCAGTATACGGTCATTTTTGCGCCTTGTCAATCAAGGGAAAAACTGCGTGAAAAAAAAGACAGCTATGGATTTTTGAAAAAAGAAGTGTATAATTATTCTGAATTAGAATGTATTGCAGAGGGAGCAAGCATGGGTGCCGGAAGAAAAATGAGTTTTATGGAAAAGCTCGCCGCCTTCATTGTCGATGGAAGAGGCGTGATTTTTCTGATATTTGCCGTGGCGGCGATCTTTTGCGCCGTTTCCCGGGGCTGGGTGCAGGTCAATGACGATCTGACAGCCTATCTGCCGGAGTCCACGGAGACCCGCCAGGGCCTGGATCTGATGAACCGGGAGTTCACCACCTTCGGAACGGCTCAGATCATGGTGGAGAACGTCACTTATGACCAGGCGGAGGAACTCTGCGGCCGGATCGAGGAGATCCCCGGGGTCAAGAGCGTGGACTTTGACCACACGGAAAAGCACTATGCCGCGGCTGCGGCCCTCTTCTCCGTGACCTTTGACGGACTGGAGGAGGACGAGGTCAGCGTCCGCGCCCTGGGGGAGATCCGCAGGGAACTGGCTGCCTACGACCTCTATGTGGACAGCAATGTGGGAAACCCTTTGAAGGCCATCATCAACCAGGAAATGCTTGTGGTGGACCTGATCGCCGTGGTCATCATCATTCTGGTGCTGCTGCTGACCTCCCGGACCTATGCGGAGATCCTGGTGCTGCTGCTGACCTTCGGCGCGGCGGCGCTGCTGAACATGGGCACCAATTACATGATGGGGGAGATCTCCTTCGTCACAAACTCCATCGCCATCGTGCTGCAGCTGGCCCTGGCCATCGACTATGCCATCATCCTCTGCCACCGCTACATGGAGGAGCATGAGGATAAGCCCGCCCGGGAGGCCGCCGTGGCGGCCCTCTCCAAGGCCATTCCGGAGATCTCCGCCAGCTCCCTCACCACCATCGCCGGCCTGCTGGCGCTGTGCTTCATGAAGTACCGGCTTGGGCGGGACATGGGCACGGTGCTCATCAAGGCCATCCTCCTCTCCCTCTGCTCGGTGTTTCTGCTGATGCCGGGGCTGCTGGTGGTGTTCAGCGGCTGGATCGACAAAACCCACCACAAAAGCTTTGTCCCCAAGATCAGCTTCCTGGGCAAGGCTGTCTACGCCACCCGCTTTGTCATGCCTGTACTGTTTCTGGGCGTGTTCATTGCGGCGGCCATCTTCTCCAATAAGGTAAACTACGTCTATTCCCAGTATTCGGTCTCCTCCATCCGCCAGAACGAGGAGCAGATCGCCATGGCAAGAATCCACGAGATCTTCGGCAAGACCAACCAGATGGCCCTGATCGTCCCCGCCGGAGAGAATGAAAAGGAAGCCGCCCTCATCGCGGATATTGAGGAACTGAGCAGGGTGGAAAAGGTCACCGGCCTTGCCAATATCGAGGCCATGGACGGCTATGTGCTCACAAGCTCTCTTGCGCCCCGCCAGTTTGCGGAGCTCACGGATCTGGACTTTGAGGTGGCCCAGGCCCTCTACGCCAGTTACGCCGCCAACCGGGACGATTACGGCCAGATCGTGACCAATCTGGACAACTACCGCATCCCCCTCATCGATCTCTTCGACTATCTCATCGAAAAACGGGGCGAGGTAAGTCTGAGCCTGGACGCGGATACGGAGGAAAAGCTGGACGACCTGGAGGTGCAGATCCACGACGCCGAGCTGCAGCTGCGCAGCGCCGACTGGAGCCGCATGGTACTGGAACTGGATCTGCCCACGGAAGGGGAGGACAGTTACGAATATCTGAACGTGATCCATGGCCTGACCGCCCGCTATTACAGCGAATATTATCTGGTGGGCGACACCACCAGCTGCAGCGATCTGAAGGCCTCCTTCCAGAACGACAACCTGCTCATCAGTGTGCTGACGGTGCTGTTCGTCATCGCCGTGCTGCTCTTTACCTTCCATTCCGTTGGCCTGCCGCTGCTGCTGATCCTGATCATCCAGGGCAGTATCTTCTGCAACTTCGCCATCCCCTATCTGCGGGGGAACAATCTGTTCTTCCTGACTTACCTGATTATCAGCGCCATTCAGATGGGCGCCAATATCGACTATGCCATCGTCATCTCCAGCCGGTACATGGAACTGAAGGAAAAGATGCCCCTGCGGGAGGCCATGATCGAGACCCTGAACCTGGCCTTCCCCACCATCATCACATCCGGCACCATGCTGTCCTCGGCGGGCATCGTCATCGGTTTTCTCACATCCAACGAGACTATTTCCGCCATCGGCGTGTATCTTGGCGTAGGCACCCTCATTTCCATCTTCCTGGTCATGTACGTGCTGCCCCAGATCCTGCTGATGGGCGATATCATCATCAAAAAAACGTCCTTCGGCCTCGATCGGGCCAGCCGGGTCAGCCATAAGGTGGGCCTGATGCGCATCGACGGCCGGGTCCGGGGCAGCATGAACGGCCTCATCGATGCGGAAGTCCACGGCCTGTTCCGGGGCACACTCAACGCTATCATTGAGATCGGGGGCGTTCAGACGCTGGAGGAACAGCTGCTGGAAGAGCAAATCTCTGGGGAGGAAAAAACGGAATGAGAGCAAAACAAGTGTTTGCGCTGCTGCTGTGCCTGCTTTTGCTGGGGGGATCCGCCGTTCCTGCGGCCCTGGCCGAGGACGTGGAGAGCATACAGACCGGAGAAGCGGCGGCGGACGGCTCTGTTGAGGAAAAGGAAGTCGTGGAATGGGTCGAGCTGCACATCGCAAGCGCGGAGGAGCTGCAGGTGCTGGCCTCGAACTGCCGCCTGGACAGCTACTCCCGGAATCTGCGGGTGATCCTGGACGGGGACCTGGATCTGAGCGAGGACCCCATCCACCCCATCCCCAGCTTCGGCGGCATCTTCGAGGGCCGCGGCCACAGCATCACCGGGCTACGACTGGCCACCGACGGCTCCAACCAGGGCCTTTTCCGTTACATACAGGAAAGCGGTGAAGTGAAGGATCTTCACGTGTCCGGCAGCATCGCGCCGGAGACCGGAAGCTCCCAACTGGGCGGCCTTGCCGGCGTGAACCGGGGCAGCATCACCGGCTGCAGCTTTTCCGGCTCGGTCAGCGGCAAGAACCGCATCGGCGGCCTGGTGGGCTATAACTACGGCAGTATCCGCGGCTGCAGCGTCAGCGGCACGGTGGACGGCAAGCGCATGACCGGCGGCATCGCCGGCTGCAACGAGGGCCTGATCGCGGACTGCAGCAGCGAGGCCTCGGTAAACATCACCATCAGCGAGGCGGCGCTGCAGCTGGAGGACCTGAAGGTCGGCACTGTGAGCGCACTGGAGCTGACCAATGCGGAAAACGAAGACGTGGTCTCCGACAGCGGCGGCATCGCGGGCTATTCCAACGGCGTGGTGCAAAGCTGCGTCAACACCGGTACGGTGGGCTATCCCCACTTTGGCTATAACGTCGGCGGCATCGCCGGGCGGCAGGCAGGCTTCCTTACCCGCTGCGAAAACCGGGGGGAGATCCTGGGCCGCAAGGATGTTGGCGGCGTCGTGGGCCAGATGGAGCCCTTCCTGGTACTCATCGAATCCGTGAACCTGCTGGATGAGCTGGCCCTGCTCAACGAAAAGCTGAACCTTGCCTCCGGCACACTGGGGATCATGTCTGCGGAGATGCAGGGCGCCGTGGGCGATCTCGACGCCACCAGCGCCAGCGCTGCCGGCAAGATCAGCGGCAGCGGCAGCATCGGCCCCGCGACGGAGGACGACGGCGGTTCCGGGGCGGACGGCGGCGGCAGCATCTTCCCTTCCGAGGGCGGATCCGGCATTTTTAACGGCGGAAGCGGGATCGACACCGGGGATTACAACGTTCCCGAGGGCCTGGGCGAGGACATCAGCGGACTGGCAGGCGGGCTCTCCCAGATCTTCGGCATCATGGCCACCAACGGCGGTGAGCTCTCCACCGAGATGACCGACGCCAACAATCAGCTTTCCCGGGTCCTGATGCTCATGGCCAACGCCCTGAACGGCGCCTCCAACCGCCAGATCTTCCAGGACGTCTCCGACGAACTGAAGGAGGAAGACGTGGAGGGCCGTGTCTCCCTCTGCGTGAACATCGCCTCTGTGGAAGGCGACAGCAACGTGGGCGGCCTGATCGGCGATATGGGCATCGAGTATGAGTTCGATATGGAGGGCAACCTGGCGGAGGCCATTGGCATCGAGGGCATCGTCAGCAACACCTTTGAAACCAAGTGCGTCGCCTCCGACAACGTGAACCGCGGCACGGTCAAGGGCCGCAAGGACGGTATCGGCGGCGTGTCCGGCGGCGAGGAACTGGGCAGCATTCTCCGCTGCGAGAACTACGGGTCTGTGGAGAGCAGCGACGGCACCAATGTGGGCGGCGTGGTTGGCTGTTCCTACAGCGTGGTACGGGAGAGCTATGCCATGTGCAACCTCAGCGGCCGGGAGAACGTGGGCGGTATCGCGGGCTTCGGCACCACCATCCAGAACTGTGTCAGCATGGTAGGCCTTGCGGATGTGACCGCCTGCAGCGGCGCTGTCGCGGGCTTCGCAGAGGTGGAGGGGGAGGCCATTCTGGGCAACTTCTTCGTCCACGAGACCCTGGGCGGCGTGGACGGCATCAGCTACAGCGAGAAGGCCTACCCCATCAGCTATGAGGAGCTGCTGACCCGGGAGGGGATGCCGGAGCAGTTCCGCACCCTGCACCTGCGCTTCGTGGCCGACGGCGCAGTGGTGGCGGAGGTCTCCTTCGAGTACGGCGGCAGCATCAGCCCTTCCCAGATCCCGGCTGTCCCCGAAAAGGAGGGCTACACCGGCGTCTGGCCCGACTATGACTACACGGCGCTCTATTACAGCGCCACCATCGAGGCGGAGTATACGCCGCGGGAGGGCGCCCTGGCAGCCTCCTACACCAGAGAAGGCTCCCCCATGGCCGTGGTCCTGGTGGAGGGCGACTTCGACCGGCGTACCCAGGTCATGCTGGCCCGCTACGAGGGCGAGCTTCCCGCTGTGGAGAACGGCACCGTGCTGGAGGCCTGGACCATGGGTCTGACCCAGCTGGAAGAGGGCCAGAGCTATAGCCTTCGCTATCTGCCGCCGGAGCTGGAGCGGGGCGGCAGCGTGCAGCTCTATCTCCTGCAGGATGGCCAGTGGATCCCGGCACAGACCGAGAAGGCCGGCAGCTATCTTAGCCTGCCCTGCAGCGAGCGTTCGGTGAGCTTTGCGGCGGTGGAGCTGCAGCAGAGCCATACCGTCCTCTATGTGGGCGTCGGCGTCGCGGCAGTCGCGACTCTGGGCCTGATGCTTGCGCTCCTGGGCCGCAGGAGAAAGAAGGCCTCCGCCGCCAGGACGGAAACAGCAGAACGATAAAAAACAAGCCTGCAGGTAGAATGAGAAGCCTGCAGGCTTGTTTCCTGCATATTTTTCCCAAGGCTGCAGATACTACCACGGACGGATGAAGAATGCGGAAGACAGCCTTGCTATTGAGAAGAAACAAGGGTATAATCTGGCTGTCGAAAAATCCGAGGAAAGCGGAAAGGCATCAACATGAACGAAAAGCAAATGAAGCTCCTGCGCATCGCGGTGATGGTCCTGGCCGTTGCGGCGGCCCTGTCGCTTGCGGTCTTCGGGGCCTATCGGATCTGGGAAAAGCCCCCGGAGCTGAGCGCTGCTGCGCTGCAGAACCTGAACGAGGCGGCAAACAGCCCCGCGCCGCCCACAGAGAGCCCGCGGCCGAAAACCGAGGCCAAGCCCAGCCGGAGCCCGGAGCCGACGCCCACCATGGAGCCGCTGCCCGAGGGAGAGGCGATCGAGACCACACGGCAGGACGGCGTCTATACTGTGCTGCTGGTGGGAAATGACAACGGCAACGGCAACACCGATACCATCGTCCTCGGCAAGATCGATACGGTCCGGCATCAGATGGACTTTGTCAACATCCCCCGGGACACGCTGATCAATTCGCCCTGGGACACCCGGCGGGTCAACACCGTCTACTGGGGCACCAAGCACGGCGGGGGAGACGGCCTCGGCGCCCTCCGGTGGCAGGTCGGCCGCCTCACGGGCTTTCAGCCGGACAGCGTGGCGGTGATCGATCTGCAGGACTTTGTGGACGCCATCGACCTGATCGGCGGCGTCTGGTTTGACGTTCCCATCCAGATGGACTATGACGATGAGTATCAGGATCTGTATATCCATCTGAAGCCCGGCTATCAGCTGCTGGACGGCTACCAGTCCATGTGCCTCTGCCGCTTCCGCAGCGACTATGTCACCGGCGACCTGGGCCGGATCGAGATGCAGCAGCAGTTTTTGAGCGCCTGCTCGGCGCAGTTCCTGTCCCTGGGCAATGTGCCCAAAGCCCGGGAGCTGATCAAGCTGCTGTCGGAGAATATGGACACCGATCTGAGCGCGGCCAACATGGCTTTCCTGCTGCGGCAGTATATGGCCTGCAAGGAAGAGGATATCCGCTTCCACACAGCGCCCGTGGATGTGGCCACCTTCTCCGGCCGCAGCTATGTGCTTCTCCAGGTGGACCCCTGGCTGGAGCTCATCAACGAATTCTTCAATCCCTATGATACCCCCATCCGCTGGCGGAATGTGGATATCGTCTACCGGAAGGGCGACGGGGTAGGCTGCACGGGCAGCCTGCAGGACCCGGATTACTACAAGCCGGCGCCCAGCCCTTCGCCCTCTCCGTCGCCCAGTCCTTCTCCCAGCCCTTCGCCCAGCCCCTCTCCGGAACCGACGGAGCAGCCCGCACCCTCTCCCACGCCCGGCGACGGGGGCGGCGGGGAGATCACGGAGCCCAGCCCGGAACCGGATCCCGGCACGGAGCCGGAGCCGCCGGAGGCGGGCGGACCCACCATCATCGTGGTGAGGCCCTAACAAAAAACCGATCCCGGACCGGCAGGTTGCGGGATCGGTTTTTTGTTGGCAGAGGAAAAAAAGAGCCTTGTCATTTTCCACAAAATCCCCGGATTTTGTCAAGTTTTTAGCGGGAGCCTCTTCCCTTTTTACAGGGGATAGGGTATAATACCTTTCGACCAAGCAAACCCGAATTTTAGGAGGTTAACAATGAAAGACGTTTTCACCATCGTTGATGTTCTGGCCCGCGAGATCCTGGACTCCCGCGGCAATCCCACCGTTGAAGTAGAAGTCACTCTGGACGACGGCACCGTCGGCCGCGCGGCTGTTCCCTCCGGCGCTTCCACTGGTATCCACGAGGCCTGCGAGCTCCGTGACGGCGACAAGGCCCGTTACGGCGGCAAGGGCGTCCTGAAGGCCGTTGAGAACGTGAACGGCGAGATCGCCGATGAGATCATTGAGATGAACGTTCTGGACCAGGCCGCCATCGACCAGGCCCTGATCGACCTGGACGGCACCCCCAACAAGACCCGTCTGGGCGCCAACGCCATCCTGGGCGTGTCCCTGGCCTGAGCCAAGGCCGCCGCTCTCGCCACTGGCAACAGCCTGTACAACTACATT
>JAEEGI010024706.1_pt1 | contig 11700 bp, 10 predicted proteins | sample 8958751 | NCBI WGS metagenome assembly JAEEGI01 (sample SAMN16246545, study PRJNA631951) | gut metagenome | biome: gut microbiome; feature: rumen; material: KS-attached | host: Bos | place: Iran: Karaj | collected 2018-10 | reverse complement strand
GCCACCGGCGTAGCCCGCACCGCCCGCGAGTGGCTGGAGATGACGGACGAGCCTTCAGAACTCCGTTCCCTGGACAAAATCACCTCCAAGGACGTCTACGACGCCGCAAAGGACGGCGACAAGCTGGCGCTCAAGATCTTTGAGTACACCGGCCGCATCCTTGGCGAAAAACTGGCAGACTTCATTGAGTTCAGCGCCCCTGAGGCAATCGTCCTCTTCGGCGGCCTTGCCCGCAGCAAGGAGTTCCTCACGGAGCCCATCCTCAATGCCATGAACGCCAACGTTCTCCCTCTGTGGAGAAACAAGGTAAAGCTGGTCTATTCCTCACTTAAGGAATCCGACGCCGCAATCCTTGGTGCATCCGCTCTTGCCTGGGAACTCTAAACTCCCGGCAGAGTGAAAACGTTATTAGCATTCTCCGCCGCATGCTGCCTTATGGTGGCCTGCGGCGGAACTCCTTCAAAGAAGGCCGCAGCGCCTGAACCGGACCCTCTGGAGGGCATGACCCTCCATGAGAAGATATGCCAGATGTTTTGGGTGCGTCCGGAAGCCCTGGACCCCACTTTTACGTGGGTGAGTAACGACGATCTTGTAGCGCACGGACTTATAGAAGTTACGGACACAATGCGCGCAACGGCAGCGGAATACCCCGTTGGCGGAGTTATTCTTTTTGCCCACAATATCAAGGACAGGGATCAGATAAAAGCCATCGTAGATACCCTGAAGGCCCTTCCGGGCAAGCCGCTCATAAGCATCGACGAGGAAGGCGGACGCGTAGCCCGCATAGCCAATAACAAGGCTTTCGGCCTTCCCCGGTACAAGAGCATGGCGGACCTTGCGGCAAAGGGAAAGCCAGCGGTAAAGGAGGCGGCCGGAACCATCGGCAAATACCTCCGCGAATTCGGGATCGATATCGATTTCGCCCCCGTGGCCGATGTCAATACCAACCCCCGCAACATCGTAATAGGCCCCAGGGCCTTTTCTGACGATCCCTCCGAGGCCGCGGATCTGGTGGCTACCTACCTCAAGGCACTGCAGGCGCAGGGCGTGTACGGCTGCCTCAAGCATTTCCCGGGACACGGGGACACATCGGCCGATACCCACTATGGCTACGCCGTGAGCAACAAGACCTGGGACGAGATGCTCTCTTGCGAGATGATCCCCTTCCGCGCAGGAATCGCCGCCGGAGCCCGTCTGGTAATGACTGCGCATATCTCCGCCCCCAAGGTTACCGGCAGCAACATACCGTCCACCCTCAGCTACACCATCCTCACGGAGAAGCTTCGCGAGGAGCTTGGCTTTGACGGGGTAATCGTCACGGACGCCATGGAAATGGGGGCCATCACGCGGCAGTACACTGCCGTGGAAGCAAGCGTCCTGGCCGTTAAGGCCGGCGCCGACGTCCTCCTCTGCGTAAGAGACTTCCGTGGCGCAGTGGATGCCATAGAGCACGCCGTCTTTGCAGGCGACATACCGGAAAGCCGTATTGACGAGTCCGTAAGGCGGATCCTGAAACTGAAATACTAGTAACGGATTTTTTGTATCTTTGCGGTCATGAAAGTTTGGAAACAAATATTTGTGGCCGCATTTTTGGCCCTCACTGCTTGCGTCAGGGACGATGTAATCCCGGAGCAGTATAAGAAGCCTGTAGAAAACAATGAAGGCGGCAAAGAGCAGGAAAAAGAGCAAGAGAAGGAGACTGAACCAGTAGACACCACCCCCGTGAAGCTGAGCGGAACAACCATCGGCTCAGGAAGGTGGTCGGGGCTTGACCTTGGAGAGAAGCACGTTATCACCGCCGTATACTTTGCTCCCAAGTCTTCTCAGGGCAAGAAAGTGGAGCTTGGCATATTTGAAGGGGCCAACGAGGCGGACTTCAAAGACGCGCTTCCTTTGGCGATGATCAAGGAGCAATGCACGGACGGCGTGCTGCGTACATTGGAAGTGAACTGCTCCCGCGGCTTCCGCTATGTGAGATACATGTCCCCCAACGGTACGCAGTACAATCTCCAGCAGCTTGAATTCCATGGCTACAAGGCTCCTGGTGACGATTCCCAGTTCTACCAGATTACAAATCTCCCCACCGTCGTAATCAACACATGGGGCGGCAAGGCCGTGACATCCAAGACAACCTATATCGACTCCAACATTTACTTCATATCCGAAGACGGAAAGAACCTCCTTTCAACCATTCAGACAAGTATCCGTGGCCGCGGAAACGCCAGCTGGGGCTTCCCCAAAAAGCCTTACAAGATAAAATTCACAGAGAAGCTGAGCCCCCTTGGAGCGCCCGCGCGTGACAAGAAATGGACTCTCATAAACAACTACGGAGACAAAACCTTAATGCGCAACATCCTGGCCTTCGAGGTGAGCCGCCGAGTGGGAATGGCCTACACACCCTTCTGCACGCCGGTAGACGTTATCTTCAACGGCGAGTATCAGGGCTGCTACCAGTTCTGCGACCAGGTGGAAGTGGGCACAAAGCGCGTCGAGGCCAAGAACGGTTATCTCATTGAAATCGACGCCTATTGTTACGATGAGAAGGTAAACTTCTATTCCGCCAAAGGCACTCCAGTCACCGTCAAATACCCTAAGGATGACGAAATAACCGCCGACCAGCTCTCCTTCATCAAGGATTTCTTCGCCAAGATGGAGACAGCCGTCAACGCCTCCAATTTCAAGGACGCCACAAACGGCTACAGAAAGTATCTGGACGTGGATACATTCATGCAGAACTTCATAGTAGGTGAGTTCTGTGGCAATACGGACACCTACTGGAGTGTGAACATGTACAAGAAGGACGCTTCCGACGGCGTTCTTTTCACCGGTCCGGCATGGGACTATGACCTTGCCTTTGAGAACGACGGCAGGACATATCCCATCAACAACATCAACGATTTCATCTACTGCAGCAAGGGCTCCGTTGCATCTGAATCCGTCCGCACTATGGTGAACCGCATAGTAAAGCAGGATACCGGCGCCCGCGCCCGTCTTGTGGAGATTTGGGACCAGACCAAACCAAAACTTGAAGACCTAAACGACTACGTGGACCAGACGGCACAGCTCCTGGACGAATCCCAGCAACTCAATTTCAAGCGCTGGCCCATCCTTAACCAGTACGTCCACCAGAACCCCAAGACCTACGGCTCGTACTCCGGGGAGGTGAACAACGTCAAGAATTACATCACCAAACGCCTCACCAAGTTTGACCAGCTGGTGAGGAACTACTGATAACGAAAAAGGGTGGCGCTTCAATGCGTCACCCTTTTTGTTGTAAAATGATTAAGGATTACTGAAGAGTGCCTTCTTCGGCGGCCTTGATCATGTTCTCGTTTGCGGTGATGTAGATTTCAACGCGACGGTTCTGGGCACGGCCTTCCTCGGTGTCGTTGGAGGCGACGGGGAAGTCATATGCGAGGCCTTCTGCAATGAGACGGTCCTTTGCGATACCCTTGCTGTTGAGATAGTTTGCAACAGCCTTTGCACGCTTGGTGGAAACGTTCTTGTTTGCCTGCTCTGTGCCGATGTTGTCCGTGTGGCCATAGACGTTGATGTTGGTCTCCGTCATGTCTGCCATGTCAACTGCGAACTTGTCAAGCTGAACCTTTGCAGCATCTGCGAGGTTGGCTTTGTTGAAGTCGAAGAGGATACCGCTGTCGAAGGTGACCTTGATACCCTTGAGGCCGTTGACGTCGGTCACGGTTTCTACCTGGGCGTTCTCAAGTTCTGCAAGCTGGGCAGCCTTCTTGTCCATCTGGTTGCCGATTACAGCACCTGCACCGCCACCGATGGCAGTACCTGCAGCAGCACCGATTGCAGCGGCCTTGCCGTCGCCACCGATAAGATAGCCGATACCTGCACCAAGAGCAGCACCTGCACCTGCACCGATGAGGGTGCCCTTACCAGTGTTGGAAATACCGCAGCTCACCAGCATGGCGCCGCAGAGAAGGAATGATACGAGTTTCTTCATAGTATAAAAAGTTTAAAGTGTAGTCCCTTAACCTTACAAATTTAGTATTCTTTTTTTTAAGTTCACACCTTTACACAAAAAATTAAGAAAAAATTTGCAGATTCATTTTTTTGCCTTATCTTTGCAGTCCCGTTCGCGGAAATAGCTCAGTTGGTAGAGCACGACCTTGCCAAGGTCGGGGTCGCGAGTTCGAGTCTCGTTTTCCGCTCCAAAAGCGCCTCACAGCAATGTGGGGCGCTTTTTTTACGCCAACCCCGGAGGGCAGGGCTTGTCGATGGACCGCCTGTAGGCGTAGTAGAGTTCTTCCGTGGCAAGGGCCATCTTGGTGACGGAGAACTTCTGGAATGTCTCCGGGTAGGTGTACCAGGTGTCCTGGAGGGTGTTGAGGTCTACACAGTCCCCATATTTGCCAAGGTACTCGTACTCGATGTGTACGGAATACAGGGAAGGAACGGCCCAGTCCATGTCGAAGGGGTCTCCGTCCACATCTGTGCCGTGGACGTGGAAGCCCGTCATGTCGTGACGCATGATTCCGTTTCCAAGGCGGATGTACCTCTTTGCGTTGGGAAGGCTGTCCACGTGAACCTGCAGAGGGCCGCTGTCATAGGTGCCGGCCTCCACTTCCTTGCGGACGTTGGCGCGCTCCCACTCGTACCAGTCAGGGATATGGGAGAACTCCGTCTCACCTTCCATGGCCTGGATTTCCATGAGTTCCGTCAGTCTCCATCTCTTGCCGCACTCCGTGCAGTAGATGGTATCGTCATTGGAGTCCATGCAGAATTCCTTGCTGCAGTGGGGGCACTGGTAGAGCACCTTGTGCAGGCCTTCCGCGCGTTTGGAGTACTTGGTGACGGTGCCGGTCTGTTTCTGCCATGCGAAGTCGTCGTACTGGAAGGCGTCCACTATGCGGTTGTTGATTTCGTCAACGGAGAGCTCTTTCACCTGCTCCGGAGTAAGGAGAAGGGTATAGTCCACCTCCGTGTGAAGCTTCCTGTCGTGGAGGTTCCAGAAGGGGGAATTGGCGTGATGGCCGTGGGTGACGAAGGTTACCACCGGAACCTTGAGCAGCTTGCAGAGCTTGCCAAGGGAAGCCGGCAGTACGGCGGTGGTGCCGCAGAGGGAATACCTGGCCTCCGGATACACCACGGCGATGTCCCCGTTCAGGATCACTTTCACAAGCTGGCGGATGAGTACGGAGTCGTTTGTGAACTTGCGTTTGCAGATGCAACCTACGGCCCTCAGGAGCCACTCCCTGCCGATGAACCCGTCAATGGCCACCACGTAGTTGGCGCTGTGGGGATATATTACCTGCGTTGCAACCTTGAAGTCCATGAAGGCGTTGTGGTTGCACAGCATAAGGTACGGCGGCTTGAGGGGCTTGTCTACACCGTGGAAATGGATTGCCGGTCTGTGGGTGACCATGTCCGGCCAGCTGAGGAGTTTGGTAATGGGTTTGAGGTACCATTTGGTCCGCATGGGGTCGCGGGCCATGTCAAAGCGCTCGAAGGGCTTTTTCATGCAAGTTGCAGTTTAATAAGTTCGCGTTTAAGTTCGGGTCCGTAGGCGTATTCGCCCACATCAATGGTGTCAAGAAGGTAAAGGTCCGATCCTTTGAACAGCGTCTTTTCCGCCGTTTCCCGTATCTGGCGCACCTTGTCCAGGGATTCCTTGGGCACCACCAGGTGGCAGGGGATTATGTATGCAACCGGATTCAGGGCAACGGCGTGGGCTACGGCCCTGACGCCTGCGGGATTCTCCGCCAGGGCTGCAAACTCCGTGTAGCTGAGGAGCTTGCGGGGCATCTTGAAAAGCGTCTCCCACACCTTTATCTGGAAGGCGGACCCGAAGAGCCGGAGGTCTTCCCACTTTATGGTCTTTGCAAGGTCCAGCAGTTCTTCGGTGGAGATTTTGAGGGTGCGGACCTCGTCCACCTCTTCCGGGGAAAGGGCGGCGACTTCTGCGGAAACTCTGGCCAGGTAGCGGTAGTCGGCCGATATGGAGGCAATCCTGCCGTCCACTTCTGTTACAATCCAGTTCATCTGAGGTAGGGCTTTAACTGTTTCCAGGAAAGGGATGCGGACACTATCCCAAGTGCGTAGGGCCCAACCTCGTAGGGCTGGAATACCCACTCCATGCCGCTGTCGCTTACGGAGAAGTTGCCGTTGGGGACGATTAGTTCCTCTTCCACGAGCCCGGCAAGCTCCTCTGCCTCCTTTTCCATCGAGGAGAGGACCGCCTGGCGGAGAAGGCCGGTGACGGGAGCGCGCCAGCCGTCGGCAAAGATATCGTCTTCGGTGACGATGTTCCCGTCCTTGTCAAAGACGATGGGACTGACGGTCTGGATGCCGTGGGCGCCGCCTTTATAACTATAATAGGTAAGGATGTAGTTCCTCCAGCCCTTGAAGCTGCCGCCGAATGCGCCGGTGATGCGGTCTTCCCAGGTGACGGTGTCCGGGCCGGAATTGTCCGTAATGTACTCGTCGATGAGGTTTTCCCTGTAGGCCGCTGCGGCGTCCGCTACGGATCCCTCCCAGTTTTCGAAGTCCAGGGCCCCGGACAGGACGGCCTGGTTAATGGCCTTTGCGGCGGGGAACCCGGCCTTTACGTATTCCAGGGAGATGGACATCAGCAGGGAATCGGCCGATCCTTCTGCGGCGGGCATGGCCATGTCGTCCGTATACACGTCCGTGCGCATGGATTCGCAGCCAATGACCGCAAGTGCGGTGACTATCAGGATTAAATGCTTTTTCATTTTGCGAATATAATATTTTTTTCGTACCTTTGCAACCCATTTTTGCGCGGACATAAGACGCACAGAAGTGGAAGTAACTTAAATTATTTATTAACAAACATTTATGCCTACAATTCAACAACTTGTCCGTAAAGGACGCGAGCAGCTTGAAGTAAAGAGCAAGTCTCGTGCGTTGGATGCTTGCCCTCAGAAGCGTGGTGTTTGTCTGCGTGTTTACACAACGACTCCTAAAAAGCCGAACTCCGCTATGCGTAAAGTAGCCCGTGTCCGTCTTTCCAACGCCAAAGAGGTCAATGCCTACATCCCGGGCGAAGGCCACAACCTCCAGGAACACAGCATCGTGCTGGTCCGTGGCGGCCGTGTAAAGGACCTTCCCGGTGTACGTTACCACATCCTTAGAGGAGCTTTGGATACCGCCGGCGTGGACGGACGTACTCAGTCCCGTTCTCTCTATGGCGCAAAACGTCCTAAGAAATCTAAGAAGTAATCACCTAATTTTTCACCTTTAACATTTTTTCAAAATGAGAAAAGCGAAGCCTAAAAAGAGGATTCTACTTCCTGATCCTAAGTTTCACGATGTGGAAGTTACCCGTTTCGTGAACAACCTTATGCTGCAGGGGAAGAAGAGTATCGCGTATTCTATCTTTTATGATGCCATCGACATGGTCGGCGAGAAGATGAAAGATTCTGACAAGGCTCCTCTCGATATTTGGAAGACCGCTCTGGAGAACGTGACCCCTCAGATAGAGGTCAAGTCCCGCAGAATCGGCGGTGCAAACTTCCAGGTGCCGACTGAACTTCGTCCGGAACGTAAAGTCTCCGTTGCCATGAAGAACATGATCCAGTTCGCCCGCAAGCGTTCCGGTCATTCCATGGCAGAGAAGCTCTGCGCCGAGATCGTTGCTGCATTCAACAACGAAGGCGGTGCATTCAAGCGCAAGGAAGATATGCACAGAATGGCAGAGGCCAACAAGGCATTTGCACACTTCCGTTTCTAAACCATCTGCATGCTAAATGGCAAAGAGAGATCTTAAATACACACGCAACATCGGCATCATGGCCCACATCGATGCCGGTAAGACCACCACGTCGGAGCGCATCCTCTACTACACCGGGAAAACCCATAAGATCGGTGAGGTCCACGAGGGAGCTGCCACCATGGACTGGATGGTACAGGAGCAGGAGAGGGGTATCACCATCACTTCTGCCGCCACCACCGCCTTCTGGCACTACAACGGAGATACTTACCAGATCAACCTTATCGACACTCCCGGTCACGTAGACTTTACCGTAGAGGTAGAGAGAAGCCTGCGCGTCCTGGACGGTACGGTGGCCACTTTCTGCGCGGTCGGCCGTGTTCAGCCTCAGTCAGAGACTGTCTGGCGCCAGGCAGACAAGTACGGCGTGCCTAAGATCGCCTATGTGAACAAAATGGACCGCGTTGGCGCAGATTTCCTCGCATGCGTAGAGGAGATCAAGACCAAGCTTGGCGCCACCGCAGTTCCCGTGTGCCTCCCCATCGGTGCCGAAGACAAGTTCGAGGGCATCGTGGACCTCATCGACATGAAGGCAATCTTCTACAACAGCTCCGAGGAGCTCGTCAACTACCATGAAGGCGAGATCCCTGCAGAGCTCAAGGGAGAGGCCGCCCGCTGGAGGGACATCCTCCTGGAGGCAGCCGCCGAGTGCGATGAGACCCTGATGGAGAAGTATTTCGAGGATCCCGACTCCCTTACCCGCGACGAAATCATCGCAGCAATCCGCAAGGGCTGCATCTCCATGCAGATTGTCCCTGCCTGCTGCGGATCGTCGTTCAAGAACAAGGGCGTACAGTTCCTCCTGGATGCCGTCATGAGGTATCTGCCTTCTCCTTTGGACAAGGGATCGGTCAGGGGAACAGACCCCCGTACAGGTAATGAAATTGAGCGTAAGCCCGCCGCAGAAGAGCCGTTCTGCGCCCTGGTGTTCAAGATTGCCACGGATCCGTTCGTGGGCCGTCTTGCCTTCATGAGGGCATACTCCGGCCGTCTTGACGCCGGTTCTTACGTCTACAATACCCGCACGGGCAAGAAAGAGCGTGTGGCCCGCCTGTATCAGATGCACTCCAACCACCAGAACCCCATAGAGTTCGTAGAGGCGGGAGACATCTGCGCAGCCGTGGGCTTCAAGGACCTCCGCACCGGAGATACCGTGTGTGAGGAATCCAAGCCCATCACCCTCGAAACCATGGAGTTCCCGGATCCCGTCATCGGAATAGCCGTGGAGCCCAAGACCCAGAAGGATCTTGACAAGCTGGGAATCGCCCTCGCCAAGCTGGCGGAGGAAGACCCCACCTTCACCGTCAAGTCCGATGTGGAGACCGGCCAGACCGTGATCAGCGGTATGGGCGAACTCCATCTGGACATTATCGTAGACCGTCTCCGCAGGGAGTTCGGCGTAGATATCAACCAGGGTGCACCTCAGGTCAACTACAAGGAGTCCATCACTACCGCATACCAGCTCCGCGAGGTCTTCAAGAAGCAGACCGGCGGACGCGGAAAGTTCGCAGACATCATTGTCAACATCTCTCCTGCCGACGAAGGCGTACAGGGTCTTCAGTTCATCAATTCGGTCAAAGGCGGCAACATCCCCAAGGAGTTCATCCCTTCGGTTGAAAAGGGTTTCGTATCGGCCATGGCAAACGGTGTCCTGGCTGGATATGAGGTCCCTGCCCTGAAAGTGGAGCTCCTTGACGGCAGCTATCACCCCGTAGACTCCGACCAGCTCTCCTTCGAGCTGGCTGCACGCATGGCATTCCGCCATGCCTGCCCCAAGTGCCATCCGGTACTCCTCGAGCCCATCATGAGCCTTGAGGTAGTTACTCCGGAAGAGTACATGGGAGACATCGTGGGCGATCTCAACCGCCGCCGCGGCCAGATTGTGGCAATGGACTCCACCGCCAACGGAGCACGCATCGTCAAGGCATACGTTCCGCTCTCTGAGCAGTTCGGTTATGTCACCGTGCTGCGTACGCTGTCCTCCGGACGCGCAACCAGCACCATGACATTCGACCACTACGCAGAGGTCCCTGCCAACCTGGCAAAGGAAATCGTGGAGAAGAGCGGATATCGTCCCCTTGACGAAGAGTAACATTTAGCAAAAAGTAAAAATTGTATTAGTGATATGAGCCAGAAAATCAGAATCAAGCTTAAATCCTTCGATCACATGCTGGTAGACAAGTCTGCCGTCAAGATCGTAGATACAGTGAAGGCAACGGGTGCAAAGGTTGTAGGTCCCATTCCTCTTCCCACCAACAAGAAGATCTTCACTGTGAACCGCTCCACCTTCGTCAACAAGAAGAGCCGTGAGCAGTTCGAACTCGACTCCTATGTCCGTCTCATCGACATCGACGACAGCAATGCAAAGACCGTCGACGCCCTGATGAAACTGGAACTTCCTTCCGGAGTAGAGGTCGAGATCAAGGTCTGAGGTTAAAGCCTCGGCATCAAGTTGCAATTTGTCGGAAAGATTGCTAACTTTGCGTCCCGACAAATTGTCACCGGCCCCTTAGCTCAGCGGTTAGAGCAGCGGACTCATAATCCGTTGGTCCTGGGTTCAAATCCCCGAGGGGCCACTTTCAAGCGCCAGCCATTAAGGCTGGCTTTTTTTTGTGTTTTTGGGAGAAAAGTGCTAAATTGCATGGTTAACGCTAAAACATACGGGTTCGATGAAGGTTACGGAAGTATTTGACAAGTCGCTTATGAAGCAGTCGGCAAGGGCCGGTCTGTTAGTGGTGATAATAGCAGCCCTCACACTGGAGGCGACGGCGCTGGTGCAGTATTACTTCTCCCGCAAGGCCATACGCGAGGAGGCCACTCTCAGGGCAGAGAGCCAGCTGGAGAATACCAAGCTCCGTATCCTGAACGTTGTAGATCAGGCGGAAACCGCAGTCCGCGGAAGCGAATGGATAGCCCGCTGGTGTCTGGAGTACCCGGACAGCCTGGGCGCAGTCACAAGGCTTGTAGTAAGCGGTAATCCGGTAATCGTGGGCTCCACAGTTGCCGTTGTTCCCGGTTACTACAAGAAAACACCTTTGTTTGCGCCATATACCTTCAAGAATCCGGAAACGGGAGAGACTGCGCTTAAGAGCCTTGCTACCGAGGAGTACGATTACCCTTCACAGGAATGGTTCAGAAAGCCGCTTGAAACTGGAGAAGGCTACTGGTCGGAGCCATACATAGACGAAGGTGGCGGAGATATGCTCATGACCACCTATTCCCTGCCCATCAAGGACCTCTCCGGCCGCGTCGCCGCCGTTCTCACCGCCGATATCTCCCTGGAATGGCTCACGGACCTTGTGGGCAATATGAAAGTGTACCCGTCGGCCTTCAGCATGATGGTAAGCCGCGAGGGTAAGATAATGGTGAGCCCTGCGGAAACACTTGTGATGAGAAGGACTGTGGACGACGCCATCGCCACGCTGGAAGACACGGCGGCGCTGAAGGGCATCAACCGGGCCATGCTCTCCGGCAAGAAGGGGAGCGCATCCTTCAATTACGAAGGCTCCAAGAACCATGTATTCTTTGCCCCGGTGGAAAGGACAGGCTGGTCGATGTCCATCATCGTCCCCGACAACGATATTTACGGTAACGTAAAAAGGGTGGGCTTCATGGTCTCGATCCTTCAGATCCTTGGCCTTCTGATGCTTATCCTTCTGCTCCGTGGCGTCATACTGAGCCTGCTCAAGTATAAGAACATGAACGACGCCAGGGAAAGGATGCAGAGCGAGCTCTACATTGCCTCGGGCATCCAGATGGCAATGGTCCCCAAGATTTTCCCTCCTTTCCCGGAGAGGAAAGACATAGACATGTCTGCGGCCATCGTCCCCGCAAAAGAAGTGGGAGGAGACCTGTACGATTTCTATATCCGTGACGAAAAACTCTATTTCTGCATAGGCGACGTCTCCGGAAAGGGTGTTCCCGCCTCCCTGGTGATGGCG